>MDSX01023300.1_pt1 | contig 18096 bp, 25 predicted proteins | sample 811141 | NCBI WGS metagenome assembly MDSX01 (sample SAMN05326642, study PRJNA326480) | marine metagenome | isolation source: seawater | place: Atlantic Ocean: South East | collected 2010 | reverse complement strand
GTCCACTACGACGCGAGGGTTGCATCGTTTACAGCACCGCGCGTCATCTGGTTCCATGAACAGAGGGTATGCGCTGTGTGAACTCACGCCCCTGCCCACGGGGATGTTACATCCGGGAAACACACACGTGTCCTTTGACTTGACGCCGCGGTGTCGCCACTGCACCGGCTTCGTTCGCTTGCTCGGTCGTTCGGGTGAATCGTCGATCACGATCTCGTCCGCGTCCGCGTCCGCGGCGCCTCGGGTGCGCGGCGGCATCGCGTGCGTCGCGAAGTGACGGGGATGCGGATGCCGGGTGGGCACCCTCATATCGCCGCGCGCGTGAAATTTCACGACCCGGTCGGATAAAATGATGTAATGAAATGAGGCGACATCCTCATTTTTAGACGCGCGCCATGGACACTGGAGAAGAACATTTTAGGAACGCGTGCGTCACGGGTGACGTGGCGACGCTCGACGCCCTCGTCGAGGACGGATTCCAGGTGACGATCGAGCGTTACGAAACCGCATCGAAACACATGGATACACGAAAGGCGTTCCAGGATAGATTGTTCTGGTCGGTGATGCAGTCCCACAACCTCACGCCCGAGACATGCGCTGAATTAGGTTTCATCGATGCGCTCACTCAACTTCATCGGATAGGACACCCCATGACTATCGACGTGGCCAAACGTGCGATCGAACACGGACACGTCGAATGTTTGAAGTACGCGGTCAACAATCTAGACGACCGCGACGGGTGTCGCGGCTCGGGTGTTTTCTTCAGCGCACAGGCGGCGCTCGATGAACACAAAAAACATCTGCCAGACGGCGCCACCAAGCAAATCTCCGACGCTTTGATGGAAGGATACTGGAACGCGGTCGTTAATGAATGATCGATTTGTAATTAAAATGGCAGTATTATGTAGAGAGATGATATTCGTCGTCGTACTCACGCTCATCGTCGTGGCGTTACTGTGGTACGTATCTCGACTCATAAAAAATCTGGAAAAACGGGCACCCTCACCGCCCGGGGTAAAAGAGAAACCAGGCGAACCCACGGATACCGACGTGGGCGAACGGGCACCCACGACGGAAGATCAACCACCGCCGATAACCACCACTGACGAGGATCAACCGTTCGTTCCGACGTCGCGCGACGACGACGTAGAGATTAATGTCGAGCGCGGTCCGATGGGGTGTCCGACGACGAAGCTTTTCTATGGCTATCACTGTGAACTCGGCGACGACGTGGAGTTTGAACGAATCAAGGGTAAGACGTTCAGGCGATTCCACGTCGGTGCGCCGAAGAAGATACTCGGTTGGGGGAAGGAGCAACTCAAGGCGTGTGCGAAAGAGTGTAAGTCGAGAGATGGGTGTAAAGGATTTTCAGTTCGCTCGAGCGGGCTCGGCGAAGCGGCGTCGCATTATTGCACGTTTCACGCGCGCGTGAACGTCACGAAGGATGGGCCTCAGTACAGATCGTTTTGCCTCGACGAACTCGACTCGTGCGGCGCGGTGGACGACGTGACGACGAGTCGCGATGACGATTTCTGGGCGTGAGTGAGATTAAAATGTCCGCTACCAGTAGTAATATGAGTAATAACACTAACTCACAACGCATGAAAAGAGCCGTGGAGATCCTCAAAAAAACTCAGGGCAAGACGCCGTTCAAGCGGTCGGGTCAACCCAAGAAACCGACTCAGTTCGCGAAGTCTGTAAAAGAGAAGGCCGCAAGGGCAAAGGAGAGGGCCGCGGCGCGAAAAGCACTAAACACCATCACCATGAAACGGACCGTGAACGTAGAGGGGCAGCGAAATGCTGTGCGCGAACTCCAAAAGTTGATCGGTAAGCGCCCACCACCCTTAAATAGGAACCGATTGCAATCGATGGCGAAGCGGCGCCGTCTGAACACCGGGAGACCTGCGCGTTTTGTGAAAAAGGTCGCGAAAAAGATCGCAGACAAGGCGCGAAAAAAGACCGCCGCCGCGAAAACGATCCAACGAGCCGTGCGTGCTCGCAAGCTCAGACGAAAATCTCCGCTTGGATCTCTCAATTCGAACTTCGCACCGATTGTCAGCAACAACAACAATAACAACAGAAACGCGAACGCGAACGTGAACGTGTTTCGAAACAAAAATAACATCGTGCGCGTTCGTCGCACCTCGAACAACGTGCACGGTACGAAAAATCGTTGGAGTCACAAGTTAAAAAAGGATTCTACATCTAACGAGAACCTCAAGAATAAACACGGCAATAAGAACTGGCACAGGCACAGACCGCGTGGACGGTACACGTCGACGACGAGGTGTGAGTTCATCGCTCCTAAAGATGCGCTGCTCAGACTCGCCTCTGAGATGGGTATTCAGGTCAACTCGAAGCTCTCAAAAGCCCAAATCTGTGAGCGGTTGGTCAACGGCAGTTAGACCATTCGTCCTTGATAAAATCCACTAGTTTCACGTAGGTCCACGAAGGGATCTTCTCTTTTACCGAATCTACGGCACTCAAAGTTTGCTTCCAGTGATCTTTGAGTGTCGCATCTCGGTGAACGACGCGTCGCGGACCGAGGTTAATACGGCCCAAGTTCTCGTCATCCTCAGACCCCGATTCGTCGTCGTCATCCTCGAGCGGTTCGGACTCGCTCAACATCTCAGACGTCGACGACTCGGCATCATCTTCTTCGCTCGAAGATGAAGATGAAGAAGATGTACCGCGCGCCATACTGTGACGTCTTTAGAAAATTTCCCCCGTGAAATTTCATGGACCCACCTTTGGTTGAAAAAATCGAACCACGCTTCATAATTCGACGCGCGTCACCACATGTACGAATGGCAGGCCCAGTGCCTGGCGATCGCGGGGGATAGGAACGTGGTGTACACGGCACCCACGTCCGCGGGCAAAAGCCTCGTCGCGGACGCGCTCATGTTCCAGCGACTTCGAGAAGCTCCCGACGACGCGTTCGCGCTCGCGATATTTCCGTTCGTGGACCTGTGCAACGAGCGAAGCGCACACATGTACGCGCGCGCGGGAAAGGAATTCCAGTTGAAGCGGTTATACGGCGGTCGCGGTGGAGGCGCGTTCAAGCGCTGGCGTAAGCGAACGATCGTCGTGTGCACGCCCGAGCGTGCAAATTCAATCGTATCTCAGTTATTGGAACTCGGAAGACTAGGGAAAATGTGCTGCGTCGTGGCGGACGAGATTCACATGGTGTGCGATGAGCGGCGGGGTGGAGTCATCGAGCTCCTGTTGACGAAAATAGCGTACGCCGCTCGAAGGGGGCTCACGAAGGCGCAGATAGTGTGCATGAGCGCGCCCATGCACGAAGAATCGTTGGGTGCGATCGCGACCTGGCTCGGGGGTGCGCGCACGTATTCGACGAGGTTTCGCCCCGTCGAACTCCGCGTGGAAATAAAACACAAGAACGCGATGTACGTGGCGGACACGGGTGAGTTATCGAGACACATCCCGGGTGCGACGGATAACGATCACATCGCGGTGCTCGTGCGCGAGACGATCGACGACAATGGGTCGGTCCTCGTGTTTTGTCCAACGCGCGCGAGCTGTGAAGTCACGGCGGGGTTTTTGAGGACATCTCTGCCGGGGTTGGGCGTCGCGGCCCACCATGCCGGCATGGGCACAGATGAGAGGAGCGAGGCGCAGCACGCGTTCATACACGGGAAACTCCGCGTGCTCTGCTGCACGAGCACGTTAGCCATGGGCGTCAATCTACCAGCCAGGCGCGTGATTTTGCGATCGATAGAGATGGGTCGGAGCGCACTCGACGCGCGCACGATTCAGCAGATGACAGGGAGAGCCGGTAGGAAGGGGATGGACGCGGTCGGGTCGGCGATCGTATTTTGCCCGACGCACAAGTCACCCGAGGAGGTCGCGCGTCTCATTGAGCAGGGACCGCGGGGAGAGGTGAGGAGCGCCGTCGGGGAGTCTGAGATGCAGCGCATCATCCTCGACGGCGTCGCGTGTGGTCTCGTGAGGACATCGATGGGAATGAAAGAGTACGTGGCGGGCACGCTCTCCGCGAGTGCGTCCGAAACGTATGATCTGGCTCTAAAAGCGCTTCGTCGTTGCGAGCGAGAAGGGCTCATCGCGTGGGACGGTCAAACGTGGACACCAACAAAACTCGGCGCCGGCGCAGCGCTTGGAAATTTGTCCATGGACGAAATCAAGCCGCTCGTGGCGCAGATTGAACGCATCAGGCGTTCGCTCGTGTTGACGACGCCGCTGCACGTCGTATTTTTGCTCGCACCGTCGTCGGATCGGATAGACGCGGTTTATAGGAACACGTGGGAAGGGATGACGAGCGACGAAGAGGACGTCGCGAGTGCCATCGGTCTGAATGAATCGCTGGCGTACATGTGTCGTCGGTCGCACGCTCAAACGCTCAGGCAGTTCGCGTGCGCGCGCGTCGTCACAGATTTGATCGAGGAAAGGGGCACGATAGAAGAGATTGCGGCTAGATTCGGGACGGACGTCGGGCGCGTGCAGTGGCTCCAGGAGGCGTGCGCGATGCGCGCTCAAAACGTGTGTGCCCTGTGTGAGGCTTGCGGTTGGGATGACGTCGCGACTCTGGTCACGCGAACGGCGGAACGCATTCTCGCGGGGAGCAAGGCTGATATATTGGAACTCACGCGATTGCCGTGCGTCGGCGTGCACAGGGCACGGGCGCTCGCGCGCGCGGGTGTTCGCACACCAGACGACATCTTGGATCTGGGCTCACCAGAGGCATTGGCGTGTGTTCTCAGGGAAAGATCGAAGAATACGCACGACGCATTTCTCGTCTCATCGGCGCGCCGTATCTTTTCGCACGTCGAGCGAGAATTCGAAGAGAAACTTCTAAACTTAGATTATGGAGGAATCTTGTCGAGGTAGAATTATAAAAACGATCGCAATCTTCGGAAACGGTGTCGTTCTTCTCGATTCACTGAAAAGATTCACCCGTCATTAATCGACGCACGTGGCGTGGTGATGTCGCGCGAGTACGGACGCGTCACGTCGTTGGCGACGCGAAAGCGGGACTTAAACATGGTCGACGAAGTGATCAGGTCGTATTGTAATCTCCCTTGGGATTACGACGTCGAAAAATGGCTCGAGACGGCGCCCGGTCGTCGTCACGGGCTCGGTGTCCTTTGGTCGCGCGAGGAGGTCGACATCGATAGGGGTAAGAAGAAAGCGTACGTGTACCCGGATTTCTACGCAGCGAAGATGTGCGACGCCGAACTTCTCCGTAGTATTTATAAACGAGGGTGTCCCGGGACAGACATTCTACTGCGAGACGTTCTCGTCAACGAGTTGAGAGTTGACGAGCTACGGGCGTCCATGTGCATCGATGAGTGGTTTTCGAACCAGAGACTTGAATTAAAATATTGATAATAAAAAAGAAAGTGATGTCATCACTCCCTGTCGTCAACTTAAAACGCATGCGCCGAATCACGCCACCCGACGACGGATTCAAGTTCGACATGAACGCCGCGTGCACGCTGATGATCGCCGTCGGTATGCTCATTTTGTACAAAAGATACAACGATATCAGTCGTAGGCGTGCACAATTTCGTAACTGATGACCTTCGACGGTTCGAGCAGGATATCGCGCTTGAGTAATTTGTTGAGTTTCTTCTCCGGAATCTTCGTTTTGTTCAAATATGTTTCTCTGATCATCTTCATCAGCTTGTCACACGTTTTGATCTCATCTTTCATCTCTTCGTACTTGCCCCAACAGGTGGATGAAAGTTGATGTATGAGTATGTGAGCGTTGCGCGCGATCTTGCGCTCAGACCCACCCAGTAACATGAACGTCGCCGCGGAGGCACACGAGCCCTGTGCGATGGTCGTGACTTTGCACCGAGATTTCTCGATCAAATTCATGGCCGAGAAGCCCGCGAAAAGATCCCCGCCATCGCTGCATATGTGCACGCGGATGGTCGGCTCGTACCCGTTGATGTCCGCGGCGATCTTGAGGAGCCACGCCTCCAATTTCTTAAATTTTTCGATGAAATCTAGAATCGATTCGTTTGAGACGTCCCCATAGAAGAACATTTCATTCCCGATCACTTTTGTCGACTCGATTTCGTCATCATCATCTTCATCTTTAGATGCCAGTCTGATCTGCTCGAGCATTGTTGATTAACTTCTTTACTCTGGAAGTTTCACTTGCCTTTAAACGGTTCCCGACACAGATGTGGTTCATGACATCAAAATCGGAGGCCGTCAGTCCGTACTCGACGATCTTCGAAACGTTCTTGAACCTGGCCTGGACGCACAGTGCGTTCAGGGCGTCGATGCCGAGTCCGGTGCGTTCACGTATTGTCGCGAGACGCTGTGCGCGCACGCGCATGTTGCCGTCTTTCGTCCAAACCGAGCCCGCGCGAATCTTAGATTCTTTGATGGGTTCACCCAGATACGCTCGCGGTATCGCCAGCGTCGAGTTGGCGTACGCGTACATGACGTCCCAGTATCCGTGATACATCCCCTGGTCGAGAACATCTCCATCGCTGAACGACAGTGAGATTCGCTCTGTGTCACAACCCTTTGACTGAGGATAATTCTCGTGCATGATGCTCGCCATATTCCCATGTTCTGACGCGTGTTCGACCTTGAAAGTCGTGTTCTCACCCGTCAAAATATCTTTTATGATGGTTTTCGGTGCTCGAAAATCATCTTTCTCGTCACCGACGTTGTCGTAGAAGTTGAAGAAGTCGAGCACACTGCCTTTGGCGCGGTGCGCGGAATCCACCGCCAGGGCACTCGTCGGGTCGTCCACGAGCGTCAAAAGCTCAGCCACCGACGGTCTGTTGATGTGGACGTTCTCGAAGCCCGCGTACAGTGCGAACTGTTTGCTCGTCGCCACGAAAGCTCCGCGCGTGATCTCCATTCCATTAGACACGTCGTCGACGAGTCGCTTCAGTAAAGGTGCCTCATCGTAATCTTCAACGAACACGTCTTTGTCAGTATTCTTGAGAAGCGCGAGAAAGTTGCTCTTTGATCGCATGTGCTCCTGTTGTATCTCTATGGCTTGGGGCATGACTCGACGCAAGATGTAAGACTTCCCGACACCCGTCGCCCCCGTCACGAAACATCTACGTTTCGCCGCGACGTGTTCACGAAGCGCTGTCTCGCACGCCTCGTGTATGGAACGAAGTCGAGGCGGAGGCGCTGCGTCATCGGCGGCGGGTTTCTTTTCTCGGATTTTCACAAAAGCCTCCATGGATGCGTTAACTAATGAAGCGATCGATTTAATTTGCGCCGAAGATGCGCCTCTGAATCAAAGAGTATTCAAACCTTTAAGACGAAAAGTGTTTCCATACATCGCGTGCTTTGCCGCGTCGAATATTATGACATTCTTAGCCGTAGTATTCATCGCCACGACGCTGGCGAAAAAAGATGTTCAGATATAGAAAGAAGATGGACGAAGAAGAAGTTCCTCGTCAGTTTCCAATCAAGGCGTGGCACGAGCAACAGGAGACGATCCTCAAGGCGTGGGGTGAAGCGGCCGCGTGTTACCGATACATCCACCACCAGTCTTTCATGGCGTACGCGAAGACGACGCAACGCGCGACGCTCCCCGTCATCATCCTATCGACTATAACTGGCACGGCCTCGTTCGCGATGGAGTCAGTTCCGGAAAATCTCAGGCCGATTGCGAGTCAGTCGATCGGTGCGGGTAACCTCATAGCCGGTTTGATCGCGACCATCAGTACGTTTTTGAAGTTGCAGGAGAACACGCAGGCGCACAAGCTCGCGGCGACCAATTTCGGGAAATTCTCTCGAAAAGTTCGCCTTGAGTTAGCTTTGCCGTTGAAGGACAGGACCAAAGATGGTGCAATCATGATCGACGAGTGCAAGGCGGAGTACGATCGACTTTTGGAGGAGGCGCCCGACATCCCGAAGGCGCAACTCGAGGCGTTCGAACGCGAATTCCCGGGCGATTCATTATACAAACCTGAGATCATACAAATTCATCCCATTCGGACATATGGCGCAATCCGCGAAAACGCGATCATCCGCGCGCTCAAGGGACTCGTCGGTGAGAGCGAAGAGAAGAAGAAGTTGAAGAAAGAATTGGAATCGATTCGAGCCGCGGGTAAGGGACTTGTGACGGCACCGAAGAAAACATCCGTGTTGAAGCGAGGTATTTTCGGTCGCCAGAAGGAAAAACACGTCGAGCTCGTGACACCCGATGTTTCTGACGATGAAGTCGACATCGTTGATGACGATGTAGAACAGCTCGATGAGGTCGTATGAGAAGAATAATTTTCCGAGCGTGTATCAGAGAGTCATGAATCTCATATTTTATATTCACTTGGTCTTATTTCTCGCCGTTATCATCATGCCGTTCACGAACAGGCGTGAAAATCTCGAATTTTTCAGTGTGCTCGTTCCCTTTCTGTTCTACCATTGGAGCGTGAATGACGACACGTGCGCGCTGACTTTACTGGAACAGCGCGTGACGGGCAAACACAAAGACGAGCTATTCATGCAGCGTTTGGTCGGGCCGATATACAAGATGGATGATTCCGATTTGAATAACGCGTTCAAGACGCTCATGTTTGGTCTGTGGAGCTTTGCTCAATTTCGGCTCGGCCATTTCGATTTCATCGCGGAGGATCTGAAAAAAATTATTAAGTAGTACATATATATATATGACTTTGGTACTACTTTTCTTACTCTTCGTGTGTTTCGTTGTCGCGATCGGTGGTGGGTACTACGCGTACAAAAATATGGATATGGGTTCAACTCTCACAATCACGGAAGATGGTGCATCCGTCTCAGGAAATTACAAAATGCGAGAACAATACATACAGCAGCCAAGGGTAATGGAGTGCCACGGTGAAAATCCACCAGCATGGTGTGGTGAGTATGACAAAAGCAATGAGGGTTTTGCATTTGTGTATGATTTGAGTTTGGGTGATGTGAAAAATGCTCTATATACAGAGTGCCCAACCGGGGGACACGCCTGTTGGTACACTGAAAAGTACGATAGTGAGGGTACTTTGACGGCTATAACTGATAAAGATGGTGTGTCGTTATTAGACAAAATCGCTGATGATATCTGGGACGATAAATTGGACTCTGAATCACCATTGATTGCGAGATTATCAAGCGGTGCGGAGATGAAAGATGGTTCGATGGTTGCAAAAACGAATCTTGAAATGGGGGGTGGTATGGCGGTCAAAGTCGGTGAAAAAGTAAAACCAACCGATCTCCCTGCAACTGCCTACTTTATCGCGCTTTTTGTGGCGATGAAAAACGCTGGCATGAAAAAACCTAGCAAAATAGTTTTAAATGTCGCGAATGCGAAAGATACATTTGACAAAATGGTCCAAGGCTTTGACAACAAAGGGACGACGAAGTCCGATTCAAAATTTAAGTCTGATTCGAAATTTAAATAATGTTGGCGGATAAGTAGAATGAAACGCGCGCTCGCGCTGATCGTTATGTTGGCGTCCAGTGCTTCATCAGCGGCGGCCGCGGTCATGGCGCTGATGAAACAAGGAACAACAGAAATAGTGACTGTAGAACCTGAACCTGTAGACCCCATCATGAAAAAAGAGATGAACGCCAAGGTGTACAAGAAATCGGATTGCACGGGTCCCACGTTCCACGTGGTAAACATCAGACCGAACGGCACGATGAAAGTTGAAGACAATGGGGGTACGTGGAACGGTGTGGGTCCGAATAAGGTATGCTGCATCGAAACCGCGAACGCACGCATCACTGGTACGTATAAAGTGAATGGAGTCGAGAAAGATTTGCTATTAGAGACCGACGGGAAACACGACATCGAGGGAACGTCGTGCGGTGCAAACTATAAGCTCACGTGGGCGCCGATTGAATAAAATAAATCTCTGCATATAACAACTATGTCTTTCTTGCTTGGACCACTCGGTGGCCCGATTCGAAAAGCGCTTGGAATCCCGACACTCGATATCCCCGGTACGAGTTTCGATTTTTACAACGTCTTCGATGATCCGAAACAAACGAGCGCGTCGAACATCGCGTGTAACTTGTGCTTGTGCCTATGCTGCGCTATGATGGCCAAGAACCTCGTGTCGTTTCCGTTCAAGACACCGCCGGTGCTGGTCTGTCTCGCCATCGCGTGTTGCTGCTCGAGCATCACGACCAAAAATCTTTACGACGAGGGCGTCGCGCGATTCCCCCAGGGGGCGGCACCGACGAGCGAGGCAGCGGCACCAGTCGAGAAAGAGCCCGAGGTCGAGGCCGAAAAGGCGGATTAATTAGAAAAAATCATCCGTTCGATACAGCGTTACATCGAAAGGATTCGTCTTGCCGGTGACGGATACTTGCTCACCACCGTAGAATTCACGACACCCGATGTCCTCCACGCAATCTCTCCCGTCATGCGTGATCGGCACAGAAAATAGGTTCGTGACGCCCGTCGTCGTCCAGTAGTGATAGCGGTCCCGGTGTCCCCGCGTGACTCGTCCATACAGAGGCAGCGTTGTCGTGCCATCGGTCAACACACCCATCTGGTGGCTCCGCCCGGGCTTGTACGACTTCACGGGCGCGGGACGGAACTCGGGCGTGCGGCGCACTTCGCGGCGCGTCGACAGGGGACGCAAACTCACGACGGTCGGGCGCGGGCGCACCAAAGGCGTGGGTTTCCATTGACTGACGAGGGCGACGATGAGTGCGATGACCACAAGGGTCAACATCTGAATTTTTTGTGCGTTTTTCATCTTACTCTACGTCGAGATTTTAATACATTTCCACGAGAATCCACTGTGATCGCCCGCGTTCCAGGGCGTGAACTCGGCGTCGATTTCAAGGGCGTCGCCCGGTTTCAAAGCCTGCACTGGTGTCCCACCGGTGACTTGGCACATCACGCGCCGGTAGCGAAATGGTACTTTCAGGGTCAGAATATTCCCAGTCAGTGGATTCTCTATGTTAGAGGAACGAAGGTAGTGTCGTTTCTTTTCGTGTGTGCGCGCGACGGCGAGCGTCGCGGTCTCGTCGAGCTTCACGCGTATGTATTGTTTATCATTGTGTTCATACATCGACTGGTACATGGTCGTGTGGAAGTGCATCTTGCAATGTGCGTTTGCTTTTAATTATCAAGAATTTGCGCGTACGTATTTTTTTGACCGCCTATGATAAGAATCGTCCTCCATGTTGGCGATGAACAAAATGTCAGTCGGCGGCGGTGGCGGTGGTCGATTACCACGGAAGATCAAAACATGGAAATTTGGGTCTGAGTTCTTGGTCAGAAACGCACTCGTGAAGGACAAAGCCGCACTCGGTCGGTGGACGCGCGATCAACTGATCGATCTCGGACCGACATTCGTTAAACTCGGTCAAATAGCGTCCGCGAGGAGCGATCTGTACCCATTGGAGTTCGTACGAGAGCTTGAAACTTTGCAGGATGATGTACCGGCGGTCGCTTACGAGTCCATCGTCGATCTCATCGACGAGTCCGCGTTCGAGACATTCGACCCGGAGCCGTTCAAATCGGCGTCGATCGGACAAGTGCACCGCGCGACGCTTCTCGGGGGCAAGGATGTGGTCGTGAAGATTCGGCGACCGGGAATCATCGAGACGATGCGCGAAGACACTGAAAATGTCATAGAATTGGTAGCGTTTCTCGATGGTATAGGCATAGACACGGGCACGGGCGCGAATAACTACGTACTCGTGGACAGCGTTGAGAATTTGTTGAAGGAGTGCGACTACGAGAACGAGGTTGTTAACGCGGTGCAATTCAGGCGCAATTTCAAAAAGGTGCCTTGGTTAAAAGTGCCTAAGGTCTACCGGAAGCTTTCCGGCAGCGACGCAATCGTGATGGAGTACGTCGCGAGTGAAAAGTTAGGCGAAATCACGGATCCGCGCGTGAACAAGAAGAATGTCGCACGGGCGCTCATGCGCGCGTACGTCATGCAAACCATGCATCACGGACTGTTTCACGCCGACCCGCATCCCGGGAACATCGGATTCAGAACTACGAATGGAGGCCAATTAGTCTTCTACGATTTTGGCTTATGCATACCGATTTCAAACGAACTGAAGGAAGGTTTGTTCGACGCCGTAGTTCCGCTCATGACCAGAGACTCGAAAGCTGTCGTGGAAATCCTAACTCGGCTCGGGATGATCGTACCGACGACTGACGCTGGTGACATTGAGATTTTCTTCGATTTGATCATCAATTACCTGGAAACGCTGGACGTCAAATCCATGGGCGACGATATCATGAGCGACCCGATCATGCTTGAACTTGCCCGCGATAAACCGTTCATCATTCCCGCCGAATTCATTTACTTGGCCAAGGCGTTCACCTTAGCGGAGGGTCTATTGATGTCCTTGGATGAGGACTTCAACTATTACACGTATTTGGAACCCATCGTGCGCGAGAACATGCCCGACGTGAAACTCGACGTCGGTGACATGGCGGCGTCTGTCGCCGAAGTGCCGTCGCGCGTGCGTGCCATTTCGAAGGGAATTACCGGGTTGGAAAAGTCAAGGGCGAACTTGAAAAGACAGGTCAAGACGAATCGAAATGAGATTCGCCTGTCGCAGTATTCAATTATGTCCCTCATGGTGGCGTTTGAAGTGCGGGAGTCCAATGCGGTGGCGTTCGTGGTGTTTTCATCTTTGAGTCTCTTTTTTCAAGTGCTCAGGTTTCGGAACGAATGAGTCGCTGGAGTCGGTCTTTCAGTGCATGAACTGTCCGATTCTTAAGAATTGCTGGTAGCGTGGTGTCTTTCCATTTGATATACCCGCGGTTATCACGTTCGGCTGATTCAGCGAAATCGCGAAGTGCGGCTTCTTCCTCTTCAGTCCACGAATTCGACCTCCCGCGGTCACACGCGGCGCGTGTCATCTCCGCTCGCGTCGCCCACGCGAGGTTTGAAACGTGATTATTAGCTTTATCGCCATCTATATGCATTACCAGTGGCTTGTTCTCGGGGGTTTCCAAAAAAACACTCGCGACGACGCGAGCCACTCGAATGTTCTTCGCGCACCCGTCTGTGAGCTTCAATCTAAAAACGACGACACCGCTGTCATGTGTGCTTCCTGATCCCACGCGCCCCGATGTTAGGTTTTTGATTCGTCCGTGAGACGAGACTTCGTGTGGCTCACGCAGATCAAAAAGTTCGCGCGGGATCAGACGCCACTCTTCACCTTCGACGGTTTCAGCTTCTTCGTATTCCCATGCATAACCGTACGCGGTCCTCGATCGTCCACTCAACGCTACTCTGATGTTCGCGACCCCTTTGTTCAGGTAACGAGCAGCGGCTAACGCCGAATCGAATCTCTGTATCAACTCACGCGTTTCTTTATCAAGCATACGAACGGGGCGCTGGTTCTTCTCGTTTGTCACGCTTCGTTTACTATTCGCCCACTGTTCCTCCGAAGTGGCCCAGCGTAGGTTTGTCAGCTTATTGTTCAACTTCTCACTAGACCTGTAGTGATCGACCGTCGGCTTTGAGTCGGGGTTCGGTATGAATGCGCGCGCGACGACCCTGTGCAATAGAAAATTTCTCCCATCGATCGTTTGCTGTCTATACCCCATCTGGTTCACGTACCCTCTAAACAGACGTTTCGTCGTCGCGCGTCGTAAGCGCCCGAGGTTTGAAACCTCGTGCGCGTCGGACTCATACGTCGTCTTCCATATTTCTACGCCGCATCGACACAGGAGAAGCGCCGCGGCGTGTGATCCTCGTGTCGGTTCGGCGAAAGGTGCCATCGCGTCGTCGCGAAGTGACGATCTTCTATTTTTTCTTCAGTTTTTATTCAGAATCCAAGTCGAAAAACGACACATCGTCATCGTCTTCAGACTTCTTCTTCGGCTTGATTTTTTCGAGGAATTCTTGGTGCTCGTCGACGAGCGTCTGCGCGCGGCATCGCTCGTCTTTCACGATGTCCTTAACTCGCTGACCCATGAGGTCGAGATCGTCGCGTCTCTGTTTCGTTAAACGTTTTCCAAACTTTTGAAACTCCTTCCTGGTCTTCTTCATTCCACAAACAGTGACATTTCTCGTGCTGGAGGCGGCGGTGATAGTGAACATGGTTTAAGTTAAGCGAAGATTATTCTATCGACATGGATTTCACACCCATCGCGGCCTCGAGCTCGTCCATCGATTTGAAATATCTTTTCAAGTCCTTTTGAAAACGCTTAAGTTTGGTTCTTTCAAAATCGTTGAGGACGATCCAGGCCAGGTTACACTTTGAATACTTTGTGTTCTTCTGGTTCTCGTTCGGCTTTCGTGGCAAGAGTTTTGTCGACCCTTTCTTCTTCGAAGCGTTGGCTTTCCTCGGTTCGACGCGTCGAATGAACGACAGGGCCATGAGCACCGTATCGGCGAGGTCGTCTTTCTTCTTTGACTCATTGAATAGCGTGAGCCAATGACGATTAACGTCACCTTCTTCGTTTAAAAATTCCCAGCATCGCTCAATAGCGGCATTCTTGCGCTTCTTGTACATTTCTTTGCCCGCACCGACGCAGTCCGTAACTTTATGCTTCGCATCGTAGATAATGGTGTCAGCCTGAGGAACCTTGATGAGGCAATACGTGTGCAAAAAATGCTGAACAGAGGTCATCTTTTTGTTTTTTCCGGGCTGTTTTTCAATTAATATGGTGGTCGCGTGTAAAAGCCACGGACGATCGTCCAAGTGCTTCCTCAGAGACAGAAAGAGACCGTCGGAATGTTGCGGAGGAACGCCATCGACATCCCAGTGTTTTATTTCACATGTGAGCTCGTCGATGGCGCAAATCGCGAGATTCCTGATGCCTACATCGATGCTCAGGAGCATCGTATTAACTAAAACTGCGAATTTTTAAACGCGCATTTATCGCTTCGGCATTTTCATTTTGAATTTTCCACCACCACCACCGCCTGCCGACATGGCGCCGGCACCGACGATGAGCACACAGCACAACACACAGCAGATTGCAGTGATAATTCCACCAATTTGTCCCATAGCCGCAAATGGATTGATTGCCTTCGCGAGATCGTCGAGACCCTTCGACTCCTGCGTCGTCTTTTGCATGATCTCCGTTCGCAAGTCTCTCGCACTCTTATCGTTCGCGATGATTTCTGTGATTTTCTTACCAATCTGTTCAGCGACGAAGCTGACGTGCATGTCCTGGTCAAACTTGCACGGTTGGCCGACGCAAGCCGCGATGAGGTCGGCCGGGGGCGGTACGCCGAGCTCCTTGTACACGTTCAAACCACACGGATCGATAGTTATGTCCTTCATGTTCATGTTTTGCGTCGGCTTCATCTGCTGAGAAATTTTGTTGATTTGTACACTGCTCAACTTCACTTTGGTTTTGTTTTTGATGGACTTTTTCGTATCGGACATCTTCGAATCGAAACCAGAGATTCCGAGGAACCCAGTCTTTCGGCTGGACTCCTGTTTGACTTGGTCGCCAATCTTATCGACGATTTCATTCATCATGTTCATGGCGTCTTCCGCTTCGATCGTTTGTACTGCCTTCATTTCGCCCTTGAAGTTTTGAGTCGCTTCGAACGCACACTTCGCGTCGATGCCGCTCAAATTCATGTTCTGCACGGCAACCGTCTGCTGAGCCATGGACGACACTTGTTTCGACAGTGCCTCTTTCGTGATTTCGTTCACGATCTTCGTCTCGACGACGGTTTTCGACGAAGATGCACCCATCTCTGGTTTAAGATACGCTGCGAAAAAAGTTCAAGTGTTCAAGTTAAAGGAGAGATCATCTTTTAAGAAAAGATGTCGTGGTGTTGGTGGTGCTGCCATGCCTTCGACGGTGAGCCTCTCCAAATGCCTCGACGACACGATCCCCTGCGCAACAAGTTTACGACCCAGGGCCATTTTTGCTCCTGGAGCTGCATGAAAGCTTTTGCGGTCGACAAATTCGGAGTCAACGCCGGGAGCGTCATCTGTGGTAACATCGTTTGTTACAGGAAGAAAAAATACGATAAGATAGGCTCCGTACCGATGGCGCCGAACCGATTCAGACTCATCGAATTCGGTGGCGACATGACCATCGAGGAGTTTCGGGCCAACTCGCTTCGCGACGAGGGCGTTTCTAAACACGTCGAGACGAGCGCACACGTGGAGCGATTGATTCCGTTTACGTCCGCCATCGAGGAAGCGTCGATGTCGATGGCGGGCACAAAGAAGCGGGATAACGATGATGATCCCGCGCCCGGGCTCAAACTGAAGCGAACGAAGCCTTTGAAGAAGACTCACGCGAGTCTCGAAGACGCGCTCGGCTTAGTCATTAAGCCGAAACAGTTATCACAGGAAAAACCTTTGTAAAGAAAAGTACAACGGTGACACTCTTTGACGTCGACGCACGCCTTCTTGATTTGACATTGTCCCGAGTTATATTTTTGTAATTGTGCCACTGTGTAAACGTCGTACTGAATCATTTTTTTCAACGGTGGGAATCCCATGCCTTTTCTCCCTTTTGTGTGAATTATTTGTTTAAGCCGACATACACGGGCACATCATTTTCTTCGCCTTCGCGGCCATCACCAAAGCGTCGATGGTGGGCGGGACCATGCGCTTCAAAAGGAGCTCGAACTCCGTGTCCTCGTCACCCGCGTCGATCTTGGAGATCAAGTGGTTGAGGATGTCGATGACGAGCTTCTTCTTGTCCTGGCCGGACATCTTCTTGATCTTTTGCGCTTGAGCGATGAGGATGCCGAGAATGCCCGGGACATCTTCCTTCGTGAGTCCGTCCCGGAGGTATCGGCGATCGATGTCGTTGACGGCCTGGACGAGCGACTTTTGCTCGGCGCTGGAGATAACGAATTGCTGAATGATGGATTCCATCTGGGTTGGTTTTTTTATGTGAGCGTAGATTAAAAATGAACGTGGACAACGCGATCGTATCGGTCGCAGTTGCCATTGGGTTCTATAAGATGTACGACGCGTTTCAAAACCGGGACGAACTCACGCGAAAAGATATGAAGCACGTCCTCCTGGGGATCGCGGCGAGTTTGCTGTGGCTCACGTACCAGAAGCGGAATGGTTCGGATATGTGGGCGACGTATACAGCCGCTGGACTCATATTTCAGGTGTACATAGCCATGTACATTGCATCCCAGCCTACTTTCGTCTGACGAGGGCGACACCCACCAAGAAGCTCAGAATGAAGCAAAGAAGGGCACCGATCGACGCCTTCTTTTCCTGTTCAGTCGCGTTATCGCACTTGCGCGTGATGTCGACGGAGACGGAGGCGCCGAGAATGCCGAGGAGGCCGAACACGGCCATGAAGGCACTCACGTCGTTCTTGAACATTTTGCCGATGAGAAGGGTCGCGGGAATGGCCAAGGAGATGGCGAGCGTGTGTGACAAGAGACGGTGGAGCGTCTTGTATCGCTCCTGTTCATTTACGGCACCACAGCCCTTGAACGTCTTCATGCCGACGTAGGACGCGATCGCGTACACAACACCGAGGGTGATGATGAGCATAACTCCGACGGCGTTCATTTCGACGTCGATCTTGCCGCTCTTAATCTTTTCGAGAAAGCGCACGGATTTTTGATTGATGACCGCGGGGGCGGCGGCGGTCTTGCCGAGAAGTTGCATCTCGCGCGCAGGTTAATAGATGTGTAGATTTTTATTGCATGAGCTCGCGGTACCGCTCGTACGATGGCTTGTGGATGAATTCTTCCGACCCGAGAATGTGCTGAACGTTCTCGTATCCGATGTACTCTTTCTTCATGTCCTCTGTGAGATCGTGTGGATTACGCTCCTGGTACACGGTCGGTGGTCCGAAGCACACTTTGTATCCCAACTTTTGAACGATGTACGCACCGAATATATCGTCCATCCGCCCGCATCGATCGAACACGAAGTAGTCCTTGAGAACGCGACTCGACAGTAGCGTGTTTTGAGAATTGAACGGCGCGATCGCGCTCGAACAGTAATACGACGCGACGTCGTCGAACTCGACCTCCGGGTTATGTATCATTCGACAGACGGCGTCCACGTCGGGGTCACCGTTCCACAAGTTGGCCTGTATGTCGAAAACGGGACTCTCGATGAGTTTCGAGGTCAGACCGAGGCGCTGACTCACGTGTTGTAGCGGAAACCCGCGATGCCAGAGGTGGTGGTGTTTCGTGACGGCGAGTGGGTCGAAGAATTTGCACT
>MDSX01059672.1_pt1 | contig 18111 bp, 10 predicted proteins | sample 811141 | NCBI WGS metagenome assembly MDSX01 (sample SAMN05326642, study PRJNA326480) | marine metagenome | isolation source: seawater | place: Atlantic Ocean: South East | collected 2010 | reverse complement strand
TTGTCTTTTTCAAGTTTTTGTGCATAGATATTTGTGATTAAAAAAAGTAATACAGTAGTGATTTTAAATTTCATGTGAAATAAATTTAAGTTTTTTAATTAAAGTTAGCCTATGGGTAAATACAATTGCCTTTATCCAAACTATATTTACTTGTTAAGTCTGATAAAACAATAAAAGTATTGAAATTACTTAGCCTGCTAAAAATACTTGATGAAATTCTATCTTACTTGAAAAATTATTAGATGTTTTTCCTGAATTTTAAAGGTTAAATATAATCAAAAATTTATTCTTGGGAATAAAAAGTGGAGCAGAAGGGAGTGAAGTCGAACTATTTTGAAGCCACTGTTCTAAAGCCAACATGGTCTGATCCTGAATCAAAACTTGTTCCCATACGGGCAGAAATTCTATAGCTAGCACAATACGATGCATGGCATAAAAAAGAACCTCCTTTAATTACATGCTCTTTTTGATAAGGATTATTTGGATTGAAAGCTATTTTAGCACCTCTTGGGTTTATAATTGGTTTAGAGAGATCTAGCTGATTGTAATAATTTACGTTAAATAAATCTGAAGTAAGCTCCCATACATTCCCTGTCATATCAAATATTCCAATACTATTTGGAGGGTAAGATTTTACAGGCGAAAGATATTCAAACCCATCTTTGGATTCATTTTTTATTGGGAAAACTCCTTGCCAAGTATTGGCGTTTGAGTTTAGCATATTTAAATCATTTCCCCATGTAAAAATCATGTTTTCATTGGTTCCTTGTGCCGCAGATTCCCACTGTGCTTCTGTGGGTAAACTTCTATTTGCCCACTTACAATACGCTAAAGCATCTTCAAATGCAATATGAACAACAGGATAATTATCTTTACCCTCAATGGTAGAATTTGGCCCTGAAGGATGCCTCCAATTGGCGCCTATTTTCCATGTCCACCACTGAAAATAATTATTCATATTTGCTACAGCATCTATATTTTTATTAAATAGTAAGCTTCCTGGCTGTAAAATAGAATCATGAGGTTTTGGGGTGTTTGGTGGGAGTTCTTTTTTCATTTCTTCCCAATCAATACTTCTTTCAGCAACAGTGATATAGTTGGTGGCTTTAACAAATTTATCAAATTGTTTATTGGTAACTTCTGTTGCGTCTATAAAAAAACCATCTACTGTTACTAGGTGTGCAGGTTTTTCCCTTGGCATTGCAAATTGATCAGAGCTTTTAGCTCCTTTTAAGAATGTTTTTGTTTCAACCCAAACCATTCCTTCGTGAGGGTTAGTATTTAAAGATTTTTTTACTTCATTAGTGCATGAGGATGTACAATTCATAAAAAATAAAACAACACTTATTTTTGAGTAAAAAAATATCTTTTGGTTCATAATTATAAGATTACATTTCTTATTAAAGTAAAGGAATTAACTAGTGTAAATTTATACAAATTATTGTTTTTTCTGATGGAGTAAAATACCTAAACTATCTGCGATATGTCTGTAGTTATTTTTTCCAATTAAATTTATATTTTCATCAGGATCTGTGGTATGATCGTACAGCATTTTTCCAATTATTTTATTATTTTTTTGCCATTCTGTATAAAAATACTTGTCTGCAATGAAAGTTTCTCCCTTTTGATAGCGAGCTAATGCTGTGGTTTTATAAATTCCTGAGGGATTCTGTAATGCTTCAATAAAGGAATTACCCTCCAGATGTTTTGGTTTTGGAACATTGATTAAATCACAAATTGAAGGATATACATCAACCAATTCTGCTATTGATATTGTTTTTTTATTCTTAGGAATAGTTGAGGCACTCACAATTAGGGGAACCTGAAGTGCAACTTCAAAATTGCTATGTTTTACCCATAAGCCATGCTCCATTAAGCTCCAACCATGATCACCCACTAATATAATAACGGTATCATCTCTTAATCCTAATTCATCTAATCCTTTTATAAGTTTGCCTATTTGAGCATCTATATAACTTACTGAAGCATAATACCCATGGATTAATTTTTTAGCCGTAGTTTCCGAGACTTGTCCTTCTTTAGGGATATCTTTATAGTAGCGTAATTCACCCCACTTATGATTTGCTATCCTAGGAGCTGATTCTGGAAAAATTGAATTTTTTGGTAATTTTATTTTTTCAGCATCGTATAAATCCCAATATTTTTTTGGAGCATTGAATGGTAAATGTGGCTTTACAAAACCCACTGCCAAGAAAAATGGATTGCTTGTTTTTTTTAACTTCTTTAAATCTTCAATTGATTTAATGGTAGTTTTACCATCATAATAAGATGCATCATCAATATCTAGATTTTCATAAGGGTATCCATGTTGGCCATTTTTCTCTAAACTTATATTTTTTTTAGATTGATAATCACGCCAATTTTTGGTGGAGGGATACCATTCTTCATCCCATTCATCAATATCATTTTTTATATGTGTAATTTTGTTGTTACTGATGGTTGTATATCCTTCATTTTTTAGATGTTTTACTAAGTTTAATACATTTGGAGCTTCCTTTTTTATACTTGAAAAGTATGTTAAAAAACGAGTTGAAGTAGGTCTTATGCCAGATAATAAACTTGCTCTTGACGCTCCACAAACAGGAACATTACAATAGGCTCTATTGAAGGTAATGCCTGATTTAGCTAGAGCATCTATATTTGGACTAATTATTTGGCTTTGTCCATAAATATTTAATTCTGGTCGTAAATCATCAACCATTATAAAAAGAACATTCTTTTTTTTAGTATTGTTAAGTGTCCTATTTTCTTTTGTTGATTTACAACTTAAAAGAATTAAAATACATCCTATGACTCTAAATTTATAATGCCACATTTACAATTTGATATTGTTACTTCTATTTTTTTTATTAATAGATTTCGTTTGGTCGTATATTGTAGAAATCTTTTTAGCATTTTTATTTAATTGATCTACTATTTTATTAAATAATTTTTTTTCTTTATTTGGAAACATTTTTTTATTTTTTAGATTCTAAACCTCCAAAATCAGTATCGGAAATATGTCTTAACTTCTCTAAAGACATGGTATTTCCATAATTTTTCTTAAGTTGGTATAATTTAGTTTTCAAGTTGTTAATAAGCTGAATGTGTTCTTTAGAACTTATGAGATTATTCATTTCTGAGGGATCTTTTTGAAGATCATAAAATTCCCAAACATCTATATCATAATAAAAATGTATTAATTTATAGCGTTTATTTCGTATTCCATAATGCGGTTGAACCCGATGGTAATATGGGTATTCATAATAATGGTAATACATAGATTGTTGCCAATCTTCAGAAGTATTTCCTTTAAGATTAGAGAAAAAACTTTTTCCTTGAACCTCATTTGGTGAAGATACTCCTGCCATTTCTAGTAATGTTGGAGCAAAATCAATATTTGTAATAATATCATCTACAATAGTTCCTGGTTTAATTTTTTCTGGATAACGGATAATAAACGGCATACGCAACGCTTCTTCATACATAAAACGTTTGTCAAAAAATCCATGTTCTCCCAAAAAGAATCCTTGGTCTGATGCATATATTACAATGGTATTTTCTTCTATTCCATTTTCTTTTAAATAGGATAGTACTCTTCCAATATTATCATCAACAGATTTAATGGTTGCCAAATAATCTTTGATGTATTTCTGGTATTTCCACTTACGATTCTCTTCAAAAGATAAACCTTCAGTAGGAGCTACAATCTCACCAGGTTGAAATCCAAATCGGAGCCATTTACCACGTTCTTTTTTGGAAAGAGAATCTGGAGGTGTCATTTTCATGTCCTTTCTAGAAAAATAATCCATGGTCATTTCTGTATTTCCAGCGGTTAATTCTCTTCCTTTGTAGTTATCATTAAAGTTTGCAGGATATGGCATTTCTATATTGCTCCATAGATCTTCATATTTAGTATCTGGTGCCCATTCACGATGAGGAGCTTTGTATTGTAATAACAAACAAAAAGGTTCATTTTTATCTCTAACATCGAGCCAATCAATAGCAAAATCAGTAGTTAAGTTTGTTGCGTAACCTTTTTCCTTTATTTTTTCACCATTATCATTATACACAGGGTCCCAATACAAACCTTGTTGTCCTTGAGCTATGTGGTATTTATAATAATCAAAACCTACTGGTTCTGATGCCAAATGCCATTTGCCAACTAACGCTGTTTGATACCCCACTTTTTTTAATTCTTGTGGGTAAGTCCATTGATTTTGGTCAAAAACCCCTCCTTTATAATTTTTATAGTATCCATTTATATGGCTGTATTTTCCTGTAAGTATTGCTGCCCTACTTGGTCCGCAAATTGCATTTGTACACAAAGCATTTGTTAGTAGAGCACCTTCACTGGCAATTTTGTCTATATGAGGTGTTGGTGCTAATTCTTTAAAAATACCACCATAGGCAGATATAGCATTAGTTGCATGATCATCTGAAAAAATAAAAACAATATTAGGAGGTTTTGTTGATTCAGTTTTTTTTTGACTAAAACCAGTTAAGCTCGTCAAAATTTGTAGCAAAAGAAATAGCTTGATAATAGAATTCACAAATTAATTTTTTATCGAAAAAAAGCTATTAAAATCAAAATTTGATGTGTTTGATTAAAATAGCTTTACTAGAAAAATAGTTTAGTTATTGTTTAATGAATTTTTTAGAAAAAATAGTACCATTATCAACTCTTATTATATGAATACCTGTCGAAAGATCAGAAACATCAATCTGATTGGTATTGAAAACTTCTTTTTCTAAACTGCCTAAAATCGAGTAAACCTTAATTGACTTTACATTTTCGATTCCACTAATATTTATAAGATTTGAAACAGGATTTGGAAATATAGATATAGATGTGGCTGAAAAATCTTCTAATCCCAGTGATGTATTACCATTAACTGACAATTCATCGAATATTATGTCTCCAGAACTAAATTGGAATTTAACATCTCTATTAAATCCAACAGCAGCAATTGTTTTGCTGTTTTTACCTAAGGTAATTGGTTGAGCAGCACCAAAATTAAGATTTCCATTAGCAACAGTCTTAACTACTCTATAGTTTGCTCCTTGAGCTGGAACACTTACAATATTAAACTCAACAACTTGTTCTAATTGACTATCATCATCACTAATTGAGGCAACTTCAAAAACATAGGGCCAATTTGAATTTGTAGTTGATGCAAAAAGATCAGATGTCCCTATAGTTAAAGCAGCCTCTGAATCATTTAAAGCTATGGCATCAAACACAACATCTCCGCTACTAAATTGAAATTTAACAGTTCTATTAAAGCTAACCCCTGCAACAGTAACTATGTTTGTTCCTAGGGTAATCGGTTGAGGATTCCCGAAGAAATCACTTCCGTTTGCAGTTGTTTTGTAAACACGATAATTAGCACCCTGGTGAGGTACGCTTGTTATATAAATATTTAATGTTTGAGCTTGCTGACTGTCTGGGTTGTCGCTTGTAACAGCCGTTAAAACATGTGGCCAGTTTGAATTTGCTCCTGCTGTAAATAAATTAGAAGTTGATATTTCTTGGTCGGTACTTGTGTCATTTAAAGAAATAGCATCAAAGGCTATTTCTCCACTACTAAATTGAAACTTTACGGCTCTATTAAAATTAACTGCTGTAACATTAATTGTGTTTGAGCCAATATTCAGTGCTACTGCATTTCCAAAAAAATCGCCTCCATTTGCAGTAGTTTTATATACCCTGTAGTTTGCACCGCCAGCAGGTAAGCTTGTAATATTAATTTCTAAAGTTTGTGATAATTGACTATTTGGGTCATCATTTGTGGCAGCCACTAGTATATAGGGCCAATTTGTGTTTGCACCAGCCTCAAAAAGATTAGAATTAGATATTTCAGTCTGTGCAATTATATTAATTGTAATAACTGTAAATAATAGAAATGTAATTTTTTTCATCATGAGTTGTTTTTTAGTTATTTGTTTTATACTCTTTCCATAATAGCATTTTTTCTTCACCAAGATTTCCCTTTAGTTTACCATAGAGTTTATTATAAACTTTTTTTAATTCAGCTTTTCTTTTTTCTTGATTATTTTGGTATTTACTTCTAATTGAAGCAACTTGCTTAAAACGCTCTAATTGGATTTGGTATACTTTAGATTGTTCTTCTGTATTTAAAGAAAGTGCCTCTGTCATAGTTTCTGTTAAAGCACTAGCTCTCTTTTCAGGTTCATCTTGAGCGTAAACGTTCAAAGAAATAATTATTAAAAATGTAAATAAGATGGTTTTTTTCATTGTTGATAAATAATTTATTTCATAAAATTATACAGACAATGATAGCTAATGGTTCAAAATTTGTTCAGTTAGTTAAATTATTTAACCAACCTCAAAGAGTTTTAATAGTTTTAAGGGTATTAGTGATAAGAGTTGATTTTTTCTAGAGACTTATTTTTCCAAGTAATACCAGGTTGCCATCTAGGTGCTTTTACTTTACTTAAATAGGTGTCTAATAGCAACTCTAGCTCTGAGACTTTTTCTGGAAGAGATGTTGCTAAATTATTTTTTTCAGCGATATCGTTTTTAATATTAAATAAGAGCAGCTTATTATTATCATAAAATTTAATAAGTTTAAAATCATCTACAATAATTGAAGAATGTGCTCTTTTGATGGCGATACCATTTTCATAAGGAACATGAAATATGAGTCCTTTAGAAAATCTTTTTACATTTCCTTTACCCTCGTTAATAAGTATATTCTTAAAACTACCACCATCTAAATGTTCTTTTAAAGATAATTTATGACCAGCCATATCAGAAATAGTTGGTAATAAATCGGAGAAGGTTATTGGAGTTTTAGATTCTATTCCTGCCTTTATTTTTGGTCCAGTGATTATAAAAGGAACTCTTATACCACCTTCTAATGCGTCCCACTTACCTCTACTTAATGGAAAATTTGAACTTTCTTTATAAAAGCGTCTTGGGGGCATAATAGGAACTGCTCCATTGTCTGATGTGTAAATTATATATGTATTTCCTTCTAAACCTAATTCCTTAACTCGATCTAATATCATTCCAACTCCTGTATCTAAATCTTCAGTCATTGCAGCAAATCCCTCATGATTTTGATACTTTCCTTTTTCTTTGTTTCTGTATTTTTCTAATGTTTTTTTGCGCATCATAATATTAGAATGAACTGCATAATGTGAAATTTGTAAGAAGAAGGGTTCTTTTGATTTGGCCATTTTTTCTATAAAACTAATGGCTTTTTTAGTGGTGCTAAATATTTTTTTTGGATCATCATTAATATTGTTTTGCCACTGTTTTTTGTTTGATTTATAATCAAAGCCCCCTTCTTTATTTCCAGTAATTCCATCACTTTCATCATACCCGAGAATAGAAGGATCTACATCTATTCCCCACTTTCCAAAATGTGCCGCTTTGTAATTTGAATTTATTTTTTTCAATAATTTTGGAATTGTATATGAAGTTTCATGTTTTATATGATTGGTATTCATACCAACACGAATCATTTTAAGTCTTGCAGGAGTCTGTCCAAACTGAATACTGTAACGAGAGGGAGAACATACTGGAGCACTAGCATAGGCTGATGAAAATCGCATACCCTTGTTAGCTAATGCTTCAATATTTGGAGTTTCATGATAGTCACTTTTTGAGTGAATTTCTTCATTCATCATTTGCACTGAAGTTCCATTCCATCCTTGATCATCTGTTAAGATTACAATAAAATTTGGTGTTTTCTCTTTTGAGTTTATTTCAGAAGATTTGCAACTAAAATAGAGTAATCCAATCAAACAAATAAAGAGATATACAGTGGAGCTATTTTTCATGTAAAGTACTATGCTGGTTTTCAATTAAGATTTTAAAAAAAGGATTAGGTTTAATCTATATTATTATTGGCTGTAATTTCTTCAATAGGAATAGGCCAGAAGTAATCTTCAGCTTGTCTTGCACCGTCATTATCACCATGAAGAAACCTACAATACTCATCTAGTACTCCCATTCTTGTTAAATCAAAAAATCGATGTCCTTCCATGTATAATTCTACAGCTCTTTCTTCAAGAAGTGCAGTTCTAAAATCTTCCATACTCATACCATTTCCATTAAAATCAGACATTTCAACCCTATTTCTTAAACTATTAAAATCATTATTTGCCAGACTTGGATTTTGAGAGATTTCTACGATTGCTTCCGCACGCATTAAATACACATCTGCTAATCGTATAATGTGCCAATTTTGGCGGCTCGTATACTCTGTGGTAGCCTCAGGGTCTATGTATTTAGAGGTCCAAATTTGCCATAACGTCCAACTATTCGTGTTAGAAGGATCTAAAGATGTAGATAAATAACCTGTACTTCCTCCATTAATTGAAAATAAACGCAATGTATTTTGATATTCTCTTATAATGGTATTTTGATATCTTGGATCCTCTTTGTTTATTCGAAAATTAATAAATTTAGGTTTGAGTTTGTTATTTCCTCCAAAACCTGATCCGCTAAGCCCTGCATCTCTAGGAGAGAACAAGTTAGATACAGTAGTTCCTTGACCAACTATAGATGAGCCTTGAACTTCAAAAATCATTTCAGAATTATTTCCATTTTCTGGATTAAAAATTGTGTTCCATTCTTCAAAAGAAGATGATAATTGAAATCCAGGCTCATTGATGGCTAAATCACATTCATTTTTAGCTAATTGATAATAATTGATTTCAGATTCAGGAAAAGAAATATATTTGTTATTTCCCATAACTCCCTGTAAAGCAGTTCTTTTAGATGAAGCGATGCGTAAGTAAACTTTAGCTAACAATGCGTGAGCAGCTGTTTTGGTTGCCCTTCCTTCATTATTCACATAATTATTTCTTACTTCATTTCTTCCCCAACAATTTTCTGAAGCATATTGTAAGTCGCTTATGATCACCTGATAGATATCTTCAATTGGTGAAACGGGTAATCCTTCATCATCATCATTAGGTCCAATTGGTTCTGTTCTTAAAGGGACTTCACCAAAACATCGAACCAAATTAAAATAATGTAAGGCTCTCAAAAATTTTGCTTCTCCTATGATTCGAGTTTTTAATTCTTCATCTATTGAAATTGATGGCACATTGGCAATGACATTATTAGCGTCTCTGATTCCAAGATACATATCTCTCCACATTGGAAACAAATTTTGGTTGGTAGAGGTAATAGTCCCTCTTTTAAAATCATTCCACAAATAAGATGATAGTCCTTGATCTGAAGATGCATATAGTGCTGATAAAAATGTTTGTTTATAATATCCATTTCCACTTTTTAATCGAGCATAAGCACCTGTTAAAGCCGCTAATGCATCTGTTTCATTTTGATAGAAGTTTTCTGTACTTACTTGAATAAAAGGATCCTCTTCGAGTACTTCACAAGAAGTATATGCTAACAAAAAGAGGCTCAACATAAGAAGTTTACCTCTAGTTTCTATAATGTGTATATATTTTATCATAAAATTAATAGTTAAATTTTAACCCTAATGAATAGGTTTTTGTTCCGGGGTATGTACCAAAATCTACACCTCTTCTTTGTGAGCTTTTGTTATAGGTTTGAACTTCTGGGTCATAGCCAGGATAATCTGTCCAGGTTACTATGTTTTGACCTGTAGCAAAAATTTTAAAACTTCTGTTCTTAGGTAAATTAATGGTATAGCCAATGTTAATATTTTTTAATCTAAAGAATGAGCCATCAAATACTTGCCTATCAGACACTAAAGCCCTTGGACCGTTGTCTATGATTGCTCCCGGATGACTTACATTATTAATATTCCCAACCGAGGGGTCGAAAGTAACTTGTCCATTAACAACAGAGAGCGGAGCCTTCCATGAATCATTAAATGATGACGAAAGTACATTTGTTTGTTTCTGAAGTCCACTGAGTTGCCATGAATCTACCCAAAAAATATCTCCTCCTTTTTGGCCAGTAAACAAAATACTTAGGTCCCAATTTTTGTAAGAGAAATTATTAATAAATGAAAATGTATAATCTGGGTTTGGGTCTCCAATTTTTACATAATCTTCAAAATTAATTTGTTGAATTGTTAATGGCTGCCCAGATTCATCTATATCTATATGATTATTTATATATTTAATTTCTCCCGGAGCTGCTCCTTCAATACCACTTGCAATAGCTTCGTCCCAATTACTATAGATACCATTGGTTTGTGCACCCCAAAAAATTCCTAGAGGTTGACCAACTTTAAAAAGAATAGGCTTTGCTTGACTAAACCCAACTGAAGGTCCTAATTGAAAATCTAAATTAGAATTTAAAGCTACGAGTTTATTTCTATTAAAACCTAAATTAGATCTCACATCCCAACTAAAATTATTATTTGCAATAATTGTTCCTGCTACACTAAATTCTATTCCTTTGTTTTCAACCTCTCCAAAATTATCTACTCTACTTGTATAACCATTTGATACGGGTAAATTTACATTCTGTAGTAAGTCTTTGGTTAATTTATGATAGGCATCTATGGTTAGATTCCATTTTGAATCAGCAAAACTTATATCTAATCCGGCATTAAATTGATCTGTTTTTTCCCATGTTAAATCATCGTTTGCAAGATTCGATTCGTAATAACCAGTTACTAGCTCATTATCAAAATTATATCGAATGGGTGTCATAAGTGCCAATGATTGATATGGAGAAATAGGATTACTTCCAGTTTTACCATATGATAAACGAAGCTTTAAATTATTAATAAGCCTCGATTTTTTTAAGAATTTTTCTTTGGATACAACCCAAGATAATGCTATTGATGGAAATAATGCACTCTTATTATTAGTTGCAAATTTTGATGAAGCATCTAAACGAGTATTAACATCTACATAATATTTTCTCTTATAATTATAACCAACTCTAAATAATCCAGAAAGCAAACCTACTTGTCTAAATTGTGAAATGGGAACAAAGATCTCTGTTGCTGATGTAAAATCGTAAAAAGAGGTATTGTCACTTCCAAAACCTATAGCTTTATTAAATAAAGATCGAATATTATTTTTCTCATAAGTAGTAACCAATGATGCATCTATTCGATGTGCATTAAACTTATTTCTGTATCGAAGATTGGCTTCGGCATAGACTTTCTTGTTTTCTATAAATGATTGTGAGGCTTCACCATTATTTCGTCTTCCTCTAGTCGTATTGGTTGGGTAATAGTTGTCTCTTGTACTTCTTTGATAATTAAATGCTCCTTTAATGGTTGCTGTAAGTTTTGGTGAAATTTTACTTACTACAGAAACAACTTGTCTTAGTGTAACTGATTTCTTTTCGTCAATAACATCTTTGGCTAGGGTGTATGGATTGGAGACGATGTTTCCCTCGTTTAATGCGGCATAGATGTCATCGTCTTCTCCAGGGCTTAATAGTGAAAATATGGGCTGAAATTGTAGTGCTTGAGATACCACACCTCTTTGAGCAAAAATTTGACCATTCCCAACAGAAGCTGCATTTCCTGTTTTGTAGGATATATTAGTTTTGGAAAAAAAATTTATTTTATTATTAAATGCATTTCTTTTCGCATTCATATTATAGGTTACTCTCTTATTATTAGAATTGACAATTACACCCTCTTGGTTTAAAATACCTAAGCTAGCTGATAGGTTTTTCTTAAAATTACCTCCTCTGTAGGCAATATTATAGGAGTTTGTAAATGCCATACGATAAGTTTCATCCTGCCAATTGGTATTAATTCCTGTAGACTCTGTATAAGGAATTGTAAAGTCTACTAATTCTGGGTAGTTTGCCTCTGTAAGTTCTTGACTTCCATTAAAAGCACCGCCAACTCTTGAAGGATCAGTAATATCTTGGTATAACTGATTGATATTACGTTGGTTCATATACTGTTCAAACCCTAAACCATCTAAAACATCAATATGATTTCTTACTGTTGTAATTGAAGTGTCATAATTCACGGAAATTTTATCAACACCCTCAGATTTGTTTGCTGTTTTTGTTGTAATTAAAACAACTCCATTTGCCCCTCTGGCTCCATAAAGAGCTGTTGCTGCTGCATCTTTTAGGATTTCTATTTTTTCAATATCATTGGGGTTTAGAAAACCTAATGAACTTTTTGCTCCTCCAGAAGCACCATTCCCTTGCGCATCTGTAATTGGATCTACAGGTACCCCATCTAAAACATATAAAGGTTGCGTACCCCCAAGCATGGAGTTAACTCCTCTAATAGATACCCCAATACCCCCTCCAGGTTCTGAACTTTCATTCACAACAACACCAGGGGCTTGTCCTTGTAATAAATTTTCAATAGAGTTTGTTCTATTTTTTTCTAATTGCTCTGTATTAATTTGAGTGATTGAACCAGAAAGATCTTTTTTTCTAACATCAAAATAACCAACACTTACTACAACTTCATTTAGCTTGTTTACTTCAGTTTCTAAACGAATTGAAATAGGTGAAGATAACACCACCACTTCTTTGGTTTTCATTCCGAGATAAGAAACCACTAAGGTATCTCCAATTTTACTAGCTATTGAAAAAACTCCATCTAAATTGGTAGTAGCTCCTATTGAACTCCCTTTGATAAATAGCGTTGCACCTGGCAGAGGTTCATTTGAGTCATCATCAACTACATTTCCTTTGATGGTTAATTGTTGAGCTATCATAAATGATGGAAACAATAACAAAATAAAAAAAAATTTATTCATGGACATCTTGTTTAATTAGCCTACAATTAAATAAAATATAGAGGTATTGCAGTTAATATTTTACCCAATATAGTTTACTATTTGATAAAACTAATATTTAAGAGTTAATCAACTAAGTTCAACTCTATTAATGAGAGGCTACTAATTCTCTTCACTATATTCTTTAGGAGTTTTTCCAAAGTGTTTTTTGAATAGGGTACTAAAATACTTAGGATTATTAAACCCTGATTCATAAGCAACTTCACTAATTCTTAATGATCTTTTAGCTTTTAGTAACTCAGATGCGTGATTTAATTTAATTTTTATAACCAAATCTACAGGAGACATATTGGTGAGTCCTTTTAACTTTCGAAATAAATTAGATCTACTAAGACCTGTTTTATCAGAGATCAACTTAATTGAAAACTCACTATTGGTGATATTGTTTTTTATAATTTCAACAACTTCAGATAAGAAATTTTCATCAGCTGATTTTGAGTTTACTTTATCCTGTGATTTTGAACTTAGTATTTGATGAATTGCCTCTCTTGAATTGATAAGATTATTGGCCATTGTTGTTAATATTTTCATATTAAATGGTTTCTCTAAGTAGGCATCAGCACCAGTTTCCAGCCCTTCAATTTTAGTATCAAGATCACTCAATGCAGTAATCATAATGACAGGAATATGACTAGTTTGAAAGTTTGATTTTATAGTATGACATAGCTCTTTACCACCCATTTCTGGCATCATAACATCCGTAATGATTAAATCTGGATTTTTTGCTAATGCAATCAGAAGAGCTTCTTTGCCATTAGGTGCATCTAATACAGTGTATTTTTTTTCTAATTCAGCTTTGATAGTTACTCTTAAATCTTCATTATCCTCAACAAGTAATATTCTTTTTCTATTAGAAAGACTCTCTTCAAATAAGATAGGTTTCTGCAAATTTGAATTTTCAATCAAAATATCCTTTTCCTCATAGTGTTCACTCCCTATTTTTAGAGTTATGGTGAAAGTTGAACCTAAATTTTCTTTACTTTTAAACTCAATAGTTCCTTTATGCAATTCAATAATTTTTTTTGAGATCATTAAACCTATTCCTGAACCAGAAATTCCTTTATTGTTAATATTGGTTCCCCTAGTAAATCTTGAAAATATTAATTGTTGTTCTTTTTTAGGAATTCCAAGACCATTGTCGATAAATTTTATTGATATAGTTGTCTTATTTTTGACTGCTTTTATTTCAATTTGCCCTCCATCATCACTGTATTTAATCGCATTTGAAATTAGGTTATAAAAAATCCGAGACATTTTATTTTCATCTATCCACACATAAATTTTTGGAACAGAAACTATAATGTCTATGGATTTTTTATTTAGTAAGGGTTCTACTTCCGCAACAATTCTATGAATAATTTCTTTTAGCTCTACTTTTATGATAGACAATTTAAGCATCCCTCGATCAGCTTTTTGAAAGTCTAAAAGTTGTGTAACATATTCATTTAAATTTTGAGTATTCCGATGAATTAAATCAATGCTGTTTTGAAAATTAGTTTTTTCTGAGAGCTGAGAAACCAATAACTGAATTAAGGTTACCGGTGTTCTAATGTCATGAGCTACTTCTGTAAAGAATTTTATTTTATTGTCATTAAATTTTTGGGCAGCTCTAGATTTTCTTATGAGAAAAAATAGATATAATAAAGTACTTCCAATTAGTAAATAGATCAAAAATGCGAAATTATTTAACCAAAACGGATCTTTGATAATGATATCTATATGAAATGGTTCAATAGATAAAACATCCTCAATGTTTGCAGCTTCAATAGCTAAGGAATAATTACCAGGAGGTAATTTTGAATAAACGATACTTCTGTTATTTTTAGATATATTTTTAGTTTCATCATAGCCTTTCAATTGCCAATTGAATGAATGTTTTTTTGAGCCATGGAAGGTAGGCGCTTCAAAATCAAAACTCAATGAATTTTGATTGTAATTAAGTACTATTTTATTAAGATAATTTATGTTTTTTTCAATCATTGTAGAATCAGCTAAAACACCATTTATTTGAAAATCGGAAATATAAATTTTAGAAACTTCTTTTTCTATTCGAATATTCAAAGGGTCAAATAACGTTGCACCATCAGGACCTCCAAAAGCTAATTTTCCATCGGGAGATTTAGTAGATGCTCCAAATCCAAAGGTTCCAATCGATAAACCGTCTAGGTTATCATATTTTCTAATGATTTCTTTTTTAATATTTAATTTCCACAAACCAGCATAACTAGCAAACCACAAATTTTCTTTTGCATCTTTTTGAATTGAAAATACAGTTCCAGATTCAAAGTTTAATGCGGTATTTAATTGCTTTATTTTCTTTGTAGATAAATTGTAGTGATATAAGCCTTGGGTATTCCCAATCCAAAGACAGTTGTTTTGCTTGTCAAATAAGACTGCATGATTTTGATCGATATAATTTTCATTTTCATCCTTAATTTCATTAATACTTGTATTGAGTGTATTAATCTCATAGATACCACTTGAGGAAGCCACATACAGTATATGATCTTCTCCGGCAACAATACTTCTTGCATTTCCAGTTTTGTAGGTACTTGCTAAAACATTATTTATGTAATGTTTTACAGGCCCATCAAAACCTCCAATCCATAATTCATTATTGTCTATGAATGTGGTAAAAATCCGTTTAGAGCTTTCTCCTTTTTCTTTGAGCTTAAAAGTGGAAGTTTCTCCTGTTCTAGGATTAAATTTTAGTAATCCGGCACCATACACACCTAAAATTAAATGTTCCTCATATTTGTTTATGGTTAAAACCGCTTTATTCTCAAGTAGAGGGCTTGTATTGTAATTTGTCCAATTTCCTTTAGGTGACAGTTTACTAATTCCATTTTCAGTTCCAAACCAAACATTTCCTCCATTCTCATAATAAATTGAACGTATGTTATTGTTGCTAATACTATTTGGCTTAAAAGGAATGTAAAAAATATTTTTAAAAGGGTTATCTCTAGGATAGATCACATCTATTCCAACTTCTCTTAATCCTATCCAATACACATTTTTTTCATCAACAAAAATTTCATAGACGCTATTCTGACTTAGAGAGTTTATTTCATTTGGTGTGTATTCTAATTTATTAAGCGTGTTAAAAAGATGATCCATAATTATTAAACCAACACCCTCTAGAGCTATTAATGCTTTATTATCTTGATCAAATTCAATAGACCTTACGGTATATGTTTTTATTCGTTTATCATAAATTTTAATATTTACAATAGTTTCATCCTCATCAATTACATATAGCCCTTTTTCATAGGTGCCTACCCAAATTCGATTTTGATTATCAAAATCTAAATCGAGTATTTCATGATTTTTTAAAAGTGTTTTTTGTTTTACTAATTCGTTGGTTCTTTGATAGTACTTGTAAATATCAATACCTTTTGTTGAGGCAATATAAATTTGGTTTTTATGAACTTGAATTCTTCTGTTAAACATGCTGTTAAAATGAAGAACTTTACTTAAGTTTTTAGATTGTAAGTCATAAATGACCACTCCTTGCTGAAGACCAATAATTATAGTGTGATGATTGATAAGTTCAAAAGATAAAAATTTGGTATCCTTAAAATTTAAAATAGTTGTAAAGCTATCTTGTTGGTAGTTGTACTGAAGAAGTTCTCCTTTGGTTCCGAGAACAAAAAGATTTCCATTTTTATTAATGATATCTACAACTCCACTGGTAAGAAAGTTATCGTAATTTTTAAATTGATACCCAGAGTACCTATTTAAACCTTGTGAGGTTCCAATCCACATATAACCCAAAGTATCTTTTTCAAAAGCACGAACCGCACCACTTCTAATACCATCGTATACTCCCAGGTGTTTAATTTGCTGACCAAACATTAAAAAAGGAATGAAAAAGAACAAGAGGCGACTCAAAAATAAGGAGTGTCTTATCATCACGATAATTTAGAAATTAAAAAAGCAACTATGCCTATTTGTAAAAATACAACTTTTTAATAGGAGGTTAAAAAGAGGAGCTTACAACAAAAAATGAGAATTCAAAAAGGAAAATCTATCAAGATTTCTGTTTATTTTTTTTGGTCTTCATCACTTGTTTAAGCCACCAATCTCTGTTTGGATTGTATTTATATTGTTTTTTTAATTTGGTTGCTTCATCTCGGAGTTTGTTCTCTATTTGATCGTATTTAAGATCATTAATCAGGTTATTCATTTCTCCTGGATCTTTTTTTAGATCGTATAATTCATCAATATCATTTTCTAAAAAAGCATCTACTAGCTTGTAATTTTCAGTTCTAACAGCTATTTGATTTGGACCTGCATAGGGCCAATAACTATCTACATAATACTCAAATAGAATAGCATCTCTCCAGTTTTTCTCTTTTTCACCCGTTAATAGGTTTACCATAGATTCTCCCTGCATATAGTCAGGTTGTTCAATTCCTGCTAGATTTAGAATGGTTGGGGCTACATCTATATTAAGACACTGTTCTTTTATTTTTGTATTTGCTTTAATCATTTTTGGATAACGAATAAGCATTGGTACTCGCATAGAGTTTTCATAAGCTAATCGTTTGTCTAAAAAAGTATGTTCTCCCATAAAATAACCATTATCACTGCTATAAATAACAACAGTATTTTCTAATTCACCCATTTCCTCTAGGGTAGCTAATACTTTCCCTAAAGATTCATCTATAGCAACTAAACATCGTAAAAGTTGCATATTTCTATCGTAATTTATAGGCCATTCTTGTTCTGGAAGTTCGGATGGAATTGGTAAATGTTTTTTCCATTCAAACCCATAGGTTTTTTTTCGCTGCCATTCAGGTTTTCCCTTAAAGGTTTCTTTGTGAGTATCATAAGGAGGTTTAGGTAATTCTTCTCCAACATATAATTCTTCATGTCTGGGTGCAGGTAAGTGAGGCTGATGAACCGCTTTGTGCCACAGATTTAAACTAAAAGGTTTGTTAGGATCTCTTTTTTCTTTTAACCAAGAAACTGCTTTATCGGTTAAAATATCTGTCATATATCCTTTTTCTTGATACTCTTTACCATTTTCATTTACTGGAGGATCAAAGTATTTTCCTTGGCCTACAAAACTGAACCAGTAATCAAACCCAGGTCTTATATGTTTTTTTCCTTTATAATGTGCCATATGAATTTTGCCAACATGTGCAGTTTCATAACCAACTTTTTGTAAATGGCTAGAATAGGGTGCAAACTCATCCCATTTAGGATCTACATGTTTGTTATTCTGATTTACTCCATGAATATGAGGATAGGTACCTGTTAAAAAACTAGCTCTAGAAGGGGAGCAAATAGATTGTGTTACAAAGAAGTTTTCTACATTGGCACCTTCTTTAGCCAATCGATCAATGTTTGGCGTTTTTAAAAACGGATAGCGTTCAGATAGTCCAAGAGCATCAA
>MDSX01054211.1_pt1 | contig 18130 bp, 17 predicted proteins | sample 811141 | NCBI WGS metagenome assembly MDSX01 (sample SAMN05326642, study PRJNA326480) | marine metagenome | isolation source: seawater | place: Atlantic Ocean: South East | collected 2010 | reverse complement strand
GGAATTTCATAAGCAAACTCTACAGAAATTTCCACCAACCCCGAGTTTTCTACGAAGAATCTAACACTAACTGAACCTCCATTAGATAGTATGAATGGATTCGCAGAATCTTCTTCCGGATAATCAATTTCTAATTTCCAAGAATCTCCAATATCCTGTGATAAGACAGGCTGAGGAATAATGCCGAATAGCAGCAAAAAACTACTCAAAATTACTATTCTTGCGCATTTAGCCACTAACTCACCAATAGACCCCTGCAAGCCCTCTTCGTTAAGACCTTCACCATCTTTCTTCTGTATGAGGGTGAGAACCAAGTATTTTGTACAGGCTTCACGGCCTTCCTTATTGACTCCGCGAGGCCTTCCACAGAAACAACCCCTTCCCATTTATTCAGAGCATCCTCGGATTCCTTCATATGAAGCATGGGGATTGACTCAAGTCCTGTCGTGGCTACTCTGAGGGAGGATGGATTTCCTTCGTCCTCCCCCTTCTTCCAGAGTACTGCTACTCCCGCCTCTGGAAAATCCCAAGAGTCTCTCTGCCTCAGCTTCTGATAGTCTCCATCCCAATCTTTCGAGTCACCTGGAAGTGTTAGGTGCGTCACTAACTCCCCCTCTTCAAGGATATTTCTAGTCATTCCATCCAATTGGAAGAAATCTTTCAATGCCATCGAACGAGTTCCTTTGTTAGATACAAGGTGTATTTTAGCACCAAGGCACATCAACACCGGTGCAAGATCAGCTTGATATGTAGCAACGCACAAAGTATTTTGATTTGGAATTACTCGACAATCAGCACCAGTCCCACAATCACATTTGTGACACCAATCTATTGACTCTCTCCATGTTTCTGATTGATTAATCCAATAGCATCTTGTATCTAGACAGATATTTCCCCCAACAGTGCCAGACCTTCTAATCATTATACTAGCAATAGAATCAGCAGCTTTGGAAAGTACCGGATGGGTTGACTCATCTTTGGCTAGGTCGTGGATACTAACCATCGCCCCAATATGATTTCCGCTCAATTCTCTCAATTCACTAATCGAGGATAGGGAGATTACATTTTCTTCCACATTGATGTGCCATTTGTAATTAGGAAGCAAATCAGTACCTCCTGCAATCCAGTCAAAACCCTGATTTGAATCTGCTAATTCTCTAGAGATTTCCAGAGCCTCATCTAAGCTTCTAGGAGTAAATACTCTGAATGGCGGCATTCTCATCTATTATCACCCGAATGTCTTCTTTCAGTGTGTTTCCAAGCACTTCCGGCAAGTCTCGGCTGCTCAAGATAATCCTCTTCAGGAACAACTCTTACCTCCCATCTAGGATCATTTTCGTCTGGAGCTACGGTTGGGTCCAGTCCAAAAAGAGCTCCATTGTGGTAATCGTCTCTGTCATCTGAAAGTCTCCTTTCTTTGTCCCTCTGCGTATGATTGATCGCTCTTCTCTTCAGTTCTTCTTGAAGTTCAGAGTATTCCAAAGTAGGACAAGATAGATTTGTAGGATCCGAGACTCCTTCAGATCTACAACGCCTCTCGATCATCTTATACACTCTCTCAGGAGTCATCGGCAACTCATTTGTCCTAATTCCTATTGCATCATATACAGCATTGCAAACTGCAGGAAGGATGGGGAGCAATGGCCCTTCTCCAGCCTCCTTAGCACCGAATGGACCTTCTGGATCATTCGACTCGACAATTATTGGAATTACCTCTGGCATTTCATGAACGCTAGGAATCTTGTAATCTAATAGATCAGTATTCATCAGGTGACCATTTCTTCCATAACGCATTTCTTCTGATAGAACTTGACCCATGCCCATGTGACAAGAACCAATAATCTGACCATTCACTGCTAACGGATTGATTGCCTTTCCACAATCATGAGCCGCCCATACCCTATCGACGGCAACCTTCCCCGTTTCTACATCCACTGTAACTTCTGAAACGTATGCCGAAAATGAGTATGCAGGAGCCAATCCTGCAGCTGCCCCCTTGTGCGTCTTACCCATTGGAGGGGTTCTATAAGATCCAGATGAAACAAGTGCACCACGATCTTCTTGAGCTTTGTGTAATGCTTCGAGATACGACACTCCTATTGCAGGGTCTCTCTTAACGAAGATTCTACGATCACCAACTATCATCTCATTTTTTTCTGAACCTGTGATTTCTGAGGCAGCCTGAAGAAGCCTCTCCCTAATCTCCATCGATGCAGAAATTGCTGCATTTGCGTTCATGAAAGTGACTCTGGATGAATAGGATCCTAGATCCACTGGCGATGTATCAGAATTTCTCGATTTGATCCTAATTAGATCCAGTGGCAAACCCAGAACCTCAGCAACCGATTGGGCCACCACTGTGTCAGAACCCTGACCGATATCTGCCGCTCCAGTATGTACAGTCACACCTCCGTCCATGTCAATTTTCAGATGCACAGTGGCATGTGGGAATTTATTCGGGTCCCAATGAATGGGAAGGCCACTTCCAGAAATAAAAAATCCACATCCAACCCCTATTCCTTTACCTAGTGGTAGCTTCCGGAACTTACTGTCCCATCCACTTTCCTCCTTCACTCTCTCCAGACATTCTCTCATCCCAATGCTAGTTACCCTAAAACCTGTAATTGTAGCTGAATGAGGTGGTAGCAAATTTGCCAGACGTAGGGTGATCGGATCGACCGACAGTTTTTCTGCGAGGTCATCTAGTCCGACCTCCACTGCACATCTAGAGTTCACAGCGCCATGTCCTCTCATCGCACCGCTTGCTGGTTTGTTAGTCCACACCCTTGCTCCTGTATAGTGGAATGCACCTATCTCGTAAGGGGCTGTGTGAAGGACCCCATTGTAGTAGGTTGTAACATGCCCGAAAGAAGCAAACGCACCGCCATCGATCAGAGCATCCGTCTCAATGCCACAAATTCTGCCCTTTCTATCTGCATGGAGATTCATTTCTATTCGAGAGGGATGGCGTCCTCTGTTTACCCAATAGACCTCTTCTCTGTCAAATGTTATTCTTACAGGCTTACCACTCTTTCTTGCTAGTATAGCTGCACACATCTCATGCGGAAATGGGTCTGATTTTCCTCCAAAACCACCTCCAACAAAGGTCCTATGGACGTTAATCTGGTGCATTGGAATTTCCAAAACATCTGCCAACGCCCTATGGACATAGTGCGGAACTTGTTGTGGCGTGTAGAGGGTTAGCCTACCCGAAGGATCCCAGTGCGCAACCACTGCATGCGGTTCAGTAAATGCATGATTGACACCAGAAAAAAACCAGTTTTTTTTGTGACTCGCAATCGCAGACTTCGACATCCCCTCAATATCTCCAAACTCCTGAAAGACTCTTTTCTGGATGTTGGACTCTCCGATGTGATATTTTCCTCGGTCATGTATGGGCTCCTCACTATCCTGAAGTCCATCCCTCATATCGTGAATCGAGTGAAGTATTTCGTACTCAACCTCAATTAGCCTCTCAGCTTCTCTAGCAGTCATTTCGTCTACAGCAGCAACACAAGCAACAAGATCACCTGCATGTCTTACTTTCTCTACTGCCATGGCATGCTCATCCTTAGTAACTGGAAGAACACCAAACTTGTTTTTTGCATCCGCACCAGTAGCTATTGCCACCACTCCAGGAAGCTGAATTGCTTTTGAGCAGTCAATTGATAGGACTCTGGCATAGTGATGGGGTGAGCGAACAATTCTGCCAATCAACTCCCCTGGGAGCCTCACATCGTCCCCATAGTGGGCCTGGCCGGTAACTTTCCAACCACTATCAATCAAAGCCGTAGGCTTTCCAATAATCTGACCACTAACTATGCCATCATGCCTATGGTCGCCCCATGGTTGCTCTAAATCCCCTCCTTGTGAACTAGGAATCATCTTTGGATCGGTATTCTTAGAAAATTGATTCTTTCCTCCCGAACCAGGTCTAGAGAAGGGAATTTTTCCAGGCTGTTGGCGATAGCCTACGATCTCCTCTTCTACCTTATCAGCTTCGTTTTCATCCACACTTTCTTCTGAGATTCTATTCACCCCCAAATCCCGGATGTGGGTCGCTCTGTGGAGAAGTAGAGTCTCCAATCGATTCTCCCGAGATTAGAATATCTGAAGCGGCTCTAACCGAGTCGACAATTTGCTGAAAACCTGTGCATCTGCATAGATTTCCTTCAATCGCCTCCTTAATTTCGTCATCAGTCGGACCCTTGTTTTCCTCAAGCAGGGCAGAGATTACTACTAGAAAACCGGGTGAACAAAATCCACATTGGCTCCCTCCATACTCTGCGAAGGTCCGTTGGATTGGATGGAGATGATGGCCATCTGCCAATCCCTCAACCGTCGTCACATCACACTTCTCTGCATCTAATGCAAGAGTTAGACAAGAAAGCTTAGGCACCCCGTCTACTAGTACTGAGCAGCATCCGCATGTCCCCATGTCACATCCACGCTTTGTTCCAAGACTACCTACTTGGTCCCTTAGGACGTCAAGAAGTATGGCATTACTTTCAATGAAAATCGACTTCGCTTCTCCATTCACATTAGCGTTCCATTCGACCTCTCCAGCATGAGGTAGCATAGGTAGTCGGAACTGCACCATTGTTGTTACCAATCGGAGGTCATCCTTTGAGCATTGGGTTCAGATTTATCATTCTATAATAAATCACTAACTACCATCTTCAATGCTCCAAACTCAGCTCTCTTCAAATGCTCTCCGTAAGTACTCCGTGCAATCCCTAATTCATCCGCTAGTTGTTTAAGAGTGACTTCTGAATCGACTTCATAATATCCTCTATTTACTGCAAGAATTAGAGCCTCCTTTTGTTTTTCAGTAAGAAACTCTAACTCATTAGCATGTTGATCTTTAATCGTGTTGACGCTGATAATATCTGGCGGCATAACACTATTGATTAATTCTAAGAAACTACGAATTGAATTTGAAAGACCGAAGATTCGGATTTCTAAACCACTTTCAGAATTTATTCCGTATGGCGGGTATACGTAAATGTTCGATATTTGTATTGCCGACTTTGCCATGGGATGAGTGCACTTCACGCTCGCTAGAATGCCATTTTCATCTTCTTCAAATTTTTCCAGAACCTCGAAACTTTCCAGCTCAGAGATCTCTGAAAGCCTGTGGCCCTTATTTAGTTCTAATTCAGTCAATTGTGAAACTCCTTCAGAATCTATAGATAGGTGCCCGAGGACCTCAATTCTCTGACAAATTTTCATCATTTGATAAATCTCATCGATTTTGAAAAGTGATGATGGCTTCCAGTTTAGACGAACTTTCCTCATATTTCCGGCACACGCTCATATTATTTTACGATACTTAGCTCCAGTAAGACTCTCTGAGGAATTGATTCATTTCCATGCAAGCTTGCACATCAGAAGGACGTTGAGGCATTACTTCTGAACCATTTAGATGTTTGATAATGGGTAGAACATTACTCTGGTTAACTACTCCCCATCCCAATTGGGTGCAGGACGCCACCGGGGAGACAGGAGTAGTCCCAGAAAGAGGATCCCATGTTGTGAAAGAAGGATACCAAGCAGAAAGGTTTAGCGCATCCCTCAAATCATCGTTGGTCAATGAAAAATTAGTCCCATTCACCAATAGCCCCCCTCTATTCAGAGGATCTGCCCCAGCCGACATATCCCCGAACTCATCTCTAAGATTTTTGAGAACATCAGAAAGTAATCCTGCTGTTCTAGGGGTCGCGAAAGAAGTCCCCGACGTAGTGTGGTATCCATCTATATCATCATGATTTGGAAGATATTGCGTCCAGTCTGCTGCTATATCGGGATATGATCCGCTCATAGTCTCTTTCTGATCATCATCTTCCTCAGCATAACCGGAGATGCCTATACTCCATGGAGGTCCAGCCGTGGAGTCTTGAACGGCTGGAGAGGGCGAGTTGTCTGCAGCTCCAGTGTGCACCTTCTTTTGTTCGACAACTGCAACCTTCGTAGCATCCTCTATTCCCGGAACTGGGATAGAAAGAATAGGTCCAAAGCTCGTGGTAATGATGTCAACAAGTGGCTGATTTGCAGCTGCAAGGACCGCAGCATCGCTGAAACCCTCCACAAAGAAAATTACTGCATCGGGGTTAGCATTCAGTACTGCACCCGTTACCGCGGTACCATGACCATCACTCGGATCATCTAGAATCGGAATATCTGTATTGTCATCTGGTGAGGTGCCGATAATTCTAGAACCCTTGAACCAAACTATGTCTCCTGATCCGATAACGTCCCAACACTCTTCTCTATCGTTCTCATACCTCTCTTCCCAAGTCCCATTTGTGGATATCTCACAAACGAAATTTACTCCCAATCCATCTAGTAGCCATTGCGGATATGAATCATTCATAATAAAGTGATTATGGTACACATTTATTCCTGTATCTATTGGGGCAACAACGCTGAAAGAACCAAAATCGTCCACATTAGCAGGAATTGTGAATGTATTGTCAGAATCTTGATTGAGGCATCCACTAAATGATGTGGAAATGATTAGTATACAGACAAATGCCGCCGGGACTCTCACACCTCTGGGATTTTAACCCCCGATTTCATTCTTCGGTTTCCTCGACCACCCTCTCCAGTAGTAGAATCTCAGCACAGACGGCAATAGCTATTTCTTCAGGAGAATCCGCTCCTATCTCAAGGCCAATGGGGCATCTAACCGAATCTACCACCTCATCAGGAATATCGGAGCCAATAGCAGACTTTCTGAATGCAGACCACTTTTTCTTAGAACCAATGGCCCCAATACGAGGCCTGACACTAGTGCCAGAGCTCCTCAATAATCCTATCAATAAATCTTCATCAACTCCCCAATCATGACTTAGTAGCAAAATATCGGAGAATCTTTGGATAGTTTCCTCACTCTCGGAATTAAGAAATTCTTGAACAGAGCAACTAATTGTTCGGATGGCATTGGGGAACCTTTCTGCGTTTGAGAAATCCTCTCTAATATCAAAAACACTGTAAGACCAACCCAGATTATCGCATACTTTCGAAATTGATACTCCGACATGCCCCCCTCCAGCAATTAGGATATTCGGCAGGGGCTCAATCACTTCCATGGTCACAGTCACTCGCCCCCCGCACAGGCTGTCCAAGACATCTACCTCTTTTTCCTTACCATCTTTATTCAACAGGAAAACCTCCACTGACCCTCCTCTTTTTTTATTTAGATAATTCTTTGATAGTAATAAATTTTCTAGCTTTTTCTGAATCTTATATTCTAGTCCAGCACCGCCAACAGTGCCGAATTTAGACCCACTTGAACTAATTGCGAGCCTAGCTCCCGGCTTCCCTGGAACACTACCCTGTGCTTCGATTACCGATGCGATTGCTACTCTCTCTCCTGCACCTAATCTCTCAAGGGCCCATGACAATACGACTATGCTCACGCCCGTCTGACTAGGCACTGTGTCTTTGGGGTTCCGATTCTATCCTAGAGCTACATCAAGGATCATCATTATGGTAAATCCTACCATGACTCCCATGGTTGCTATATCCCCATTCTTTCCTCTATGTGCCTCAGGAACCAATTCTTCTACCACTACGAATATCATAGCACCCGCAGCGAAGGCGAGTGCGTATGGGAGAATTGGATTTACGAATACTATTGTGGCAGCCCCCAATACAGCAGCTAAAGGCTCAACCATTGCAGATAATTGTCCCCACCAGAAACTCTCTTTCTTAGTCAAACCCTCTCTTCTCAGAGGTACCGAAACTGCAGCTCCCTCGGGGAAGTTCTGAATCCCAATCCCGATAGATAATGCAATCGCAGCCCCAATTCCATCTCCAGAGGAGGCGGCACCAAAGGCAACTCCGATCGCTAAACCCTCTGGAATATTATGAAGGGTGATTGCCGATATCAGAAGCTTACTCCTGTGCCAACTTGTCTTCACCCCTTCTACTTCTTCTGGAGGGGCACCAGGATGGAGGTGAGGCAGGAACGCATCGATAACCCTCATACAGACTCCTCCAAAGATGAATCCGAATGCTGCGGGTAAGACCTTTCTAATCCCCTCTCCTTGTGTTTGATCGATCGCTGGGCCCAGAAGCCCGAAGCAACTTGCTGCAATCATAACACCAGCGGCGAAGCCAAGCATTCCATCCAATGCTTTTCTGTTAATTTCGTGAAAGAAGAAAACAAGTCCAGCTCCGAAAGCTGTCATGAACCAAGTGAACATTCCTGCAACCAATGCTTGCTCAATCGGACTAAAACCATCTAGCATATCCTCGAGATTCATGCCCATGCCTTGAAATTGTACTTTTCAATTTTATTCATTAATCGAATTCAGACTCTTATGCAGATCTTCGACATCCGACGGCGTGTCCACGTTCAAATGAAGATGTTTGTCATTTACCTTAAACCTCAAAGGTTTCACAATATCCCTAAGCGGTATTTTTTCGCTACTCTGTCTGACTCTTTCTACGTCTTCTGAAGAAAGGAGGAGGGGATGTCCCCCCCTTCCTGACTGCTCGGGACAGCACGTTTTATCAGATCTCATTATTCGATCGAGAGTGGAGTCTGAGAATCCCGGCCTATCAACAGGTACAATCAGCAATCTGTAGGAGCAATCATTCATGGAATCTATTCTAGATATGCCTACCTTAAGAGAACCAGTTCTTCCTCTCTCGGGTTCATAATTGACGATAATATTTGAATTTGGAAGCTGTTTTGAAATTCCTTCAAAATTCTTCTCGTTAGTTACCACCGTCACACTGACACCTCTAGTTTTGACTCTATCCGACAGCCATCGGATTAAGGAAAATCCACCAATTTTAACTTGTGCCTTATCGAACCCAAGCCTGCTACTTGATCCTGCTGCAAGAATTATACACTCAAGTTCGGAAATCCCCATATTCTGCCCGGAGGCTAACACCGTATTAGTGCTATACTAAGCCATCTAGTAACCCAGCAAGATAAGTCATATATGTAAGATATATAGTAATCATCAATGAACCCATTGTCTTGGAGAAATCTTTTCCCGAGAGAAAGACTCCTACTACGAATCCAGAAGTCACTACAACTACTGCTATGTCTCTCGTGAATACGCTGTCAACAATGATCCCGTTACCAACTATGCTAGCAATCCCGATAATGCCCATGATGTTCATTACGTTCGATCCTAAGACATTCCCAACAGCTACTCCGCCCTGCCCTCTTAGTCCGGCAACTAAGGTCACAGCTAATTCTGGTAGAGAGGTCCCAAGTGCAACTATGGTCAAACCGATTACGGCTTCAGATACTCCGAATGTATCTGCTATTCCTTTGGACCCTGAAACTAGTAGTTCAGCTCCGAACCAAATCATCAAACCGCCTACAAGACATGCCGGTATAGCAACTGAAATTTTTTCTGATAACCATGAATCCTCGAATTCATACACATCCTCCCCAGATATTGCCTTCGAATATGTGTAGAGGTAGTAACCTGAAAGAGATACTAACATCACGATACCACCTATCATCGGAACCTCACCCATGATGACAAAGAAGGCCATGAAAGCAGTGGCAACCACAACAGCCAGAGAATCTCTCTTAACGGCATTTCCAGTCTGTGACTTAGCTCCAAATAATGCTGCTGCACCAAGTACAAGCATCACATTAGCTACGTTTGACCCCAAAACGCCGCCAATAGCAATATCTGGTGAATCAGTCCTCACTGCTTCGATAGCAACCGCCAATTCAGGAAGAGATGTACCTACCGCAACTACAGTGAAACCAACAACTAGGGGGGAAACGCTCAGATTCTGTGAGATTCTCGTCGCACCTTGTACAAGAGCTTCTCCCCCGCCCATCAGAAGAAAAAAACCTGATAGAACAAAAAAAATGTCGATTATCGTCTCTTCCACAAGTAAATCCCGCGACCTAACACAAATTACTCTTTGCCAACATCGAACAGAATAATTATCCTAATTGCAAACCTTTTCGATATGCCTGGTCAATACCGCAACGGAAGGTACCGTGTGGTCTTCTAGCGTGGGCGAGAATGGCACCGGTGTGTCCAGTGCTCCAACAACAACTGGCGGACTCTCCAATCTCCAGAATGCTTCTTCGAGTATCCTGCTTGAAACAGTATGGCCAAAACCTCCAGTCCACTGTGATTCTTGAAGGACTAACATTCTACCCGTTCTTAAAACCGAATTTATACAGGTCCGATGATCAAATGGGAGAAGTGTCCTCAAATCTATTACTTCTACCTCTAAGCCGTCTTTAGATACTAATTCTGCAGCTTCTAAGGCCACGTGAACCATCGCCCCCCAAGTAACAATGCTGAGGTCAGATCCTCCCCTAATTACTTCTGCAACTCCTATTGAATTATCGCCTCTTTCGAGTCTTTTTTGTACACTTTCTGTATCTACAATCTGATTTATCGACTTCCCCCAACCAGTTAAACCTCCTCTCAAGCCATAAAGTCCGATATGCTCTAGAAAAATCACAGGATCCGGAAGATGGTGAGACTCAATTAGAAGGTCATAAGCATCTTGCGGATTACTTGGAGCTACAAGCACTAAACCCGGATCATTAGTTAGCCATGATTCAATCATATTCGCGTGAAAGGGACCGCTGCGAGTTTTAGCTCCTAGTGGAATTCTCACTGTCAGCGGTACTTCTCCTCCCCACCTCCATCTAATCTGAGCAGTGTTGTTGACCAGAGGATTCATCGCCAAAGCAGCGAAACCGCCGAATTGTATCTCTGCTATCGGCCGCATTCCTCCAAGAGCCGCACCTGTTGCCGAATGGATAATTATCGCCTCAGACAGAGGCATATCAAGCAACTTATCTTGATGCCCTTTAGCTTTCAACGGGAGATTCATGCCGAATGCTCCTGCAATTTCCATATCTTCGCCCATAATCACCATTCTCTCCCCAAACTCCTCCGCTAGTCTAGCCATGGCATTCTGAATCGATCTACTATACGTCCACGAATTAGCTGCATCAGAAAACTCAATTGAGTACTCGCCAGGTTTTAGCAATGGCTTGGGGATCTCCAAATCATTTCCAATCCTACTAATTTGACTATCATGGCTTTGAGCATCATACAGTGATGTTATTCCCTTGACTACAGAATTTCCTTCTGGCCATTCCATATTTTCTAATGCCTCTCTGGCTGATTTCATTGCCGCTTCTTCTTCATCTAGAATCGTGTCCAAGATATTTTCACCAACTCCCATCTCTACTAGTAATTCCCTGTGATTAGGAAGTGGATCTTTTTCAGACCAATATGTTAACAGATCCCTATCCACATATCCCGGGGGGTTGCCACTCGCTGATCCTAGATACAGGTCATCATGGTGATGAGCGTGACCACATCCTCGCATGGTTTCAACATGAATTAATGTTGCACCTCCTTCAGACATTGCAAACTCCCTAGCAACTGCGGTAGAAGAATAGTAACTCGCTGGATCTGACCCATCTACACTCCATGATGGTATGCCCATAGCATATCCCTTATCTCCAAATGTCTCAGCTCCAGATTGAGCCTTAGTGAAAGTATCCAAAGCGATTTGATTATTCTGAATCATGAAGCAAATTGGAAGACCACGAACCCCAGCGAAATTCATAGCTTCCCAAAACTCTCCACTACTGCTACAGCCCTCTCCTACAGGAGCTAGATGAAACCTATTAATTCCGAGACGCTTTGATGCTAGAGCAATCCCTGTAGTTGTAGCGCTAGCGATCGGAAGCGGGGCGGTTGGAGGCAGGATACCTTTCTCCCAGTTTCCTATGTGGAGGTCCCTACCTCCACTTTCTTCATGCCCCCCATCCATGTAGGATCCAGACTTTCCCATTTGAGCCGATAGGATTTCAATCTGAGTTTGTCCCATTGCCAAGGCAAGACCAGTATCTCTAATCATAGGTGCAATTATGTCCGCAGTATGCCTTTCTTCATGAGGTATGTCAATAGCCCTGGTCATTGCAGAAGCACATGCTACAACTCCTTCTTGCCAAGTTGTTCGGAACCCCTTCCCCCCAAAACTACTCCCATCAGGAGTTGGTAACCCATTTGTGAATAGATCCTTCAGTTGCTCATCTATTAGCCTAGTTCTAATCATCCATCTCTGCCATTGAATCCTCTGGTCCAGAGTTATGGATGCATTATGTGCCATCCTTCTCAGGCATAGTGAAACATCAATCAGAAATCTCGAATTTCTTCTACTCAGGTGGAGATCTCCTGTTCTTCTGGGAATAATCTCATTTTTCTCTAGTATGGCAAAATCAGGATTAATTAGACGTTCAGACAACACTTCTCCAATTCTCAAAACTAAAGAGTTGGAGAACTTGTGAAAACTATCGCCGTCGAATTTACTGCGATCGATCGCCTCTTCCAGACATTCAGAAACGACCTCCAAGTATCCATCATGCCTTTCAGCAATAAATCGTAATAAATGTGATTTTACTTTTATTGAATCTAATTTTTCAAAAAATATGAGGGGTGAATCTGGCCTCCAACCAAGACCCCATATTACTGGTAGTTCGGATTGTTTTGCTGTACTTCTCCCACTATTTGACTCCTGAACCTCGTTTTGGTCATCTTCAAATCCACGTTTGTTCCTTCTTTCTGCCTCCCTCTCAAGATCTTCAACTTTAGAACTTGGTTTTCTCTCCCATATCTCGACGTTTCTACTCCTGCCCTTTCCAGATGATGATCTTTGTATAGTGGCCCTAATTCTTTTTCCACAGGCTTTACAACTCCTGTCTAGTCTATTTGATTTAGAGTCCCTAGTTTTCCAAACTTGATGTAAATCGCAACTAGGACACCTCCAAATTCCTCTCCTGCCCTTACTCATGCCTCCTCCAAATTGTCTTAGTACTACAATATTCGTGATTCTGAGGATTGTTTTACCACATTTAGAGTATAATTGTGGTAAAAATAAAAAAATAACTATATTTATTTTCCAAATACCATATTAAAACGTTATACTGAAGTTAAAATAACCACATTAAAAAATAATTTTCAAATTCAATAGAATATAATTTATTTTTACCATATTAAAACGTTATACTAAGTTGAATAATACCACTATTAATACTTAAGAATGGAATGATCTACCTCTTCTGACCATCTGTTTATTCCTCCTACTAAGTTGAATACTCTATCCGGAGACCAACCCGACTCAGAAAGTAATCTAGCTACCAATGCCGACCTTTGGCCGCTTCTACAATATATTACAATCTCTTTCTCTTTGGGTAATTCTCTCAATCTGGAAGGAACTTCCAAATGCATAATTCTTGAGTCGGTTCCTGAAATACTGGAAATCGCCTCTTCATGAGATCTTCTCACATCCAACAAGTACGGTTCCCATCCACTCGACTTTCTCTCGAAGAACTCAACAGGCAGAATCTCTGAGAAAGTTGACTCGGTTGTTTTATCCAATTTACTGGCCCTAATTCTGTTATTATCCTTAGAAAATGAAAGGATTTTCATTTTCATGTTCAGAGCATCGATTGTAAGCAATTTTCCACTTAGTATATCTCCAATTCCTAGAATTAATTTGATAGCTTCCGTAGCCTGAATGGTGCCTACTATACCTGGAAGAACTCCAAGCACTCCCGCCTCTGAACAATTTGGGGCTAATTCCGGAGGAGGTGTTTCTGGAAACAGATCTCTGTAATTAGGGCCGTTTTCTACGTTAAACGTGGACACCTGTCCCTCGAAACGATGAATACTCCCAAATACCCAAGGCTTACCAGAAATCTCGCTTGAATCACTAATAAGGTATCGAGTTTCGAAATTATCAGTTCCGTCGATAATAACATCGAAATCTTCGAAAATTCCCAGTGAATTATGTCGTGTCAATTTTTCTGGAATTTCGACTATATTGACATCTTCGTTAAGATTTCTAATCCAACTTGCCGCAGAACTAACCTTGGAATGGCCCAATGTTGCGCTGCTGTGAATAATCTGCCTTTGAAGGTTTGAAGAGCTCACTATGTCATGATCCATTACCCCAATACTTCCAATCCCAGCAGCAGCTAGATACATCAGTGCTGGAGAACCCAGACCTCCAGCCCCAATTACTAATACCGAGGAATCCAGCATCAGGGACTGCCCCTCTTCTCCTACTCCTGGAAGTACCAGATGTCTAGCATACCTTTCCAACTGATCTTTTCTTAAACTGTCGACCATATTCTCTCCAAGGGATTCTGCCTCAAGGCTCACTAGTCACTGGTGCTGCTCCTCTAACCATCTTTCTGCATCAATTGCAGCCTGACACCCCATGCCAGCCGCCGTAATTGCCTGTCTATACCTCTTGTCGACAACATCTCCTGCAGCAAAAACTCCTGGAATTGCAGTCATGGTGTTCTCGATATGTACCAAATAACCTTCTTCATCAGTCTCCAACTGACCTTCCAAAAATCCTGTAATTGGTTTGTGTCCGATGGCAATGAATGCTCCTGCACACCGAATTGACTCCTCTGAGCCATCTCTCGGATCCTCCAGAATGGCACCAGTAAGGCCATTTTCATCTGACAACCATTCTTTGATCTGTTTGAAAGTTTTGATTTCTATCTTGGGATGCGACTCCGCTCTTTCAATCATTACCTTTGAAGCTTTGAAAACATCTCTTCTATGAATAATCGTGACCTTACTGGCGAATCTTGTAAGGAAAGTGGCTTCTTCCATTGCAGAATCTCCTCCTCCTATTACTATTATTTCCTCATCTCGGAAGAAGGCCCCATCACATGTTGCACAGGTTGAAATTCCACGTCCTTTCTGATCTTCTTCTCCTTTTGCCCCTAGCCATATTGCCTCAGCACCAGTACAAATTATCAGTGATTCAGACCTGAACTCCTCGCCTTCAACCCATACTTTGAATGGGCGCTCGGAAAGGTCCAATCTCTCGACGTTCTTATCATGGACCTCTAGGCCGAATCTCTCTGCTTGTTCCCTCATGTCTACCATCATTTCTGGACCACCTATTCCTTTGGGGTAGCCTGGAAAGTTCTCAACATCAGAAGTAAGCATTAGCTGACCTCCAGACATATATCCCGCAAACATCAATGGTTCGAGAAGCGCCCTTGCTGCATATAGCCCAGCAGTATAGCCAGCAGGGCCCGAACCAACAATTATGACGTTACGGGCCCCGTCTCGCATGAGTCCTCGAGATGTACGACATCTCTTCAATCTTGACAGTCGAATATGAGCGAAAACAGCCTGAATTCAAATGGAAAATTGTAATATATTCATTCCTCAGGCCGGAATCATGCCAAAATACATGTATTCTGGAAACTACACTAGAGAAGGTGCCTCAGGCCTATTACAAGAAGGCGGCAAGGCAAGAAAGGAAGAAGCAGAGAGAATTATGGAGGCAATGGGTGGGTCTCTTGAGGCCTATTACTGGTCCTATGGTGAGATGGATTTCTTCATGATTGTCGACATTCCAGAATCAATGGCTGTGAAATTTTCACTCCATATTGGAGCCTCTGGCGTCTTCAATGGAAAGCTGACCCCTCTCATTACAGTTGACGATATGGAGAATGCAACCTCCACAGATCTCCCATCTATGAGATTACCAGGCCAATGATAAAATCATTCGGACATTGCTACGACTGCCCCTACAGCTGCTCTCGCATGCGGCTCTAGCCTAGGGTCTATGTGCTCGGGAGCAGCACCAGGGCCAATTATTCCGAGTCCTACAGGCTTGTTGTGCTTAATCTGTAAATCAATAACCGAACTTGTCACGGATTGTCCCATGACCAAGCCATGATCGGTTTCGCCGCGCTCTATAATGCCCAGAACAACTGCCCCTTGTATTTCCTCCCTGCTCAGCATCCTATCCAGAGCCAGAGGGGCTTCCATTGATCCAGGTACCCAAGCAACCTCTGTAATTTTCCAATTCTTAGAATTCGCCTCTTCTGTAGCGAATTGTAGCATCTTTTCCACCTCTTCACGATGAAAAGATCCACAAACAACACCTAGGTTCATGCCTTTTCCCCCATTCTCAGCATGGTCTCCACTATTGCTTGGGTCCTAGAGTCAATCTCGATATTCACGGTTTCACCCACTTCTTTACTCCCAATGGTGGTAATCCTCAAAGTTTCTGGAATAAGATGCAAACTAAAACCCTCGCCATCACAGATACCAACAGTCAGGGACATCCCATCGATACCGATGTAGCCCTTTTCCAGTATGAATGGACGGATTTGCTCAGGTATTGAGATCCTTACATCCATTCCTTCGCCCAAGTCCTTCTTTTCGACAATCTCAGCTTTAGAGATTACATGTCCTGATAGGACATGTCCGCCCAACTCATCACCCACTCGTAGAGATCTTTCTACGTTTAGGAAGTCCCCGATCTTCTTTTCTGATAGAGTGGTTCTCTCCAGGGTCTCTTCTATAGCATCAAATACTACTTTTCCAGACTGTCTATCAACCACAGTCATACATACTCCATCTAGAGAAACACTAGCTCCAATTTCCAAACCCTCATCGAACCCGCTTAGGTCAACTGTGAATGCTGTAACATCCCCTTTATCTGTAATATCTATTATTGGCGCCTTTCCCAATACAATTCCAGTGAACATACTAGTCCTCCTCGTATGGTCCACCCTTAGATCCAGGCCAAAGATCCAAAATTCTAGCAATGATTTTTCTAGTTCCGTCTAGATCATCAGACAATCCTTCTACTCTGGTAACCTCCACATGCCCATATCCATGATCATCCAGTCCTTTTCTAATTGAATCGATAGAATGCTTTTGGTCGTAGCCCAATGCTATCAAGTCAGGAGAAACCTCCTCTAATATTTCGAAAATTGGTATTCCGGGAGGATTTCCTACCATCGCCATATCCACTGGCTTAAGCCCTTCAACCATTCTTCTTCTGAGCTCTTGTCCCGTGACCGGCTCATGCTTCTGCATCCTTACGGTTTCATCATGAGCGATCACAACTACCAACTCATCTCCTAGGGATTTGGCCTGTTCAACATAGTGCAAGTGTCCCGCATGAAGCAGATCGAAAATCCCAACAGCCATGACTCGGACCATTTAGTTCAGTCCCGTTAGCAATCCCGCCTAATCCTTTTCATCAAAAGCAGAAGAAATATGTTCACCTGTAATGATCGGGATATCATTCACTGAAGCATAATTCCTAGCGTCTTTCAGAGACAAAGCTCCATCTCCACTGGGATCCAACATCTCTGCTCCAATCGTACAGGGAACTACACCTGCTAATCTGGCTATCGAAACTGCTAATTCAGTATGCCCCTGTCTTGAGGACAAACCTCCAGGAGATTCCCTACAGACAGGAATATGGCCCGGAGTCCGGAACTCAGAACCCAATGCAATCATGGCTTCTCTCCCCGTAACCTCAGACTCAAGCAACTCTTCTACTAGCTTTCCAAACCTTCGAGTTGTTAGAGCTCTATCTTTGTCTGTAATTCCAGTGAAAGTTTCTCTATGGTTTAGAGATAGAGTGAAAGCTGATCTAGAATCATATTGCAGGTCATTAGTAACCAGGTGTTCCAGCACTGGATTTTCCTCTACAAGATTGGGGTTGGAATGAATATCTTGTAGCCAGGGTAGCCCAAACAACTCTCCCACCTCGTTTCCTATTGCAAGAAACAGAAGTCCACCACAGTCTTTCCTGAGTTTCCTAATTATTTCAGGCGTTGCGGAGATTGCCGGCCAAAGAAGATCCGTTTCCCTTTCTCTGTAGTCCGAGTCGAAAACCATCACTGGTTTGCCCGATCTAAACGCCGATATTGCCTCTAAGATCTGCGCATCCATGCTCCGCGGAGGGGTCACTACAACACATATTTTCCGCTTAGAAAAAAATGATGTCTCCGATCACCTCCCATTACTCATGGACCGCCCTGCCGCCGCATCAGCCCCTATTCGATTAGATTTAGCCGGAGGTTGGACGGATGTAGGCCCATATCCATATGATTTTGGAGGTGAAGTGGTAAACTTCGCAATAAACCTCAGGGTTACCGCCGAGTTAAATTCATCATCAGATATCGAAGTAGGCTTTCCGGTTGAAAGGGGCTCTGGTTTAGGCACAAGTTCAGCTCTCCAAGTAGCACTGGAGGCTCTTTCAAATCCGGGGGAAATCAAAAAACCCCATCTTTTAGCAGAGAAGGCATTCTTCTCAGAGTCTGAAG
>MDSX01054160.1_pt1 | contig 18134 bp, 11 predicted proteins | sample 811141 | NCBI WGS metagenome assembly MDSX01 (sample SAMN05326642, study PRJNA326480) | marine metagenome | isolation source: seawater | place: Atlantic Ocean: South East | collected 2010 | reverse complement strand
CCGGCATACATGCCGTTAGGACCTACTGTGATGTTCGCAGTGTTTACTCTGAACGTCACTGTAAAGGAAGTTGGAGGCGGAGGAGTAGCGCCATGACAGCTAGAAGAATGAGACCCTATGTATGTCCAATCATTACTTGCGTAAACATCCCATTGCGCAGCGCCAACAGACCAATCCGTAGAACCTCCGGTTATACCAATCATTCTAACAAGGGTGTTATTAGCTGTTGAGCCACTTCCTACTGCCCAGTCTGTACCAGGATCAACACCCGGAACACCTATTACATCTATAGTATCCGTTCCATGAACTAAAATGACAGCGTCATCACCATTAAAGTGAACAATAGAAGGGTAGGAAAGCGTTGTGTCAGAAAGCGCTATTACACTCGTATCAGCAGATGAATTCGCGATTACAAAAACGCCATTAGAATCAATAACCGCAGAAGAAGTAAAGGTGTTGGTGTAAGAACCGCCATTACCACTTAAATAAACAGTATAGCCTGAAAGCGAAACTGGTGCGTTTGATGAATTGTAAATCTCTAAATATTTGTTGCTAGAAGACCCTTCTCCGTATTCTGAGAAGTAAAGGTTGCTACACGGCGTGGTTGGAGCAGGCGCTGAAGGACAAGCGCTACAAGATTCCCAACAAACTTTTGCTAGATCTGTAGTTCCTGTTATGGCGACAAATCTGTTTGTGTATCCATTAGTGGTCTTAGTACATGAACTTCCTGGGGTTAACCCTTCATCCGTATCCCAGTCATCTAATGTGTATTTAAATTCAATAGAATCAGAACCTATCGGGTATGTCCCAGTCCAAACGCCGTCATTATCCGCGTCAGCAAGCGGGTTTGCTGTTCCACTCCATCCATTGAAATCTCCACTGACGTATACTGTACCATAAGAGTAGGCATAGTCGTTCATATCTACTTTGAAGGTTACGTCATATGTTGCAGGAGGCGCTGGACACGTGCCGTCTATACTACAAGTGGCAAAACAGAATAACAAAGTGGTGTCCTGAGTAAATGACGGTAGAATACGGTCATTATAGTTAGCAGGATCAGCACAGGCTAATCCACTGATGTCTTCCTTTGTGCCCCAGTCAGACCCATGTGCAGGGCTATTGAAAAAGGCAAAATTACCGCCGTTAGAGCCGTTAAGAAGGGCAGAGCCTTCCCAAATACCTCCGCCAATATCAGTTAGCGCAAGCGCATTAGCACCGCCTAAAACACCACCGCCGGCATACATCCCATTAGGACCTACGGTGATATTCGCAGTATTCACCCTGAATGTAGCCGTGAAAGACGTAGGAGGCGGAGGCACTGCTCCATGACAAGCTGAACCGTGGCTTCCTAGGAACGTCCAGTCGTTGCTTGAATATACGTCCCATTCTGCAGCGCCAGTAGACCAGTCGGTAGAACCTTGGTCTATAGCAATCATTCTGACTAGGGTGTTGTTAGCCGTTGAACCGCTACCTACAGGCCAATCTGTACCCGGATCAACACCAGGAACACCAATGACATCTATAGTATCCGTTCCATTTACTAAAATGACAGCATCATCCCCATTGAAATGCGCAACTGAAGGATATGGCATGGCTGTATCCGCTTCAGCAAGAATAGTTGCACTTGCTGATGTGTTAGTAATTACATAAACGGCATTAGAATCGATTACCGCTGTTGAAGTAAAAGTATTTGTATATGAACCCCCGTTGCCACTTAAGTAAAGAGTGTAACCTGCAAGAGAGATGGCAGAATCGGTGGGGTTATAAAGTTCTAAATATTTGTTGTTAGAAGAACCCTCACCGTACTCTGAGAAAAATAAATCTCCACACGCACCGCCTGTTGATGAACCCGTTGAGGACGGATTCCAGGAAATACCTGTACTTGAGCCGTAAAGGTGAGCGGCTAATTCCGGATGGTCAACAAAAGGGTTTCTATTACCCTGATAATTATAGATAACTTCATTTCTGTTGCTTTCAAAGGCATCTACCGGATCATTCTGGTGCCACTGCAGCAAGGTTGATAGAACACCAAAAGTGGTTCCTCCTGAGTTTAGGTTTTCTTGAACAGAGAGATCAGGGTCGTTACCGACACCTTCATAACGTAAGTCCATATAAAGGATGATTCTAGCCAAATCCCCTTTGATGTCATTACGTGGTTCAAAGACGCCCAATGAACCATCATATCTACATCCGGTAGCTGCTCCGTTGTAATTCACTGCGTTACCAGCGGTCCCTAAAAAATCATATTCAAGGTTCGAGCGAAGTGAATTTAAAGAAGGGATAGCAGGTTTTAAATTGTGAACATCTGTTCCGACTCCGTTAGACGTAGAAAACCCGCCTAAACTCTGTGGCCAAACATGTTCTCTTGTCCATCCGGTTCCGTTATTCCATTCTTGAGCTCCATTGGAAGAGGCTCCTGAGTAAATAAGATTAACATCTGTGGGATCTGATGAATTGGCATCGCTCAATTTGAGCACATCCCAAGTGTCAGTATTCGAAGTTGAAGAATAAGGAATCGCAGTATTACCTGAGATAATTCCGTTCAACTCACTCCGAAGCGCGCTACCGCTCTTGCCTTCGGCAGATAGGTAGTAACTAGTAGTTTGTGCATAGGTGAAGCTGGCACAAAGAACTAGTAGTAAAGTCCTGAGTAATTTCATGATGAATAAAGTGTGTGATTATTGAACCTTGAATTTAAGGATATTATCAATGCGAATGGAATAAAATGTACAATAGCAAAACGCTATGAAAACGTTAACTGAAAGTTCGTTTTTAAATCGAATCAGTGTGAGTTAAGACTTGGACAATCACCACTAAGTTGGCGTGCAAAAGCAAATAGAAACGAATGGTGTTTTGAGTTCAAATAAGGAGAGAAGGTGGCATAATAAAACGCCACACCTTCTTTTTCTAGAGTACAAACACTAGCTGCTTATTGAACAAAAACCTTTATGGATGCGCTCATGTCTCTACCATAGGATGCATGAACGCCGTTAGCAAATTGCATACCTAGACGTATATTACCCAAGGGCAAATTGACCGTGTCAGAGGTCTGTCCTCCACCGTAATGAATATTTGCGCTGTCAGCAGGAACCACGTCTCCTTTAGACAGAAATGCATTACCTATTAAAAGGTGATGATGTCCGGTTCCTTTTACAATTTCGCCTGCTGGCCTTATTTCCATGCCTTCAACACCAAACTCAACATAAACAGGGTTGGTTAAAGTGTCGCCATTTTCAAGATTTGCAAAGAATACACGCCCAGTGCTTTCATCCATGTTTTCAGGATTTATGCTTTGGTGATTGTGTTCGTGCGGTTCATTTTCTCCTGATGGTTTCTCCTTAGATGGGTTACAAGATGCGGCTAAGAGGCCCAAGGCTGAAAGTAAAATAATGTTTTTCATATTATTCAAATTCTATAAGTATGTTATTCTTTTCAACAACGTCACCCACCGAAACGTTCACGGATTTTATTGTTCCTTCTTGTTCAGCTTTGAGCATGTTCTCCATTTTCATTGCTTCTAAAATTATGAGCCCCTCACCTTTGGTCACCACTTGCCCCGTTTTTATAAGAACATCCAAAACCTTACCCGGCATAGGCGCTTTGAGCTTGCTCGCTCTAGCTGCATTTGTTGCAGACATACCCATTTGTTCAAGAAGGATATCGTAATGATCCTTGGCGGCTAACTCAAGTAGTTGGCCATTGATTTTTAAGGAGAAGGCCTTTCCGTCTTCGCTGCGATCTATCCATTGCACATAGTAAGACTTATGGTCTTTTATAATATGCCAAGTCCGAGAATCTATTTTTTGAATGTCAAGATTATAGTAAGAGCCATCAATAAGGCCTTCAGCAGGGTTATTATCTGGGGAGACTTCAAAAGTATTATTTCCTGTAATCTTGTACATATAGCGGAACTTTGGACCATCAAAGGTACAAAAGGATTAGTCCAGTTTTGATGCCCAAACTTTGGCGCCTTTGACGTTTATCAATAGTTGAAGTCCTTGGGGAACTTCAAATGGCGTAGGGTCCTTTCCAAACTCGAAGAATCCAACAACTCGACTTTGCTCTCCCTCTTTGGCACGAACTATCATCATGCTGTTCGTTGCGGTATCTATACTCAATGTCATATCGTAGCCAAAACCACCATTATGCAAAGCCTTGTGGTCGTGCTTCAATGCAATCATTTGAGCGAAGAAATCGGCTTGTGGATGATGCGTTGTCCAATCCAATCCAACCGTGTCTTTGCTAAAGAACGGATAGCGGTGATTTAATCCCGCTTCTTGACCTGAATAGATTAACGGGAAGCTGCGCTTCATGAGAGAGGCTAGCACATACATGGCGTTTCCATATTCGCCCATACGCTCTTCAACTGTGCCGTTCCAACTGTTTTCATCGTGGTTGGTGTTGAAGTACATTTTTATGGTTTCTGAAGGCCATGTGGTATCGCATTTCGCTGCATATTCAGCGATAGCGTTTACGCTTTTATGTCCTATTGCTACTTCATTCATAATGTGGTGGAATTCCCAACCATAAACAGCATTAAAACCAGCTTCGATAAGCGCTGGGTTTTCCCATTCGGCCAACATGAAGAGAGGGCCGTTATTAGCGCGTAAAGTGGTAATTGCAGTATTCCAGAAATCGATAGGAACAAATCCTGCTACATCGCAACGGAACCCGTCAATACCTGCGTTTGCAATCCACCAATCCATTTCAGCAATCATAGCCTCACGCATACCGGGTGCTTCGTAATTCAGATCGGCAACATCGGTCCAATCTGTAGGATTACCATCATTATCAATAGCAACAATAGGGAAGTTGCCTTCATCATCTTTGGTATAGAACTCTGGACGCTCTGTTACCCAAACATGGTCAAATGAAGTATGATTTGCCACCCAATCAAGGATAACTTTCATACCTAATTCATGAGCCTGGTTTACGATGGATTGAAAGTCTTCTAAGGTTCCAAAATTCGGATTTACTGCGGTATAGTCTGAGACACTGTAGTAAGAGCCTAGCTCGCCTTTGCGGTTTTCTACACCGATGGGTTGAATGGGCATGAACCACAAAATATCTACGCCCATCTCAGCTAATCGTGGAAGGTGTGATTGGAAGGCTTTCAATGTGCCTTCCTCAGTGTATTGTCTGACGTTTACTTCATAAACATTGTCGCTAGCTGCCCATTCAGGGCGCTTAGGGCCATCGTATTCAGGCAAAGAGGCGACAGGCGCAGCAGGCTGGCAAGCCAACAATGCTGTTGCGGCAGCGAAGGCAATAAGAAGTGTTCTTTTCATGGTAAGTGAATTAGTCTTGGTTGAATTGGCCGCAATTGCGGGTTTGGTAGATTTCGCCGTCTGCAGGAACAGTGATGTCCCAATCTTCTAGGTAGCGGTCTTCATTACTATTGTTAAAGAAGAAGCGCACCTCCTGTTCCATATACTTGCGCACAATGATGAGCAGGTGCGGTTCAGGTTGATGAATGGTCGTTGAACCGTAGTTCAAGGCCATGATGTTGGTCCGATTTTCGTTTAGGCGCGCAATGCGACCAAACAATTGTTGCTGACGCGGCGAAAAGTCGAACAGCATCATCTTTCTGTTGTCCGGATCGTTCCCTCCGTGAAGGGCAATTTCGTCGCCGTAGTAAAGAATAGGAATACCAGGGACAGCAATGTTGAAGGCGTGCAGGGCCGCCATTTTTCTATAACCACGCTCAGTAGGTGGTGGGATTTCACGTGTCCAACCTGCTAGCTTGCTATCTTCACTCATACTGATGTGTCCAGAGGCCATAGAGGAAAAACGTGGCTTGTCTTGATTCCCTGAAATATTACCCATCAAATGGTGGTGGCCGTAATAGTTGAGACTGCTTTCTAGGGCCTTTCGCAGGCGGTCGAAAGTTGCCCCTTCTTGTGTGAAGGCTTCAAACGCGGCATCGTAGAGGTTGAAGTTGAATTGTGCATCGACCTTTCCACTACCGATGTAGCTGGCAATCAGTTCATCCGAGCCGTAGGTCTCCCCGATCTGATAAACGTGATTATCGCTCGCAGCGCGGATTTTTTCCGTGAGCAATCGTGTGAAGTTCATAGGGATGTGCTTGGTGGCATCGTGGCGAAAGCCGTCGAAGTCGTATTCGGTGATCCAAACCAGCGCGCTATCGCTCATCCAATCTGCGACAGTATCGTTCCGTAATTCAAGGGTTGGCATAAAGGTATCAAACCAAGTCGTCAGGCGCTCTTCGTCCCAAAGTTGGGTGTTGAGTCGCCCGTCTTCGGTGTATTTGTTGGTGGCCCAGTTTGGGTGCTTTTGGTACAATGGGTGTAGTTCATGGACGTGGTTGGCCACATAATCGAGCAGTACGTTTTGCTCTTTCGCATGGGCATCGTCGAGGAATAAATGCAGCTCTTCAGGAGAAGCAAAACGATGGTCCGGTTTGATGTTGCTAATGGGCCAATACCCGTGGTATCCAGAGAACGTACTCACTGGTCCGCCTTGGTTCCAAAGGCCCCAAGCATCTTCAGGATTTTGTGTGATAGGGCTAATCCAAAGGGTGTTGGTGTGGAGCGCATCAAAGTACCCATCAACCAATTTTTGGCGCATACCCTCGATATCGCCGCCTTGATAGTTGGCACGAGGATGCACAGTGGAGTCTTGAACAGGCCTGTCGTTACTAGGGTTGCCGTTGAAGAACCGGTCTACCATAGCGAAATACATAATGGAAGTGTGCCAATCTTTTCGGTCCAATTCCTTTGTGTCAATAACTACTTCGCCAAACTTCAAAGGGATCAACCAATCCCCGCCTTGCTGGCCGTTTCTTGCAGTATATAATCTGATCCAAGCGCGTTCCCACTCTTTTGCGTCATTTGGAATCCAGACGGACAGGCCGTTTTCTAATCTATTTACCTCAATAACGCGGTTGTTGAAGAAGGCTAAAACCTCTTGGTCTTCCGGGATGTTAGAAAAGCGTAATGAGCCTTCGTGAACGAACTGGAAATCAATGGCCACGGGCGCTTCGCCACCACCGCCTTCCACGGTCAAGACATTATTGTAGTTTCCAAATCCATTGGGGACGGTCACGGCATTCGAGGGATCCAAGACTTCTGCATCGTTCACGACTAGTTTGTAGGCATATTCGCCGGGCGCTAGCACCAACGTCGTTTTCCAAGTGCTATCGCTCCATTCTAAAAATGTGGCATCGCCGTTCCAGGCGTTGAACACACCTTTGACCTTTACTTCTTCTCCTTCGAAACCAGGAATGCTCAAAGTAACAGCACGCTTAGCACCTTTAAAGACGGGCACATCCATGCTCGAGCGATGTCCAGTAATATGGGCAACGTTTAACTCACCCTCGAGTGAGCCGGACATCACTCCAACGCTGTAGTTAATACCTTTTGGTAATTCGTAGTCGCCAACCATGTAGTCTTTTCTAACATAGGCACTCTTTGTACCGTGATGAACGTGTGGCGAAGCCAGATCTGAGGCCTGCATGTGTTTAGGTACTGATTTTTCCGTTTTGCAGGCTGCAAGTATGGCTGCGATTAGTATTGCCGTGATTAGTTTCTTCATAGTTCACAGTTTTTTCAGGAGCTAAGGCAATTTTGATGCTACATTCAAATCTTAAACGTGAATTGCAGTAGTTGTGACTCTTTCCCCTTCACTAACATCATAAAACTCGCCATCGATAAAGAATTTTGCAGATGCTCCTCCTATATTCTCTATGCTGACCTCTTGGTTTGTCAAATTTGCCTTAAGCGTTGCTCCTCTCCAAAGAATGGAAAAGGTCAGTCCCTTCCATTGCACAGGAAGTTTAGGGGAGAAGTGTAATTCTTCGTTCCTGATTTTCATGCCACCGAACCCGTGCACTACAGACATCCAAGTTCCTGCCATTGATGTGATATGCAGTCCTTCGTGTACTTCTCGGTTGTAGTCGTCTATGTCTAAACGAGAAGTGCGTAGATACATTTCATAAGCTTTCTCAGGGTAGCCTAATTGGGCAGCAAGGATAGCATGCACACAGGGACTTAATGAGCTTTCGTGAACAGTCTTTGGTTCGTAATAATCAAAGTTGCGTTTCACTTCTTCCTGATCATACAGGTGATTGAGGAAGTAATATCCTTGCAATACATCCGCTTGCTTAATGAATATGGAGCGTAATATCCGGTCCCAACTCCAGTTTTGGTTGATTGGACGCTCGTCCAAGCTGAGATCGTCTGTAGTAAGCTGCTCCTTGTCCAGGAAGCCGTCCTGCTGCAATACCACACCGAGCTTCTCGCTTTTCGGGTAGTACATTTTAGCGATAATACCTTTCCACCTTGCAAATTCTGTAGTCGCGTTCAATGATGTTTTACTAGCAATAGCGTTCAGAACATGGGCTGCATTTTCTGCGAGCCAATCGTACGCTTCCAATGTCCACTCTAGCGTCCAAGATGCCATGCGGTTCGTATACCAGTTGTTGTTGATGTTGTTCTCGTATTCATTAGGCCCAGTAACCCCTAGCATGACATAGGCGTCTTTCTCTTGTGACCAGTTCACACGTTGCGACCAGAACCGGCTAATTCCCAAAAGAACCTCAAATCCTCCTTCGGTCAAATAGCCCCAATCTTGCGTGTGACGGATATAGTCGAATACTCCATAAGCAATGGCCGCGTTACGGTGTATCTCTTCAAAAGTTATTTCCCCACTCGTTGTGACATTCTTCGCCGTTCATCGTCACCATCGGATATAAAGCTGCGCCGCCGGTAAATCCTAATTTAGATGCGTTTTGAATAGCTTTGTCTAGTTGCTTATATCGGTACAGACATAGGTTTTTCGCCACATTTGGCTGTGCCGTAGTAAGGTAGAATGGTAAACAGTAAGCTTCCGTATCCCAGTAGGTTGATCCGCCGTATTTCTCCCCGGTAAAACCTTTTGGACCAATGTTTAATCTATCGTCCACACCGGTGAAGGTCTGATTCATATGGAAGATATTAAAACGAATACCCTGCTGAGCCTCTGTATCACCATCAATTTCAATATCTGAGGTTTCCCACTTTTTATGCCAAGCTTCCATATGCTCAGAACGTAGTTTTTGATATCCTCTTGATTGCCCCGTGGTAGCGAGTGCAGTGGCATTAGTGTTTAATAATTCGGCTTCATGATTCATGCTAGATAGAACAGCAGCTACTTTTTCAAGTCTTAATTCTTGTCCTTCAGAAACGTTTAACCGAACAGTTTCGCTTACCCAAAGCTGCCGTAAATCTAAAACCGGATTCCAATCTTGAAGAACATCATTCTTGTAAAGAGTATTGCACATGGCAACACTTACTTCAAAGGCGGTCTTTTTAGTCTTAGCGTGAACGTAACTAGCATTGCTATTGGTGCCGAACGAACCGTGCTCCCAAAAAGACTCATTGTAGTTACTGTCTTCATTGGTAATAGTAAAATCTAGGCAGGTACATACTTCTATTTCACCGGAAAAATTTATTGGTGTGACCCGATATGAAATCGCGCCAACTTCGTCTTGAACAATGCTTGTAAAGCGTTCCGCATGAATAGCGAGTATTTTGCCAGAGGGAAGAGTCGCTTCAAAAGACCGCTTGAGCAATCCGCTTCTCATATCGAGTTCACGGTAAAAGTTATTTACGGCAACTGCAGTATTTAGGTCTAACTCCTCTTCTCCCACTTTGATTTTGATCCCAATCCAATTGCAGGAGTTTAGAACTTTAGCGAAATACTCAGGATAGCCATTCTTCCACCAACCTACCCTAGTTTTATCAGGGTAATACACGCCAGCCACATAAGAGCCTTGTAAGCTAGTACCAGTATATGTTTCTTCAAAATTGGCACGTTGGCCCATTCGGCCGTTACCAATAGAAAACAAACTTTCACTCTTAGGATGATTTTCCGCATTCCAACTGCGTTCAATAATCTTCCAAGGGTGTACCTCAGTATATGTATCAAGCATTCTTCGAATTCAATTTTTAAAATTGAGCTGCTAATAACTCCGGTGTAGTTTCGCCCAATGATTCAAAGTGGATGTTTGCATTGAGGGTTTCGGCTTCACCAATACCCACACTAGACATTCCACCTTGTTTTGCTGCTTGAACACCCGCTATGGAATCTTCAAAAACTAAACATTCTGACGGTTCTAATCCTAGAGCCTCTGCTCCTTTCAAAAATACTTCTGGATGTGGTTTGCCGTTTATCACATTATTCCCATCTATTACCGCACTAAATAATTCAGTGACACCTAATTTTTCTAAAACCATAGGCGCGTTTTTTGAGGCGCTTCCCAAGGCGATTAAAATTCCTTGGGAGTAGGTGCGACGCAAAAACTCAATCGCTCCTGGTAACGCATCTTCTGGCCCTAAGCCGCCAATGAGATCCAGGTACCAGCGGTTTTTTTGTTCTTGTAATTCTTGAAATTGAAGAACGTTTACTTCCGCTTGAGTCCATTCAATAATTTTCTTAAGGGAATCTGTTCTGCTGATGCCTTTCAGCTGCTCGTTTTGCGCTTCGGTAAAATCCCCTCCTAATTTTTGAGCAACTTTACGCCATGCTTGAAAATGAAAAACGGCAGTATCTACGATAACGCCGTCTAAGTCAAATAGGAATCCTTTTATCATGAGGTAGGCTTATACTTTATATGCTTCTAGGACTTTAAGATACTCTAAATGGTATTTAATTAAACCGTCTACCGGTTTGCGCATAATCTGTCCTAATTTCATGTTTCGTTTTGCTAAAACATCTTCCAAAATTTCGTGAAAAATAGCACCTACACTGCCTACAAAATGAACGGGTACAAGTTCACAATTGTTGAAACAAGCAATATGAATGTCAGCAAATTTTTCAAACCCTTCACGCACAATTTTCTTGACGTATGGGTGCTGCATGTGCTTTCCAGCAAACCTGCTAAAGGAGGCTAAATAAACGTTTGCATTGGGCTTGTTGTATACACTGGTGATGATTTCATCTTTATCCAATTGATACGTGTTGTAGAAGTCTTCCGCCATTTCTGTTGGAAGCTTTTTATACAAGAAGTCGGAGACAAGACGCTTTCCTATATAACTGGCAGACCCCTCATCACCTAATACATAGGCCAAGGCGGGTACTTCTTCGCTTACCGCTTCACCGTCAAAAAAACAACTGTTTGAGCCAGTTCCTATGATACAGGTAATAGCTGGTTCGCCAGTGTAGGTAGAATAAGCGCTTGCAACTAGATCATGGTCAACATTGATTTCTGCTTGAGGCAGTACCATTTGAAGACCGTCCTTTATAATGTCTTTTAAACTTTCCGAGGACGCGCCTGCTCCGTAGAAATAAACAAACTCAATACTGCTCCCAACAACCTTAAAGGCGTCATTATCACTTAGCTCCTCGTAAATAAAAGAAGCAGAGTGAAAGTAAGGGTTGAAGCCCATGGTTGAGAATCGCTTGTATTCAGTACCGTCTGAATTGAGAACAACCCAGTCGCATTTGGTAGAACCACTTTCAGCAATTAGTATCATAGCGATTTAATAAAACTTCCAAGTCACAAGGACTTGGAAGCATTAAAGTAATGTATTAAGCAAGACGTTCCACTAGGTTTGCTAATCGGGCAGAATAACCGGCTTCATTATCATACCATCCCAGAACTTTGACCAAATTTCCCTTTGCAGAGGTAACCCCAGCATCAAAAACGCAACTGTGCTTATCTCCAACAATATCGGAACTTACAATAGGGTCTTCAGTATAGCAAAGGATGTTTTTTAAGGGACCTTCAGCCGCCTCTTTCATTGCTGCGTTTATTTCTTCAGCCGTGGCTTCAGTTTTTAATTGGACCGTTAAATCTGTTGCAGAACCAGTAATAGTTGGAACGCGCATAGCGTAACCGTCTAATTTGCCTTTAAGTTGAGGCAACACAAGAGCAACTGCCTTTGCAGCTCCTGTAGAGGTTGGAATCATATTAACGGCTGCAGCACGAGCACGACGCTTGTCAGAATGAGGAGCATCTTGAATACGCTGATCAGAGGTATATGCATGAATGGTGCACATAAAGCCACTTTCAATACCAAATTTTTCATCCAAGACTTTTGCCATTGGAGAAAGACAATTGGTCGTACAAGAAGCGTTACTTACCATGGTGTCTTCGGCAGTCAACTCTGAGTCGTTTACACCTAAAACAATTGTCTTAATGTCGCCAGAGGCAGGTGCACTTAGCGCTACTTTCTTAGCGCCAGCTTTAATGTGTTTACCCATGCCTGCAGCGTCGCGGAAGAAGCCGGTTGATTCAATTACTACATCAACCCCTAATTCACCCCAAGGCAGTGTTTCCGGATCGCGCTGAGCGTAAACCGTAATTTCTTTGCCATTGACAATTAAAGAGGATTCAGTGTGAGATACTGTTCCGTTGAAACGACCGTGTGCACTGTCGTATTTCAATAAGTGAGCAAGCATATCTGTTGCAGTTAAATCGTTGATTGCAACGATTTCCACATTATCACTTTCAATCAAGTTTCTAAATGTCAAACGACCGATGCGGCCAAAGCCATTGATTGCAATTTTACTCATAATCTGATGTGTTGTTAGGTTGCTAGTATTCTAGCGATAGTTAGCATTTCTTCGTCTAAATCTGTGGTCTTAGAAATTGCTTCTGATAAAGGTGTATAAATTACTTTTTGATTGATCATTCCAGTCATAACCTTGGCCTTACCCTCCATTAAGCCAACAACGGCTCTGTAGCCAAGAATAGAGGCTAAAACCCTGTCGTTTGTAGATGGAGACCCACCGCGTTGCGTGTGACCCAAGTTGGTTACTTTGACATCAATACTTGGAAACTCTTTTTTTACGGCTTCTGCGATTGCAAAAATTCCACCAAGGTGGTTGCCTTCAGCAACCATAATAATATTGGAAGTCTTGCGCTTTGCTTGTGCTTTTCGGAGATCGTCAAACAAATCTTTGAAGGTGCTCTTTCTTTCTGGTAGAATGATGCTTAAAGCACCGGTGGCTAAACCAGTAGATGCAGCAATATAACCAGTGTCTCTACCCATTACCTCAACAAAAAACAAGCGATTATGAGAAGAGGCGGTATCTCGTATTTTATCTACACTCTCAATGACCGTATTGGTTGCAGTATCATAACCAATTGTAAAATCTGTTCCATACAAATCATTGTCAATAGTGCCTGGGACGCCCATAACACGGATACCATGTTCTTCGGCAAGTTTTAGTGCCCCAGTAAAAGAGCCATCACCCCCTATAACAATTAGGGCGTCTATATTGCGCTTCTTTAAATTGGCAGCAGCTTTTTTCCTTCCCTCAGCGGTTCTGAATTCTTGACTTCTCGCACTCTTTAAGAAGGTGCCCCCTTGTGCAAGGATGTGTTTTACACTTTGTGTAGTGAGTTCAATAATGTCATCTTCAATCATTCCTTCGTACCCTCTATAGGCACCAAAGACCTTTTTTTGGTGATATAATGCAGTTCTTGTTACCGCCCGAATAGCAGCATTCATTCCAGGGGCGTCGCCACCTGAAGTAAGTACTACTATGTTATTAATATCATCTAACATACGAGCAAAGATAAGAACTAAGTGTAAATAATACACTTATTAAATTTTTACTGCTTATATTCAAGGACCCAAATAAGAAAGAGTAGCAAAATTCACATCATGAGTGACCTAAAGGACATTAACCCTAACATCAGTGTTGATTGCGTGATTTTTGGTTTTGATGGCGAGAGTTTGAATGTCCTTTTGATTGAAGAAAAAGATATTGGTCAAGGTGTCTTAAAGCAAAGATTACCCGGTGATTTAATACATCAAGGAGAGGGCTTAGATGAATCCGCTGAACGCGTTTTGTGGGAATTGGCCAGTTTACGTGACGTTCATTTAAAACAGTTTCACACATTCGGCAATCCTCAACGGGTTAATGCTGAAAAGGACCGTAAATGGCTAGAGCTTTATCGTTCTAACCCCAAGGAAAGAGTCATTACTGTGGCCTATTACGCTCTAGTGAAAATGGCAGATTTTATTCCTAACCCTTCTAGTTTTGCTGGAGAAGCCCTTTGGATAGAAATTACTGAAATACCGGAATTGGCATTTGATCATAATGAAATTGTAAACGTTGCTTTGATGAAACTTCAGCGGCATTTTGAATTGAACAAAACAGCCTATGAGCTTCTGCCTCCTAAATTCACCTTAAATGAGCTTCAGCAGCTGCATGAGGCAATTACTCAAGAAGAATTAGACAAAAGAAATTTCCGTAAAAAAATTGTTCGCGAAAAAGTGATCGAAGCAACTGAGGAAAAACAAAAGGGTGTGCTACATAAACCTGCCCGATTGTACAAGGTTAAGTCAATAGATAGCCTATTGTAGCAAGAACATCTTGTTATTATGATAAACAATGGGCGCATTCAGTTAAGACAGCGGTTTTAGTCATTTCCATGGAACAAGTGTATTCTATACATTTGAAGAGAACAATACTTAACACAAACGCATGAAACAGTTTTCTCGTTTTCTTGTCATTATTTCGTTTTTGATTGGGGGCATTTTGCATGCTCAGACTATTTCAGGAACGGTAGTGGATGAATACAACGAACCGCTACCGTCTGTCTCTATTTCTACACAAGATGGCATAACTACATCTACCAGCTTTAATGGTCAATATACCTTGTCATTAAAGCCTGGAAAGCATGTCCTTAGGTATACGTTCATAGGATATCAAACGGTGAATAAGGAAGTGGATGTCAAGGGTAAAATGGTGATCAACCTAACTATGAAGCCGTCCTTAAATCAGCTCAATGAAGTTGTGGTAGTGGGATACGGTGTTGCTCGTAAAAGAGATTTAACGGGTTCGGTAGTGTCCATAAAATCTAAGGAGTTAACGGATATACCCACTCCGTCTTTTGAAAACGCCATCCAAGGTAAAGCTGCAGGTGTTCAGGTGATTACGGGATCCGGTATTGCCGGTTCTGGTTCTATGGTAAGGGTTAGGGGAGTCGCGTCTATTTCTGCCGGTGGTGACCCTCTTTACGTGGTGGATGGAATTCCAATTACGCAGGATTACTTTTTAAATGGGAATCGTGGTGGTTTTAACACAAATCCACTTGCTACAATTAACCCAAACGATATAGAGTCTGTTGAAATACTTAAAGATGCAGCGGCAACAGGTATTTATGGGTCACGTGGCTCCAATGGGGTTGTGCTAATTACAACGAAAAGAGGTAAAAGCAAATCGTTAACCTATAATTTTTCCTCAAGAGTGGGTTTTTCAAACCCAACAGCATTGCCTAACATGATGAATAAAGATGAGTACCTTAAAATGTATGAGGAAGCGTGGGTGAATGACGGAAATGTTGGTATACCAGAACTTCCGGGAAACAGAATGAGCTGGTCAGAAGCGCAAGCGTATGAAGGAACAGATTGGATACAAGAAACTATACGTCAAGGAGTAAAACACGGTTATGATTTTTCCGCATCTCGTGGTTTCAAGGGGGGTAACTTTTATGCGGGGCTTTCATATAATGATAACCACAGTTATTTAGCCGGGAATTCCTATGAGCGCCTATCTGGGCGTATAAATGCAGATTTTGATCTTTCAAAGCGCTTTAAACTTGGCCTGAGTACTTCGCTTTCTCGCGGAGTAAACAACAGAATTGATGCGGCATGGTCAGGAGGTTTTGGAGAAGCAATGTCAAAGGCACTTCCCATCTATCCTATTTATTATGAAAATGATGAATTCGATGATGACGGGAATATAATGGCAAATGCGGGGGACTATTGGCTTAAAGGAGGTATTAATTTAAACCCGGTAGCGCAGCGTGACTTGAAAGATTGGACGGCCCTTGAAGACCGCTCGATCAATAACGTCACTATGAATTACAAGCTTAGTGACGCTTGGACTATTCGCGGTCAAGGCGCGTTTGATTATATGCACTTTGAGGATCATATATGGGAAAAGCCTGGATATGACCCTACCTATAAAGATGCCGATGGAAACTTTTTAGGTCGCGCAAACATGTATACTTATGATGTATACAATACTTCCGGAAACGCAACTGCTAACTACATCAAGGATTTTGGAGAAAACCACCATATAAATTGGTTAATCGGCTCCGAATATCAATACAACAGGATCAAACGTTGGGACGGCTATTACGACAGTGAGGCCCTTGGTCAGATAAGAGAGACAGGTCAGTGGGTGAATGATCCGTTGAGCTATTTAGAAGAGTATGCTTTCGCTTCAGCCTTTACTCGTTTGAACTACAATTATAAGGGCAAATACTATGCGGAGGCGTTGATTCGTCGCGACGGCTCTTCGAAGTTTGGCCCCAACAATAAGTACGGTAATTTCCCTGCTGCATCAGTGGGGTGGGTGATGTCAGACGAGGAGTTTCTGGACAGGCTGAACGCGATAAACTTTCTGAAAATGAAAGCTTCAGTTGGTAAGAACGGTAATTCTGCGATTCCGTCATATCAATGGTTCGGTTACTATAATGTGGCAAACAATGGTTATGCTGGTCAGACGTATCGCTATCCTGTTATCCGTGAAAACGCAAATCTGAGGTGGGAAACTTCCACAACGTATGATGTTGCCCTTGAATATGGTTTGTTCAATGATCGAATTTCTGGTGAATTGGCTTGGTATAGAAAACAGACGAACGACATGTTATTAAATGTTGCTCTTCAAGGATCTACAGGCTTTGGTTCTTGGTGGGATAATGTTGGTAGCGTTTACAACACAGGTGTAGAATTTGCCATAAAATCTAGAAACATTGTTACGGATAACTTTACATGGACTACAGATTTCAATATTGCACGCAATTATAACGAGATAACTTCTATTGGAGAATACTCTCCTGATGCCGTAAGTGGTGGTACAAACGATACCCGCGTGGTTGTTGGGATGCCAATTGGTACGAATTACTTGGTACAATTCTCCCACGTTGACCCGCAGAACGGATTACCCGTTTATTTAGACAAGGAAGGAAATGAAACCTACACATGGGATCTACAAAATCGCGTAGCCGTGGGTAATGTCATGCCGGATGCTATTGGAGGACTTACCAATACGTTCAATTTCAAGAACTGGGAATTCGGATTCATGTGGGTGTTCACTATTGGCGGTGATATCTACGACAGTTCTTCTAAACGTCAAATGGGTGTGGTTACGGATTGGAACATGCGGACAGATTTGTTTGACCGATGGCAACAACCAGGGGATATTGCAACGTATCCGCGCTTGAGTAGGGACTACCGTACTTATGGGGCAAATACTGAATGGATCAATACAAACCTTTGGTTGCATGATGGAACATACGCAAGATTGCGAAACGTGAAATTGAGTTACCGAATTCCTCAGGAGCGCTTAAAACATGTCAAGGGGATGACAGTAAATGTGACGGGCACCAACTTGATTACATTAACCAATTTTATTGGTCTAGATCCAGAGATTGCTCGTGATTTTGAAAATGCAACGGATCGGAATATGTCACCTAATATTACGTACCTGACCCCACCCCAAGAGAAGACTTATAATATTGGTGTGAACATTAATTTTTAATCCTTTACAATCATGAAAAAAATAGCAGCAATAATAGCACTTGGAACGATTGTCATAGGAAACACCTCCTGTGAGCGAATCTTGGACTTCAAAGCAGATACAACTTCTCAAATTCCAGCTGACTCAGCAATCGTAACTATTGAAGATGCGCAACAGCTTTTGGTCAGCGTATATGATGTTACAGCGAACGCTTTTAACGGCGGCTTTCAAAATATTCCTGAGGTAATGTCTGACAACCTTGCTGACCCTCTCGGATTAAACGGAGAATATGCTCAAATTTATAGATGGACCTCATCCTTCTTTAACGGCTCTTTCGGTGGACAATATCGAGATGCGTATATCGCAATTTATCGTGCAAATACGCTTTTAGAGGAAGTGTCGAGTTTGGAAGGAGTCACCACTTCCGAAGCCCAAAGAATTTCTGCAGAGGCAAAATTTATTAGGGCACTTTGTCATTATCACGTTGTTCGTATTTGGGCACAACCTTATGGGTATACATCTGACAATAGTCACCTAGGTATTCCGTTAAAGTTAAGCGCGGATCAAACGCCGCAAATGCGCGCCACGGTTGCAGAAGTATACGCTGCAATTGAACAAGACTTGTTAGACGCGGAACAGGATTTACCTGT
>MDSX01023923.1_pt1 | contig 18134 bp, 15 predicted proteins | sample 811141 | NCBI WGS metagenome assembly MDSX01 (sample SAMN05326642, study PRJNA326480) | marine metagenome | isolation source: seawater | place: Atlantic Ocean: South East | collected 2010 | reverse complement strand
TTTTGTCATGTGTTGCATCAAAACTATACCGTTAAAAAAGGTGTTGATAGTAAATCATTACTAAAAAAGCTATTAAATACATATGATAAGAGAGGTGCTGAATATCCAGCTGAACACAATGTTGGTCATGAGTATTATGCTAAGCCTTCACTATTAAATTTTTATAAAGAGCTTGATCCGACTAATGGATTTAATCCTGGAATTGGAAAAACAAGTAAATTGAAAAATTGGAACTAAAGATTTTTAACTAAATTCTTAACCTGTTAGTTATTAATATTTAGTCTAAATAACAATTTCTTATAATCATCAATTTATATTGCTTCTAAATACTTCTATTAATAATTTCGAAGTAAATTTTAATTATGAAAGATTTATTATTAAGCAATAGTTGTATAAACTGTGAAAATATTTCAGTGAACTCATTATGTAGTTTTCATAATATTCAAGTAACTGAAAAATATACTTGTGCAGATTTTGAAGAAAGTCCTGTAGCTTAATTTATTTAAGTTATCTATGAAATTATAGATAAAGGATTAGTTTTTTTCCAATTCCCCCTAGTAAAATCAGGAAATCTCTTAGGTGCTCCCCCATCTTCAATTGATCTTGCACTAAGTGGTGTTACTGCACTCCAAAAGCATCCTTCATACATATTTTGATCTAAAGGCTTGCCATTTCTAAGACATTCTATTATTCGATACCTCATCATAAAATCCATACCGCCATGCCCTCCCATTTTTTTAGCTAGTGTACCCAATCTTTTATAAAGTGGATGATCATATTTCTCATATAATACTTCTAAATCCTTTCCTTGTGCCCAAGAATGATGATTTTTAGTAACACCTTCTACTCCACCTTCAAGTGCAACACGAGTAGGAAAACCAGCTAGTATGCCTTTAGCCCCTTGTATTAAATTATGTCTAGAATATGGTCTTGGACTTGTTTCATCCCACTGTACCATTACAGTTCTTCCAAGGTTTGTTTTTATTATAGAAGTATTTAAATCCCCATTTTTATAATCAAGTTTATTCCATTTATGATTAGCTGGATAGTTTTTCTCTGCATATAATTTTCTCCCCAAGGCTGGTGTTGAATAAGAGATTAAGGTGTTAAAATTATCATCACTTCTGGCTAGATTCATGTATTGAGCTACTGGGCCTAAACCATGAGTAGGATATAAATTACCCCTTCCTTTTGCATAATGGTGTGTTCTCCATGAGCCAGTACCTCTTTCTTGCTCTTCCATTTGAAATCTTAACTCATGTATGTATGCCGCTTCTGCGTGTAAAAAATCTCCTATTACTCCTTTTCTACACATATTTAAATACATCATTTCATCCCTTCCATAATTAACATTCTCCATCATCATACAATGTTTTCTAGTCTTTTCTGAGGTGTTTATAATCTCCCACATATCCTCAATGGTTGTAGCCATAGGAACTTCAACAAATGCATGAGCTCCACTCTTCATAGATTCAATTATCATTGGTGCATGATTATCCCAGTTGGTAGAGATAAATACTGCATCTGGCTTTGTTTCTTTTAGCATTAATTTCCAATTATCCTCACTACCATAATACATAGCTATTTCATTATGTCTTTTTCCTTTTCCAATCTCTTTGCAGTTATCTACAGATCTTTGAGTTAAATCTTTATACAAATCACTAATTGCTACCACTTCTGTTCCTTCTATTGTAGCAATCTGTCTTGCATGACCAGTACCTCTAGCTCCAACTCCAATAAATGCTACTCTTACTATTTCAAGTTTAGGAGCGGAATAATCCCCCATATATTGAGAGTTCTTATCGATTAAATGATGTGACTCTTCAATGTTAGCTGCATCTAACCTGTCTGGATTGAGGCCTAGAAAAAATGCTGAAGCAGAACTTAATTTTAAGAAGTCTTTTCTTTTCATTGTGTTTTTAGATTATTAACAGCCATTATATATATACTTTCATAAAAAGGCACAATCTTATGGATATCGTATTTTTCTGCCCTTTTTCTAGCATTTTCTTTAAACTCATCATTGATTTTATTATCGGATAAGATTTTTAATGAGTTTTTTATCATATCATTAACATCACCTACATTACTCATATACCCAGATTCACCATTGATATTTACTTCTGGCAATCCACCTGCATTAGTTGAAATTACAGGGACATAAGAAGCCATTGCTTCAAGTGCAGCTAAACCAAAACTTTCTGTACTTGAAGTTAGTAAAAAAAGGTCAGTAAATGATAAGATATTAGTTGTCTCATTGGTATTTCCAAAGAAGTAGACGTTATCTGTAATGTTTAATTCTTTGCAGATCTTTTCAGCATTTTCTTTTTCAGGCCCCTCACCTACCATTAACAATTTAGATGGCATGGTTTTGTTTATTCCATCAAACACATTTAATACATCACTAATCCTTTTGACCTTTCTAAAATTGCTTATATGACAAATTATTTTCTCATCTTCTTTTGCTATAATACCTCTATTGCCTTCATTTTTACTAGTAGGATATTTTTCTAGATTAATAAAATTTGGAATCACAGATATTTCAGTATCTATATTAAATAACTCCTCAGTATCATTTTTAAGACTTTCAGATACTGCAGTAACTGCATCAGATTTATTAATACTAAACTCAACAGCAGCCTTATATGATGGATGACTTCCAACTAATGTAATATCAGTTCCGTGTAGCGTTGTTACAACAGGGATATTAATACCTTCATATTCTAGCATATTCTTAGCCATAAATGCAGCATATGCATGAGGAATTGCATAATGAACATGTAGTAGGTCAATCTTATACTTTTTTACCATGTCAACAACTTTTGTAGATAATGCTAATTCATATGGTTGATAATGGAATAATGGATAGTCTGGAACCATTACCTCATGATAATGTACTTTATTACTTAAGAGTTCTAGTTTTACAGGCTGATTATAGGTTATAAAATGGATCTCATAACCTTTCTTTGATAATTCTATTCCCAATTCAGTAGCAACAACTCCACTACCTCCAAATGTAGGATAACATACAATCCCTATTTTCATTTTATATCAATTTATAGCTTCATATATTAGTCTCTGAATCTCAGTTCTAATATTGTAATTTAGTAATTTATTTTCAGGATCACTTGGATAAGATCTATTAGATAAGAAAATATATACGATTTTCTCTTCAGGATCTGCCCATGCATATGTTCCTGTCCAACCAGAATGTCCAAAACTTTTCATAGAAAGACATCCGCATGTAGGTCCTTCATCTTCTAATTGAGGTTTATCAAACCCTACTCCTCTCCTATTATCTTCATTACAGAAATAACAGGTATTGAACTTATCAATTGTTTGAGGCTGCAAATATTGTATCCCACCATAATTTCCATTCTGGAGATACATCTGCATTATTTTAGCCACATCATTTGAATTTCCAAATAGTCCTGCATGTCCTGCAATTCCACCAAACATCGCTGAAGCCATATCATGAACATATCCAACTATTTCTTGATTTCTAAAATAATCGTCTATTTCAGTGGGGGCAATATTTTTAATTGATATCTTATCTGCTGGGTTAAACATCAATGAACTTGCACCAATAGATTTAAAAAAGTACTTATTGGATAAATTATCTAAATTATCAGAGTAATAGCCTTCAATATATTGTTGTAAGATCAGGTATGGCAAATCACTGTATTTGTATTGTTCTTCAATCAATTCACTTTCTCTAATTTGATTTAATATTGTGTCTTTATATGAAGATGCAAGAAATGTGTTGTTATTGATTTTTAAAGAATAGTTTTCATTAGGACTACTTCTATATAAATTGCTTTTCAGTTTGCCTGTTGTGGAGTCTATAGTTTGCTTATAAAAAGGAATCCATGGTGTAAAATATGCGAAATGAGACAATACTTCTTTAATAGTAAATTCAGATTTATTTGATTCAACATAAGAAGGTAGTAGTTCTCCAATAGTAGAGTCTAGAGATATCACATCATTATCATAAAGCTTCATTATTAGAGGCAATGTAACTAGTATTTTAGTCAGTGATGCTAAATCGTATGTAGTCATTGAATTCACACTTTGACTATTATTATATCTTAAGTTACCATAGCTTTTATCAAACACTACTTTTGAGTCTTTAGCTACAAGTAATTGTATTCCGGGGGTCATCATAGAATCAATAGAAATGTTCACTATAGAATCAATTCTATTTAATTTTTTAGAATCAATATTAACTGACTCAGGTAATCCATATGATAATCTATTTGTTTTAAAAGTTTTTATTCCCTCTCCTACTTTATACTTATTTAAAACACTAACAGGAATTTGACCATTAAACTCAATTGAACCAAATATCATTTGGGCAGTTTTTTCTTGAAAAACATCCTCATTTTGGTAGGATAGTATAATACTTTTAAAAGATTCCACATCAATTAATCTATCTAAACTGTATGGTTTAGCAAAAACTGAAAGAATAGCGTGGTTAGATTTACTGATTTTATCTATCCATAAAAGCTCTTTTCTTGTAAAATTATACTTGTCCCATGGGGTATTGCTTGGTTGGTGATGCCCTATAATAACAGTATTGTAATTACTTAGCTTATCTAGGAGATTGTTTAATTCTTTATAGTCACTAAGCTTTATGTAGTCAACAGTAGTGTATTTATTTAAGTAGTTGTTAAAAGTCATACCTGATTCACTTCCAGTTTGCAGATGAACTATTTTATTCTCATTTAAATTTAATATTGGGGTGAAATTTTCATCATTCTTAAGTAGTGTAATAATATTTGAGACAACCTCGTTTTTTAAAACACTATCATCTGCTTCGTTTAGATCTGATATTAAATTATTAGTATCAATTGGCTTGTAATTATTTAATCCTACTTTATACTTTGCTTTTAAAATTTTTTTAACTGAATGTTCAAGTCGTTTATTAGAAATTTTTCCATTGTTATATGCATTAATTATTGAAGTTATGCCAGCATTTACATCTCCAGACATCAATAGGACATCATTTCCAGCCTTAAATGCCATTAAATCAATATTCTCTTTATCATAACCAGTAACACCCTTCATTCCAAGCGCATCGGTTATAATTAAACCTTTAAACTTAAGTCTTTCTTTTAAAATACTTGTAACTATGTTTTTTGATAATGATGAAGGGAAATTAATATTTGATTCAAGGCTGGGCACATTTAAGTGGGCAATCATTACTGATCCCAATCCCTCCTTGAATAATGATTTATATGGATATAGCTCAACATCAAGAATTCTTTTTTTCTTAAATGTTATTGTAGGTAATGTTTTATGGGAGTCTTTAGATGTGTCTCCATGCCCTGGAAAATGTTTTGCACAGGCTAATACTCCCTCACTTTGTATTCCCTTAGTAAACGAAACAGCTTTACTGGTTACATTAAGTTTATTTTCTCCATATGATCTGTTGCCAATGATTGGGTTTTTTGGATTAGTATTAATATCTACAACAGGGGCAAAATTTATATGAATACCCATTCTTTTACAATGTTTCCCAATACTACTCCCTATCCTTTCAACAAATGAATTGTCTTTTAACGCTCCCAAACTCATGTTCCAAGGAAATTTTATAGTAGAATCTATTCGCATTTTCAACCCCCATTCCCCATCAATTCCAATTAATAATGGAGTTTTACTTAGAGACTGCATTTTATTTGTTGTATTTACTGTTTTTGTAGGCGATCCATTGGATAAAATTACACCACCAATAGAATAGTCAGATATTTGCTTATAAACGCTAGCGCTGTTATCATTCGCAGTCATTAGTTGAACAACAAAAAGTTGACCTATCTTTTCTTTAAGTGTCATAGAGTTATAAATGCTGTCAACCCATTTTTTTTGATCTTGAAAATCTGTAGCTCTTAAAGGATCTTTTTTCTGTGAAAAAGCGGTTATGGAGTAGAAACAGAAAAATAAAATAAAATATAAATTATTAGACATATAAGATAGTTTATTATAAAAAACGACTATGCCAGCTGTCTTTAACAGTAGTTTCCCAATGGCTATTAAGTTCAGAGATATTAGAGACTAGATTGTTAAAAACAACGGTTTTTGGGGTTATAGATTTATTTTTCACCATTTGTTTAAAATCTTTTAGAGATATTATATTAATAGTTTCATCAGTTATATACGCAACATCCATTTTATCAAGTAGTATTATAGAATATTTTGTTTCTAAAGACTGTATAAATGCTACTGAAGAGTCGATAGAACAACCCGAAATTTCTAAAGTATTTTCAGCAGCTATAATAATAAAACGATTGTATTTTACTTGAAAACTGCAAGAAATTGGTTTGCCATGGGTATTCCATGTTTTTAAAAAGTCTGTAAGTTCTGCTGATATCTCGGAGACTTGGTCATTATTTAATTCTTTATTGGATTGGTAAATCCAAATTCTAGAGTCCTCTGATAAATCATTAAAGTTACTATTCATTAAAATATCTTATAAATCTTGGGCTTTAGCGATTAATTCGCTGATATCCATAACTGAAATCTTTCTTTCTTCTTCAATTGTTTTAGCTCCATCTGTTAGCATAGTATTGCAAAATGGACAACCTGTTGCTACAACTTCAGTATTAGTTTCTTTTATATCTTCTGTCCGTTCAATATTTACTTCTTTATTTCCTTTTTCAGCATCTTTAAACATTTGGGCTCCACCTGCTCCACAGCAAAGACCTTTTGATTTACATCTTTTCATTTCAATTAGTTCTGCCTCTAGCTTAGTAATTAATTCTCTAGGAGCTTCATATTCATTATTTGCACGACCTAAATAACACGGATCATGATAAGTAATCTTTTTACCCTTATATGAGCCTCCTTTTATCTTTAACCTACCCTCATTAAGTAGTTTTTTAAGAAATTGTGTGTGATGATATACTTTGTAATTCCCTCCTAATGAAGGATATTCATTTTTAATAGTATTAAAACAATGTGGACATGTGGTTACAATTGTCTTGACATCATAGGTATTTAAAACTTCAATGTTTGAAATAGCTTGCATTTGAAATAAAAATTCATTCCCAGCTCTTTTAGCTGGATCTCCTGAGCATGATTCTTCTTGTCCTAATACAGCAAAATCGACGTTAATAGAATTTAAAATCTTTACAAAGGCTTTTGTAATCTTTTTAGCTCTATCATCAAAACTGCCAGCACACCCAATCCAAAATAAAACCTCTGGGATTTTACCTTCAGCAAAATAATCGGACATTGTATGTACTTTCAATTTATCACTCATAATACTTATTATTCATCAAATACCTCAATCTTAACTTCTTTTTTAATTAAATCAGTAAATTTTCCATTATATCTAGTAGCTTTTACCAGATGATTATCAATCCAATGATAATTTCCACCCCTTGGTTTACCCATTAATAGTGTATGGTATTTAAAACCATGTTTTGCTAACCATCCTTCAGTAACCTCTCTATGATCCTCTAGTCTAGAAGTAAAAAAGCATATCATATGTCCATCATCATACCATTTATTACATGTCAATAATGCGTCATTATATGGTTCGCATGTCACCATCCTTTCAGGTTCTTCATTTGGCACATCATCAGTGATTGTACCATCAATATCTATTAAATAGTTTTTAATTCCATCAGGTAATACGGGACTTACCTTTTCCCCATCAGCTACTTTTTTATGTAATATTTCTTCAATCTCTTCTTTTTTCATAAAATATTAATTTAATCATTCCAATTTAATCTATCCATTTGATTATATGGCCATGGAGCACCATTGTTTTCTATATTTGACATCATATTGTTTAATTCTGAAGGAGCTGAAGCTTCTTCCATTACCAAATACCTTCTCATCTCAAGAATTATTGACATAGGATCAATACTGATCGGGCATTCTTCCACACAAGCATTGCATGAAGTACACGCCCAGATTTCTTCTCTAGAAATATAATTATCAATTAATTTTTTTCCATCATCAACAAATGTTCCTTTATTTTTATCAATATTTCTTCCTACTTCTTCTAATCTATCTCTTGTCATCATCATTATTTTTCTAGGAGATAGTTTTTTACCGGTAATGTTAGCAGGGCACACACTAGTACATCTACCACATTCAGTACAAGAATAAGAATTTAATAATTGTAGCCAATTTAAATCAGAAACGTCAGAGGCTCCAAACTTTGCTATTTCATTAATGTTTTCGTTGACAAGATCACTTGGAGTTGAACTCATTTCATTTAACATGAGATTTACTTCAGTAGTAACGCTTTTTAAATTAGACATTTTACCCTTTTCTTCAAGACTAGCATAAAATGTATTAGGGAAAGCTAGAAGGATATGTAGATGTTTTGAGAAATATAAATAGTTAAGAAAAATAAGTATTCCAACTATATGCATCCACCAAAAGCTTCTTTCAAGTAAATGAAGCGTATTTGCCGAATAATTTTCAAAAAATGGATATATATACCCACTAATAATATTTCCATTGTTCATTTGCTGAAAATTTGTATCTGTAGCATTCATCAGTAGAAATAATGACATTAGTATTATTTCAAAGTATAAAATTAAATCTGCATCAAGCTTTGGCCAGCCTTTCATAGAATCTTCATAAAATCTTTTAAGTTTAATTATATTTCTTCTTATCCAAAAGATTGAAACTGAAACTAGTACTAAGATTGCAAAGATTTCAAAAGTCCCGATTAAGAACCCATAAAAGTCACCCATAAAAGAGAATATTCTGTGGGTGCCAAATAAACCATCAATGATGATTTCTAATAATTCAATATTTATAATAATAAAGCCTATGTAAACAATCACATGTAAAGCGCCAGACACTGGTCTTCTAACCATTTTGCTTTGACCCAAAGCAATTTTAGCCATATTAGCCCATCTTTTCTTGCTATCCTTTGAAAGATCAATATCTAGGTCAATACCTAGATTTATATTTCTTCTTAGTTTTATAACATTTGAAATAAAGTATCCTATAGAAGTAGTTAAAACAATAAAAAAGATGATGTTTGGGAGAAAGCTCATCGTTATTTCTAGAGTTTAGTTGTTAGATTTTTTACCAAAAATTGAAAAATGGACATATCGTTTAGGATTAGATTTGATATCCTCAATAAGTATTTCTAAATTTTTTGTTGCATTATCTAAATTATTGAAAAGCTTAGCATCATACAACAACTTACCCATTGTCCCCTCTCCTTTGTTAATTTGGTTTGTTATACTATTCATACTTGAAATAGTACTGTCTAAGTTTGTAAGAATTTGGTTTAGATTAACTTCTGATATTGCAGTAGATACTTCATTGAATTTTTCTGAAGTCTGATTTAAATTATCTATGGTTGAGCTTAGGTTTGCGGAATTATTATCTATAAAATCATTTATATTTTTAGATGTACTGGATAAGGAGTTTGTAAGATCAGCAAAATCATCTATACTTGATTTAAGAGAATTTTTAGTTTCTTCATCAAATAGTGTGTTGATGTTAGATAAAACAATTTTAGCATTCTGCATTACCTCTTCTAATTGCAATTGTATTTGAGGCATTATCTGGTTAACTAAGTCAGTTAAACCTGGTTTAACAACACCCGTTAGAAAATCACCTGATTTAGCTACAGTTTTATTATCATAATCAGGAATTATAGCAATAGCCTTTCCACCAATAAGACCTGTTTCATATAGTTCAGCTTTGCTAGATTTTGAAAATTTAACATCATTGTTAATGACAATATCAACAATAAGCTCTTTTGTGTTGTTTGAATTGAAATTTATTTTTTGAACTTTCCCAATTTTATACCCATTTAATGTGACAGGGTTTGACGGAGCTAAACCATCAACCTTCGAATAGACTACTTTAAATGTTCTAGTTTTTTCAAACAGATTAATCCCTTTCAGGTAGTTGTAAGAAAAAACAGACATTAACGTTCCCATTATAACTAGAATCCCAATGCCTATTTCTTTTGTAAATTTCAAATGATACTGTGTTTGTGTATTATTACCTAAAATTAGCAAATAAATTCATAATACAGTTTGAATTATTAAAATTCATTATTAATCTCCATCCACTATTTTGCCATTTTTAAAAGTCACTATAAAGGATTTTTTGTAGCCTTTTGAAATAGCTTGTTTCTTATTTTTTAATATTTTATCATAATCATATGTGTTACCGTAAAAATATCTATATAGCCTACCCTCTTTTATAACAGATAAATCTTTTAAGCCTTTAAAGTTATAGCTCTTTAGCTCAAGTCTTCTTCTGCTTGCAGCAATTTGGACCTTGTATACAGTATTTTCTTTTGGTCTGTACTCAACCTTATAATCCTCTCCAATCCCTAAAGCAGTTTTATATTTATTTACTGCATTAAAAATACTATGTGAAATATCTATTTGTGCCTTCGAGGTATTTAAATAAGCTCCTTCTTTTGCATTAGTTATAAAACCTGCTTCAATTAAAACACTAGGCATATATGTGTTATGGAGAACCCAAAAACCGGATTGTTTCACACCTCTATTTTTTCTGTTTAATTTTTTAGCAAAATTATCCTGAACAAAGCTGGCTAATAATATACTCTGATCTAGATATTCTTCTTGCATTAAAGTCAAGCCAATTAATGATTCTGGGGCGTTAGGATCAAATCCTTGATAATTCTTTTCAAAATCTTCCTCTAAGAAAATAACCTCATTTTCCTTTAGAGCAACCTCAAAATTAGCTTTATTAACATGTAGACCATAAACAAATGTTTCTGAGCCATACACTCTACTATCATGAAAGGCATTACAATGAATAGATATAAATAAATCTGCATCTGCTTCATTTGCAATCCTTGCTCTTTGTCTTAAGGTTAGAAATATATCTTTATCTCTGGTATATATAACTTCATTCCCATCATTCTCTAACTCACGCCCAAGATTTAAAGCTATATTTAGTACAATATGTTTTTCTATAATCCCATTTGGATTAGGTCTTCCAGGATCTTTACCTCCATGACCTGCATCTATAACAATTTTAAACTTTTCTTGAGAAAATGCTTCAGGAATAATAAAGCAACTAATAGTAAGTAATATGAGAATAAATTTGGTTGTTAAAGTAAGGTTAAAATACTTGAGATATGATGAGACTTTACTCATACTTATATATATTACTCTCTTGAAAAATGCGTAACTTTATAAAAGTTTTCTATACAAGTTACTAATATACACTTATAAACATTGAAAACACTGACTTTTAACATACTTTTATTTCTAAGTTATTCATTGTTTATAAACACGGCTAGTTTTGCATCTCCAGTAGAAAAAAGCGGTTTCAAGCTAAGCTATTATAATTTAGAAGTTAAAAGTGATTCAATTGTTACGGATACTATTGCTGAAAAGAAATCTTTTTTATTAGACAAAGTATTATACAATGCGTCTGATTCTGTTTCAATTGATCCTAATAGAAAATCTATTCATTTATATAACAATGCTAAAATTGTATATGAATCAATGGAAATTACTTCTGGGATTATTGTTATTGATTATGGCACAAATGAGATATATGCTGGCAGAATAAAGGACAGTTTAGGAAATTATACTCAATCACCTGTTTTTAAACAAGGTCAGGAGGTAATCGAACCAGATTCTCTTAAATTTAATATGGATACAAAAAAAGCCATAATATTTAATTCTAGAACAGAGCAAGCAGGTCTAAAAATATTATCAGAGAAAACTAAAAAGGAAAACGATTCTGTATATTTTATGAATAGGGCAAAATTTACAACATCAGCAGATGTGGATAATCCAGAGTATTATTTTCTTTTAAGAAAAGCAAAAGTTGTTCCAGGAAAGAAAATTATCACTGGACCAACAAACATGTATATTGCTGATGTACCTACACCAATAGGCCTCCCCTTCGCATATTTCCCACTATCTAACAAACGTAGTTCAGGGATAATTTTCCCATCATTTGGTGAGCAAAATAGTAGAGGGTATTTTGTACAAAATGGAGGATACTATCTTCCTATCAATGATAATATAGATTTAACATTGCTTGGAGACTATTACACTAATGGAAGCTATGGGTTTAGAGTTGAGAACATGTATGCCTATCGGTATAGGTTTAGAGGTAATCTTAGTTTCAGGTATGAAAGCTTGATTCAGAGTGAAAGAGGTTTTCCAGATTATTCTAAATCATCAATATATAACTTAAGATGGTCTCATACTCAAGATTCAAAATCAAATCCAACTTCAAGGTTTTCAGCATCAGTTAATCTTGGTAGTAGTAAATATTATCAGCAATCAATAAATCAACTTAATGCTGCAAATTATCTTAATAACTCTTTATCTTCTTCGGTCTCATATTCTAAAACATTTTCTGGTGAACCTCAAGTTAATTTAAGTCTTTCCGCTACCCATTCCCAGAATACAAACACCCAAGTAATTAACATGACTCTACCAACCTTTCAAGGCAGTGTTTCTAGAGTTTTCCCTTTTGCTCCAAAAAGTGGAACTAAAAAAGGATTTTTGCAAAATATTAATCTTCAGTACAGTGTAAGAGGAGAAAACAGAATACAAACAACTGATTCACTTTTTTTCACTAAAGAAATGTTTGAATCAGCAAAATCAGGCTTACAGCACAACATTCCTCTAAGTACAAATTTTAAGCTTTTTAAATATTTAAGTTTTTCTACAAGTGCAAACTACAATGCAACTATGGTATTTAATACCATTGAAAAGAGTTTTGATATAGATAATCAGGAGGTGATTACAATTGATAATAAAGGGTATGACGCATTTAGTACCTATAATTTTTCTGCTAGCCTAGGGACTACAGTCTACGGTATGTATGATTTTGGTACAGATAAAAATCTACAAGCAATTCGACATGTTTTACGTCCATCTATAAGCTATAGTCTTGCACCTGCATTTGATCAGTATTATGAAACATATGAGGTGGTTAGTGCTGATGGCTTAACTACATCTGAAGTTGAATATAGTAGATTTGAAGGATCTATTTTTGGACAACCTAATAAAATGTATTCAAGTTCAATCGGGATATCATTAGCAAATAATGTTGAAGCAAAAGTGATTGATAAAGAAAGTGAAGATTTGGATTTAAAAAAAGTTGTAATCCTAAATAATTTAAATTTTTCTACAGCTTATAATATTGCCGCTGATTCGTTAAATTTAAGTCCAGTGAGAATGACAGGAGGTACTCAGTTATTTAAAAATAAAATGAATATAAATTTTGGTGCAACACTAGATCCTTATGCTTTAAACGAAAACAATGTTAAAATAGATAAGTTTAATATTAATAATGGCGGTGGTTTATTTAGACTTACTAGTGCTAATTTAACCTTGAATTATTCATTTAGTAGTAATGATACAGAGAAAACCGACAGAAATCAAGCATCTATTGATGAGTCTGTTAGAAATGGAGGAAGAGATGATGATCTATTTGGTAGAGCTATGGATTTTGCAGATAATAGATTTAATAAAGGAAAGGAAGATGAGAAAGAAAAGACTCCAGATGATTTATATAATTACAAAATACCATGGAGTTTAAGAATTGCTTATGCTGTAAATTATAATAATTCAATAGGTCAGAATGAAATATCTTCACACTCATTAATGTTCTCAGGAGATGTGCAGCTATCCCCAAAATGGAGTACTGGAATATCTTCAGGTTATGATTTTAAAAATAAAGGGGTTACTTACACTCAATTAAGATTCGAAAGAGATTTGCTTAGCTGGAGAATGAATTTTAGCTGGATTCCTTTTAGTAGTAATGCGTCATGGAATTTCTTTATAGGAATTAAATCTGGAATGCTAAGCGATATTAAATATGATAAAAGAAGACAAAGAGATAAAATACTTTAATAATTTAAATTATAAATATGAAAAAAATAATCAAAACATCTAATGCGCCAAAACCTATTGGTCCATACAATCAAGCTGTTATATCAAATAATTTGCTATTTATTTCAGGTCAAGTAGCATTCGATCCAAAAACAGATATGCTTATTTTAGATAATGTTGAAAATGAGACTAAACAGGTAATGGAAAATCTAAAAGCTATATTAGAATCTGTTAACGCTACATTTGAAAATGTTATTAAAACAAGTATATTTTTATCAGATATGGATAACTTTGTAAAAGTTAATGGTGTTTATGGTTCCTATTTTAATGAAGATACTGCTCCAGCACGAGAGACAGTTGAGGTTGCAAGATTGCCAAAAGATGTAAATGTAGAAATATCAATGATTGCAGAGCTACTGCCCTCTCCCATCATTTAGTAAAATATCTCTATGATAAGACAGGAGACCATCAATGGGTCTTCTAATTATATTTCCAGCACTTAGATTATATGCATTTAAGCATGATTCTAGCTCATTTTTTAAATAAAAAGATATAGAACCGCTAAAATGCACTAAAACTTCTTTAGCATCAGAGAATTGCATTATTTGACGTTCAATAAATGATTCAAACCCTCTTTTTATTAAGGTTTGAGAATATTCAGAATCTTTATTAGTAATTAAAAATTTAGCAAATTTAGCTAGGTAAGTATTTGGATTCGGTTGTTTATACAATTTATCTTTTATTGTTTCTGCGCTTAAATCAAATTCATCTTCAAATTTTTTAGCAAGTTCTTCAGGAATCCTGTTAAAATAATAATCTCGTAAAAGTTGTCTTCCAAAATAATTTCCACTAGCATCATCCATTAATATATAGCCTAGCGAGGTTATTTTTTGATCTACATTTTCTCCATCAAAATAAGTACAATTAGATCCTGTTCCAATAATGCAAACAATTGATTTTTTACCTATTTCTGCAGTTGCATATATAGCAGCATAAGTATCTTCTTTTACTGATATTTCCATAGTATTTATAAAGACTTCTTCAAACACTCTTTGAATTAGATCTCTTGGAGGTTTGGTTCCACAGCCAGCACCATAGAAATATAATTTATCTACATCTTTTCTATACTTATAAATATCATAATTATTAACTATTCTTTCTCTTATGATATTGCTGTTTAATACTTGTGGATTTAAACCTAGTGTTTGTGATTCAAAAATAACCTTACCAGTATTATCTATACCTGTCCAATCTGTTTTAGTTGAACCACTATCTACAATTAGAATCATTATTTAGGTTTTAAGATTATCTGTTAATTCTTATTATGAATTTCAACCATTAGCTCTACAAGCTTACTTGAATAACCATATTCATTGTCATACCATGAAATAATTTTGTAAAATGTAGGGCTTAATTCAATCCCTGCATTTGCGTCAAAATTACTGGTATGATGTGATCCAACAAAGTCTTGTGAAACTACAGCTTCTTCTGTATAGCTAAGAACCCCATTTAAGGCACCATTAGCTTCTTTTTGAAACACCTTTTTAACTTCTTCATAGGAAGTTCCTTTCTCTAGTATAACTGTTAGGTCTACAACAGATACATCTGCAGTGGGTATTCTAAAAGCCATTCCAGTTAGTTTTCCGTTTAACGAAGGGATGACTTTACCAACAGCTATCGCTGCACCTGTAGAGGATGGTATAATATTATTTAATGCAGATCTTCCTAATCTGTAATTTTTTGCAGGACCATCTACTATCATTTGTGTTGCAGTTGCAGCATGAACGGTCGTCATTAATCCTTCTTTGATACCAAAATTATCGTGTAATACCTTTGCAATTGGTGCTAAGCAATTTGTTGTACAGGATGCATTTGACACAATTGTATGATCGCTCGTTATCTCATTACTATTTACTCCCATCACAAACATTGGAATATCTTTAGAAGGAGCAGAAACAGCTACTTTTTTTGTTCCTGCATCAATATGTGCCTGAGCCTTATCAATTGTTGTAAAAATACCAGTACATTCAGCTACAACATCAACTCCAGCAGCTCCCCAATCAATTTTAGAAGGATCTCTTTCTGAAGTGACTCTTATAGAATTATTGTTTACTAAAAGATTTGATCCGCTGGCTTCAATTTTATCTTCTAGTTTTCCGTGAACTGAATCATATTTTAATAGATATGCTAAATGATTTATTTCTAATAAATCATTTATTGCAACTACTTCTACATCATCTCTTTTAAGAATTGCACGAAAAGTGATTCTTCCAATTCTTCCAAACCCATTAATTCCAATTTTTATTTTACCCATTATTTATATTTATATTGACATTATATCAGAAATTTTTAATAATTCTGAATTTATCTTTGATTTCCCTTTTACAGCATCAATTAATGGAGTCAGAGATATTTTATTATTCTTAACTCCTACCATAACTTTTGATTTGGTTTTTAATAACGAATCCACTGCACCAACCCCCATTCTGCTTGCTAGAACTCTATCAAAACAACTTGGAGACCCTCCTCTTTGAATATGGCCAAGAACAGAAACCCTTACTTCATATTCTGGTAGATGCTTTTCTACATAGTCTTTCAATTCAAATACATTTTTTCCTGTCTTATCTCCTTCAGCCACAACCACTATACTTGATGACTTTCCTGTGTTTTTACTTCTTTTAAGAGATTTAATTAGTCTTTTTAGTCCAAGATTCTCTTCTGGGATTAAAATTTCTTCTGCCCCAGCAGCTACTCCGCTATTGAGTGCTATATGACCAGCATCTCTTCCCATAACTTCAATAAAAAACAATCTATTATGAGAACTCGCTGTGTCACGAATCTTATCAATTGCTTCAACAACCGTGTTTAGTGCGGTATCATAACCAATAGTATGAGATGTGCCAAAGATATCATTATCAATAGTGGCTGGAATTCCAATAACAGGAATTTTAAATTCTTTATTAAAAATATATGCCCCATTAAATGTTCCGTCACCTCCTACTACAATCAGTGCGTCAACAGAATTCTCTATAAGGTTGTTGTATGCCTTTTTTCTTCCTGACTTAGTTCTAAATTTAGCAGATCTGGCAGTTTTAATGATTGTTCCACCCTTGTTAATTATCCCTTTTACACTTCGAGCATTCATTTCTTCAAAACTACCGTTAATTAATCCATCATATCCTTTGTGAATTGCTAGAGGGACAATCTTATTATACACACAAGATCTTACAATTGCTCTAATTACTGCATTCATTCCTGGTGCATCTCCACCAGAAGTTAAAAAAGCTATTTTTTTAATTTGTTTTTTCACAGATTTAAATATATGGCAAAACTAATAAACTTATAGTTAGTTTTTGTATAAGTTTTTAATTTATTTTGCATGAATAAACCATTTAAAAGTACATTACAATATAATATTATTTTTAGTTGAAAAATCAGAAGATATACACATTAGGAATTGAGACTTCGTGCGATGATACTGCAGCATCTATATTATTGAATGATAATGTCTTAAGCAGTGTTATTTCAAGTCAAGATATACATAAAATCTATGGAGGTGTTGTGCCTGAATTAGCTTCAAGAGAACATCAGAAATTAATTACACCTACGGTTAATAAGGCTATTGAAGAGTCTGGTATAGAAAAGGAACAGATAAATTCAATTGCTTTTACAAGAGGGCCAGGATTATTAGGCTCTTTACTTGTTGGTACCTCATTTGCAAAATCCCTATCCTTAGGATTAAACATACCATTAATTGAGGTTAATCATATGCAAGCACATATTCTTTCTATATTCATAAAAAATAATAAACAAAAACCTGATTTTCCATTTATTGCTTTGACTGTTTCAGGAGGACACACGCAGCTTGTCGTTGTAAGAGATTATTTTGAAATGGAAGAGATTGGAACAACATTAGATGATGCAGTAGGTGAAGCTTTTGATAAGTCAGGGAAAATTTTAGGTCTTGACTACCCCTCAGGCCCATTAATAGATAAATTAGCTAGAGAAGGAGATCCATTAACTTATAAGTTCACTAAACCTAAAGTAGACGGTCTTAATTTTAGTTTCTCAGGTCTAAAAACAGGTTTTATGAATTTTATTAATAAAGAATCATTGGTTAATAAATCATTTATAAAGGATAATATTAATAACATCTGCGCTTCTTTGCAAAACATAATCATTGAGATCTTGGTTGAGAAAGTAGAGCTAGCTATTAAAAAAACTAGCATTAAAAATATAGTTATATGTGGCGGTGTTTCAGCAAACTCATGTCTAAGAGAAAAAATGAAAAATTTAGGTGATAATAATTTA
>MDSX01025590.1_pt1 | contig 18141 bp, 9 predicted proteins | sample 811141 | NCBI WGS metagenome assembly MDSX01 (sample SAMN05326642, study PRJNA326480) | marine metagenome | isolation source: seawater | place: Atlantic Ocean: South East | collected 2010 | reverse complement strand
CGATGAAAGGGTAAGTAAGGGTCGATGAAAGGGTAAGTAAGGGTAAGTATGAGTAAGTGATGTTCTTGAATATAATTGGGATGTTCCTGAATATATTATTTAATATAATATAATATAATATATTCCAAGAAATCAGGGGTGGGCATCCTGAGATTGGCCCGGAAAAGTGTACCAGGATTTCTTGGTACAAATTTAAAGTAATGCTAGTAACCAGATACAAGAAAACAAATGAAAGGTCCTGCTTTAAAGTAAATCCATACGTTCCGGTGGTTTATTACGAAAAGAGTACCAGGAAAGATACGGCCCTGGTGGATTCTGGTGGATGATTAAGTACCAGAATTTACAAGGGTATCTCAAACTCTCTTTTTACTACCAGACTATCTCAAACGAGCAGAGCTCACGTTTGGTCATTCAATCCCCACATCGATGCCGTACGGGCAGGACGCGGGCGCGCCCAACGACGGCGGGGTTGGTCGCCCCATTGCGCATGCACGCTCCGCGCGGTGAGATGGTCAGGTGATGATTTGCGTGACCGGTGCGCAGTGGGTCAGCCTTACCAAAGCGGGCATTGCCGGGTTCGCAAGCAAACTTCTCGGCGCGCGGGTCGAGGAAGCGGACGTGGACGAAGACTGGAATGAGGTTCTCGGGCCCGACAAGCGCGACGTGCGTTCCATGTCCAGAGAGTCTTCGTGTCCTTCGCCTGCTGTGCAGTACACGCCGGAAAGCTCACCGCCGTGCAAGCGAGTCCGGATCAACAGCGCGCCCATAGTGAACACGATTGAACGCAATGAAACCGATGAGGGGAACAGCGATGGGGACTCTGACGACATTCCGGTCATAGCTGCAGTCGTGCCCACCGGCTTCGGCGAAAAGGGTTGGATGGAGAAGCATGGTCTTCTCTACGGTGGAGATGACCCAAACTCCTGGACGAAGAAGCGCGGCGCGTTAGAGGGCGGCGAGAAGAGCGGGAACATGGATGAAATGGAACCGGACACGAACGCAAACGACGGACTGACCCGCGTTCAGCGTCTTCATGCGTACGCCGAATCCCAGGAGTTTGATGGGAAAATATTTCCGGAACGGTAGAGGACCATTACGTTTTGCTTTCGGCGAAGGCAAGGAGTCTTGGGAGGTCTGCATGGTATATGCGCATCGCGCTGTCGGAGAGTAAAACGATTTTACCCACGACAACGAACTGCCACTTGTGGCGCGCATGCACGGCTTCAAGCCCCATACCCGTATGTTCGTGGATGACCGGGATGGTTGGCGCCGCCTGCATGATGAGTGGGAGAAGGGCGATGGGTTCTGCGTCTTTCTTAAGCAGATCTTCCATGACGAGCTGCTTGCGCCGACTGTAGCTGGGGTAATGATAGAAGACAACTTGGGAGGTGCTGTGGAAAAGGTGTCGAAACTTGTGCTTGTATTGCGTAATCGCGCCGGTAGGCGTGTCCGCGATCTGCGAAATCTCGTAAAAATCGTCGAGGGAAGCCTCGCGGTGATAGTTCTGGATGTCTACCAGCTTGTCTTGCTTGCCAGGCACGACTTGCGCGGCGAGGATCAGCCAGCTTCCGGCAGCGATCGCATGCAAGCCATCCAGAACCTGCACGACGCTGTCGTCGCGTACCTTCTGCCACCCTTCACTGTCTACCTCAAACACGCCATGTGCAACATCCACTGATATCTCGTTTTCCTTGTTGGCGGTGCTTCGCCACGTACGCGAGAGGAAGAACCCAAGGCGCGCCATGAGTTCGATGACGAGGCGCTGCATTTTAACACAGCAGGTGAACCCTCCGCGTTTTTTCGGCTCGAATAGGGTGTGGAACTCAATCTGCAGCGTGGTGACGACGTCGGTGATTTGCTGCCAGGACATGTCGGAGATGGGGGTTTCACACAGAACGATTCGGTCTGCAAAGTGACATAAAGCTTCGACCAGGTTGTAATTTTCCATCGAGGAGTTTTTGTAGCGTGAAAATGCCGAACACATCCCCATACCGACAACATGCATATCGTTCAGGAGGGATTCGGCGTTGGGATGCTCGCTGCGATCAAACTCGGTAATCCAGGAGAGGAGCATTGAACAGCATTCGTTGTAGGTCGGGGTGACGTCCTCACTCAGGACAGTGTGTAGACGCGATATGGTTTGTGACTTCATTGCATCTTTCAATGGTAATCGTAAATAAATTAGTTGCCTGATTGGTCGAAAACGCCTTCGCGAGCAAGCTTTGAGTCGGACTCATCCCAATCGCGGTATCCCTGCAAGATCTTCCTCTCGGCTTCCGCGGTACGCGGCGAAAGATCACCTTCGCCCTCCTGGTGATGATCACGGTAAAACATGTGCTCGCGAGCCATCTCCGCCATTGCGTACGCAATTTCCTGCACAGCACCGCTCCCGGCATACTTGCCATTTCTCGTGTGTTGTTCAAGTCTCGTAGACATCATGCCATCGTAATGGTTATGGAGAGGCAGGCGATACACACCGTCAGCGGTGCAAACGTAGTCGTCCAGGAATCTATCTCTGTTGGCCAGCGCAGATAGAAGGAGTTCATTGTGGTCTGGAAATAGGTCGCCGAGGCCTTCATCCTTCCAGTACTCAAAAAGGTTGGCGGTGCACAGGTTAAGGACGTGCTTCTCAGGCATGGTCAGCGAATTCTGCTGCATTGCCGATAAGCTGTTCGCACACCAATTTTCAGCTGGACGACCCTAGGGTCATTTTGGGGCCTTTTAAAAAAACAGAAAAAAAAAATGACCCTAGGGTCCCAATTTCTCTAGGAAATAAATTGGCGGGTACTTTCACTCCACGGGCAGGAATCCATGAAGCGCGTCCACGCTCCGTCCGACCTGGACGTAATCGGGGACGCCGAGGCTGGCCCGCTACCAGACAACGCGATGAGTTTGAACGGACACGACTATGATTTACTTCGCATCGTCGACCCGAGCGTCACATTCGCGTACGGGATCGTGTACTATCAGAGCATGCAGGACCTGTTCCCGGGCGTCGACCTGGGTCCGTACTCATCTGTGCAGGTTGCACGGATCCATGCACGCGGAACGTCGGTTCCGTACGTGAACTTTCTGGACTTTGCGTGTTTTGCGTCGGGTTGTACTGTCAACGCTCTGAATGGTCTGAGATCGTATTTTGTCGCGGATGAATGCATGTCGCAGAACGCGAAATCCACACGGGCATTCGTGAATTCGGAACACGTGCAAACGGGCAGCATCATTACTCCACACTTCAATTACAGAGATGTGATTATTCGATGTGATATGAACGAGAGTGAGGAGTTCTGGGGTGTCTACGGTCGACTCGGTAACGTCGTCCATTACACTCTCACTTTCGCTGCGTGTAAAATGATTCTCGGGTCTATGTACGCGTTTCTAGAGAATCAGCAGCGCCAAAACAAGCTGGCAAAGGTGCAATCTGCATCCACGCTGCTCTCACTGGCACGGAGGCCGAAACGCTGCTGCAATCGATTATATTTGTAATGAGCTTACGAGAGCGTATAAGCCAACGCAGTTGCTGTGGGCATCAATGAGCTTGGGTTCTATGTTGCATCAAGTAATTCGGCCCAAGATTCCCGAAACGGTGTTTGCGCCATGTTTACCCGGGGACCGGCTGTTGGCTGAGAACATCCTCATGGTCAGCCAAGAGATCATACCCACTCTGAATGTCACGTGTTCGGTCGTAACTAAGAATGGCATGACGTACAAGATATTGGTGCCTTCGTCTTCTAATAGAGACGTGATCAGTCTTCACCACCTACAAGACATACAGGGGTTCTGCCCCGGACGCATTCAGAACGTGCATGTGATCTACCGGAACGACACGCTCAATCTGGAGGTGGACCTACAGGACGAGACGATGCCTATTACGAGCACACAGCTAGATATAGTGAGAATGAGTAAGAAGAGGCGAAAAGGGTAGTGTTTTTAGAGGATTTTAATCATCCAAAATCTGGCTGATCTTCCTCCTGAGGCGCCGCAAGAGGTCTTCGTACCTCCTCTCGCCTTCAACGTGACGGGCGATCTCCGACCATACATAGGCGATTCTGTCCCAGCATGGATCGTATCCAACAGCGGTGCCGTTGCAAACGTGGAGAAATTCCCAGAGGAAGAAGACGCAGATCCATGAAGTCTGAAAGAGACCCCATACTATCCAGCAAACGCCCTTCCATGTGACGTTCGCTACTTGTCGTGCAGGACTAGGGCTTCTCAGGGGCCTAGGGCCAGGTGCTGGGCTACGGCCGCGGTGGCCCGTCATCTTCTTGAATGGTCGATGGCGGACATCATCCCAGGAAACGCTCTTAAATATAGTCATTCCATCCGAATGCCAGTGGAATTTTTGGGGGCAAAGATCAAGATTATAATTGCATGAACTTACAGTATTTAAAATAGATTATACTCCATATCAATGCGGCTGATTATGCTTTTCGCCCTGATAACAGTAGCGTTTGCCGGACATGGTGATTTTGTGGATGAATACATTTGCCAGCTCTGTCCGGAAACGGCGTATTGTGTCGACGGTCAGAGCTATCCATGTCCAGATTTTAGTCTATCCGACCCGACTCAATTTCCGTCTACGATTGACGAATGCATATGTTTGGGGGGTCGGCATCGCGTCGGTGACGAATGTCAGGAAGGACAGCCTCCTTTTTATTATATAGACGGGGATCAGCTGTCATGTCCTCAAAATATGTTGACGACGTCCCCCCTGGCAAGCTCGTCGACGGCCTGTGAGTGTGATATTGGCTACGAATTACAGGGGGGTGTGTGTGTAAAGTGTGATTTTGGACAGAAAAAAGGTGTTACTGGCAATATTTCTTGTACGAATTGCGACGCTGGGTTTCACGCCAATCGGACCGGCATGTCGGCCTGTGATGTATGTGGCGTGAATACGTTTTCTTTGAGTGGCGACAAGGACTGCACCGTGTGTAAAGATTTCTCGCAGTCCCCTGCCGGGAGTGATGAGTTTTCCGACTGCAAATGCAATGTCGGGTACTCGGATGAAGGCGTTGTCTGCGAGGCCTGTATTGCTGGGAAGTACAAAAATACCGTCGAAAACGAAGACTGCTCCGACTGTCCGGTGTTTTCTTATTCACCGTCGACCAGCGTCGATATTGCTGACTGTACGTGTAATAGGGGCTTTACTGGTCCGGATGGGGGTCCTTGTGAGGCGTGTGAGTTGGGCGAGTTTAAGGGGGAGACAGGGGACGCGGCGTGTGTGGATTGTCCAGAAGACACTTTTGCAAACACGACAGGTAGTGTTTTCTGCTACGACTGTCAGAATCACTCTACTGCGCCTGCAAAAAGTGACCACATTGATGTCTGCGAATGCAATGTTGGGCATGCTAGAATCGGATCGGAATTGGAGCCTATATGCGCGAGTTGCGAGCCTGGCAAGAAGGCGGTGAGCACTGGTTGTGTGAATTGCTCAGTGTCTGAATTCTCGACGGAATATGGATTGACTGAGTGTCAGCCCTGCCCCGCCAATACTTCGGCATATCTCTTCCCACGAACCAGCTGTCAGTGTGATCCCGGGTTCCGTTGCCGGGAGGGCAGTGAATGCCATGGCGATTGTGTTTACTGTCCTGAAAACACCTTTGCCGATACTGGGGCCTGGCGCGAGGAATGTTCGCCGTGTCAGCCAAACTCTGTCAGTGTAGAGGGGAGTCCAACGCAGGACAACTGTCGGTGTATTCCGGGTTTTATAGAAGCAGCTCCGCATGTTTGCGAGCCGTGTCTACCAGGTTCGTACAGCAGTGGCTTCGACGATCAATCGTGTATCACCTGCGCGGGGGACTATGTATACACCCCAGTGCACCCGATCACGTCTCAGGACGGATGTTTGAATTGTTCACTGTGTCCCGATGACCAGTTCGATGCCGCCCCCTGCCAGGGTGCATCGCCTCCCAACTGTCAGTTTTGCCCGGCCAACAGCGGGACGTGGCAATCTGCAACTGCCTCGAACCCAAATTTAGGTCAAGAAAGCTGCTCCTGTGACGCGAATTTTTTTGGTGATTTGGGTGGGCCATGTTACGAATGTCAACTTCCCAAGACTCGATCTGACGGGAATATTGCTCAGGCTACAGATATCAGCAACTGTCTTTGTCCGATCGGGATGTTTCACGTGAATGACACCGCTTGTCAGGTTTGCGCAGTTGCTACCTACAAGAGTGAAGTTAGCAATGCCGAGTCCTGCTCAAGTTGTGCTGACACGTTCACTACAACCGGTACACAATCAATCTCGATTACAAGCTGTATGTGTCCCGCCGGAACTCGGTTACAGCAAGACACTTGTGTTGCTTGTGAGGAGGATACGTACAAGACTGGCATTACCAACGTCACGCAGTGTACGCCCTGCCGCGCCAATAGTGTTTCAAATGCTTCGTCGACGCTTATAAGTGACTGTAAATGCATTCCCGGATGGACACTCGTAGGCGATTATTGCGAGCCCTGTGAGGCTGGAACCATAAAAAGCTTCATTGGTGATGAAGCATGTTCAGTATGTCCTATCGATACATTCGAGTCGGAATCACAGAGTACCAAGACCGAATGCGATCCCTGTCCGGCGAACCAAACCACTGACAATGAGGTACAATCATCTGCATGTGTCTGTGTGGAAGGACTTGAATTTACGTACGAATGCAATACTTCAAACTGGCTGGACGTGCACACTCACTGCGGCGGTTGCGAGGTCTTGGTTGGTGACACGGGAAGTAAAGGCTTTAACACCAAATACGGTACATGTCAGGCGTATTGTGAAAGCCACGGTCGGACGTGCACAGGTGCAAGGGCTCGCCAGCGAGCATATTCGTTACCTCAAGACGGTAGTGATGTATGTGACCCTTACAATTGGCCAGTACATAGTGTAGGGCAAGTTCTGGCAATTGACTGTCTTAAAGAACAACAAGGGTATTACCGAATTTGCGAATGCAGTGACGGCGAGGGTGTTTGTGGACCCTGTCCCGAAGGAGAATATCGTTCGGATCCGAGCCAGACAACTTGTGAGCCTTGTACTAAATGTGATCAGTCAAATGATTTCCTTAAACAGGATTGTACATCAACGTCCGACACCGTATGCGGTGATTGTCCTTCGAATACTAACCTGCCGTTCGGTGATATTACTTCAAGAGTGTGTCATTGCAACGCTGGGTATGAAATGATTGCTGACACGTGCACGCAATGCCAGACTGGCAAGTACAAAGCTACGAACTCCAATAACAGCATTCCTTGTGTAACATGCGAAGCGGGCAAGCGAGCACTGAATCCCGCCGCCGCTATCTGTGACCCCTGTGACTCTCACTGTCCTGGGGGTGAGTATGTTAGTGAGGAATGTACACCCACAACTCGAATTGAGTGCACTTCTTGTACCATATGTCTTGCTGGCAATTACAGTCGTTCCAGCGACGGCTCTACAGATGACACTACATGTGGAGTCAATTTTTTGAATGGCAGGAGCGATACAGTCTGCCACTTATGTGAAGAGGCGTATTACTGCCATGATAGTGTTCGGCACTACTGCGGTGCTAATTCAACCAGCGTTGCGGGAAGTAGTTTGGAATCTGAATGCAGCTGTGAGCCAGGTTTTTACCGGGAGGACGGGGAATGCAAGGTCTGTGTGCAAAACCATTTCTGCATCGGCGGTGAAATGCTGGCGTGTCCGAACCATTCGTTAAACCTTTATCCCGGGGGCTCGCATATTACGGATTGCAATTGCCTTCATGGTTACTTCAGGACTGATATGAATGAGACATTTTTCACCTGCCAGGTATGTTTGCCAGACGATTTTTGCTACGATAATTCCGCTTATGATTGCCCTGACAGTCTCCAGAAATCGGTGGCCGGGTCGTCTGAATTGGCAGCGTGTATCTGCATTAATGGATATGTGAATTCCGTTGATAACACGACGTGTATACCCTGTAAAGAAAACGTTTTTTGTTATGATGGTGTTCTCTACAATTGCTCCAGTGATCGCTGGACGCAGTTTCTCCAGCTTCAAGATGACCCATCGGATTGTGTCTGCCTACGAGGAACGTTTGATAATGGTGGGGAGTGCCAGAATTGTCCAGAGGGCAGTTATTGTCCAGGAGATAACGTTGCCCATTCTTGTCCACAGGATTCTAGTTCGCCTGCTGGCTCTGAGAAACTCTATGACTGTGCGTGTAATATGGGCTTCCAGTCCATCGGATTCCCCGCTCTGGCTTGCCAAGCATGCTCAGCTGGATATACTTGGAAAGATTTCGTTGGCAATCTGCCATGTGAGCAGTGTCGTGTGTGTTCTGCAGCCGAGGATCAGGTGTATGAAAAAGTCGCGTGTACGCCGACTCATAATGCTGTCTGTGATGCTTGTGATCCGTGTCAGCTGGGTGTTAGCTACATTTACTCAGCATGTCAGGATAAACAGAACACTGTCTGTAATCCATGTTCCAACTGCTCATATGACACGGAATGGCGGAGACATGGCTGTTTAATTTCCAGTAACACCGTCTGTGATGATATCAACTTTGACGTTACCTCCTGTGCCCATGGGGAGTATCGCGGCAGACACACGGAGATTAGCGACAGTTTTTGCTCGACTTGTAGCTATCTGGACACAAAATTTCTTTCCCAGACTCTCCACGAACCAAAAAGTTTTGGCCTGACTTACAATGATCCGTACTCGTGCCGAGTTCGCTGTCTCGGCTTCTCCCATTTACGCGACCCTGGTAATCATTCGCTCGGGTGTGTCAGCTGTGAAACAGGCAATGTGCTGTTGAAACACTTTGCAGTCGAAACGAATGCGGAAGGCGACCAAGTCTCGTGTTCGTTCACGTGCAAGTCCGGGTTCGATCGGATTACGCGCGGGGACGGCAGCGAAGACTGCGTCACGCCGGCACTGTCAGCATCCGATGATAACAATGCCGCGCATTCGCTGGTGATATCCGACTTTGTTCGCTTAACCACAGGCTACCAGTTTTTGGTTTCTCATTCAAATCATAGTCGGTTCGTGATTGTGGTGGGCCCGTCCGAGATCGGCAATTGTAATGTTGTTCGGGGATGTTGCTACGAGCAGTCCTGGCGCGTTTCCACGTTGACACAGGCTGGATTTGCCAACGCAGTCACGACAGATGGCTGCTCCCAGGAACCTCTACTGACATCGCAACTCGTCGATGCTTCGACCCTCCGGTTTGAAATTGGGGACATTATGTTGTCAACCGTGGCTGCGTGTTCGACGTTGTCGGACGGGTCCCAGGAGTGTCAGTTCGTGGTGACCCTCATTGACACGATTTTGTGGTCTGAGACGAGACAGGAGGTGCGATTGATCGTCAATCGCGCTTCGCAGAACACGGCCTTGGTTGGTCTGAATCAGTACATCCCACTGAAGAACTTTGGCGTGGAGGTCTTGAAGGCATACACAACGGAGGGAGGGGGGGTCGTGTACTTGGTGAAAACTCGTCTTCGGGGATACACTCTCACAGCATCCATGCGGGTTTCAGGCATGTCCCCGCTGGCCATGTCGGAGGTCCGGGACTGTGCTCGGCTGGGCATTTCAAACTCTTCTGTCATCGTCGATACGAACTCGTTCTCAGTCACGGAAACGGAGACCGAGTACGTGACATACTGGCTTGGAGATTCGGATCTGGTCTCTGCGTATTACACGCTGGACTCGGGTGACGGTGCCGACCAGGATATCGTTGCCGTCAGAAATATGAGTGGGATTTCCGTGTTTTGTGTCGAAGCCGTGTACAGCGCTCGCTTCGATCTTGCTCACATTATGGCTACGTCTGGCCTCGGCGCGGACGCGGTATATCAGCTTCATTCCATTTCTCACCCAACGCAAGCAACATCCGGTGAATTGGGAACCCTAACGACATTCATCGCGCAGGCCTACAACGATATCCCGGTGACGATTACCCTGCAAAATCTACTGGGCGCGTACATGAATTCTGGATCGGCGGAAGAGTTTTTTGACTACAACCTGGCCAATGCAACCGCGCTACACCAGGGTAATTTGGATTTCACATACGAATTCCGAAGGGCGTGTAGGACACCGGAAGCTCACTGCGCGTATGAGTATTTACTGCCTTACACCATCCACAATGACATACACATGCTCTACAACTGCTCTGACAGCCAGCGAGCTCTGGCTCGCGGGTGGATACTGCAGCAATACGGGGCGATGAATGACGGCGGCCACGTCGACGCAATGTGTAACAGGATGCTGTTACAACCGACGCGGAGTTCGTTGGGTCTACTGGTTCAAACACAGCACTTCCTGGACCGGAAGAAGTGGATGTCGTACATGAACGTTTCAATGGCCGACATCCACGCCCTGATCTGGGTCAACTTCAGATTGACCACTTAACGTCGGCGAAAGTTGTTCATCACTCGTCTTCTGGTCGTTAACAGGTCCCACAGAAGAATCGTGCTGAAGAGGAACGCGCCGAAAATGCATACAGCCATTGGCATGCGGCATTCTGTTCTCAAACTCAGTGAATTTGAGATCGTGGGTTTATTAAATAGAAAAGAAAATCTGTAAACTTAATATCCATGATTTCATATGAAATTACCGCAATTACGCTAGCCTGCTTTTCCATCTCAGTCTTTCTCATATCGTGTACAATTCAGTACATAATACCACGCATCCGGTCGGTGAGAAATGATACGCCTACTGCGGTGTGATGTCCGATTTAGGTCTCAAATTAGTATATTTTTTTGTCACGGCACTCGTCTCTTACATCACCATTAATATAAGAGTTCCATTCTTGCAGGAAAACTTCACTTGTCACGTCAGTTACAGTGCCAAACCCTGCATATCTGGTGGGGTATCCCGGACTCAATATGAAAGCACATTCTTGTAGAGTCCCAAAATATTCATCCCAATAGTCCCAGCAGTAAAGAGGGTCAGTTTGATACATGTACACATTTATCCATTGGTTAGCAAAGTAAAGTTGTGGACTTATTGTATAATAAGCCCCGTACTGATGATCGGGCCCTCTAGTCAATTTTTGACCCGCTTGAAAGAAATTAAAGTGACCGTACGATCGGTCACGATTTTCATGTTGAATGTAAAACACTTCGCCCAGAGCACAACTTGTGCAGGAATCAGCACCGTCTGCAGACTTTGAATTGTCTGTACAATCAGTACAATTTCCCGCTAAAGAATACTTTCCAGCTACGCAGTTAACACAATCACTGCTGTATTGCGACCCGGCCGGTGAACTCATGCCGGCTGTACAGTTACTACATACTTGCCCTGCCTCCGCATACTTTCCTGCGGTGCATGTACTACATGCCTGTCCTGCTGCAGCAGACTGTCCGGCCGTACAGTTAACACAATCACTGCTGTACAGCGACCCGGCCGGTGAACTCTTGCCCGCTTCACAGTTACTACATACCTGCCCTGAATCAGCAAACTTTCCGGCTGGGCATGCACTACATGCTTGTCCCACTCCAGCAGACTTTCCAGCTGGGCAGTTGACACAATCACTGCTATATTGCGACCCAGCAGGTGAACTCTTGCCCGCTTCACAGTTACTACATACGAGGCCTAATTCAGTGTACTTTCCAGCTGGGCATTCCGTGACCCACTCAGTGATGTATTGTTTGCATATCATTCCTTTTATGCATCCAATGCAAGCATTCGGGGTAAGAACTAGAGACGTTGAATCCAGTATAACATCCCCAGGTCTGAGCCTGCGGGACATGATTAGTGACCGAGCTTTGTTCCCGTTCATCCACGGGGCCGATTCTGAAAAGACGGCTTCGCGTCCATTGTATACTGAAAGAGTAAGCTGTCCTGAAGTTGTTGATATTTGGGTGTTGCCTGTGATAGGGGCGAGGCGGATAGGTTCGCCTAAGAATTTGCCACAGTCAGTTGTACATACAAATACTTTTATCCCGTTTGTCGTGATTGAGATGTGTTGGTGTCCAGATCCTGTCAACTCCACGCTTCCTAGACGCTGATTGGCTTGCATGTCGACGGTGCAGGCTTGTGAGGAGGAACCACAGTCGACCGTTGAAACATCCGTGAGGTCCCCCACACTGACAATTTCAACGAAATTTCCACCCAACGCAATCTGTCCTTTTGGACAGCTGCAATGTCCAGCGTTGGTTGCTCCAGGGGGGCTGCTGTTTCGGGGATCGGCACACTCAGTGCAGGCTTCCAGGCCCTGAACACTTTTGTAGGTACCCTCACTGCATGGAATACAAACATTATTCTGAGCTGTTTCTCCAGGTCCACAGGCTGCCTGGCATGTACCACCCACCTCATCCGGTCCGGTCTCGGAGGGTACCCACATGGGACCCTCACATGCGCATTCCGAGATGTTGGTGCTGGCCGCCGTTGGCGTCGTAGCGTGATCTGTGCAAGGGATACAATTGGTAGAACCCTTCGTGTCTTTGTAAGAACCTTGCGGGCAAGGCGTGCAGCCCGTGTGAGTTCCGGTATAACCCTCATCGCAGAGACAGCTGCTCTGCTGATGGGGCAGATCCGGAGATAAGGTTTGGTGGTCACCACATTCAATGCATAATTCATCGCTTGTCACATACTTGAAAGATGAAGGACATTGAACTTTCCAATGCATCTCAAAAAAAGAAAATCCCTGATACGTTGCAATCTGCAGCAGCTGTCGGTGTTGGGGGGGAGCTGCTGACAGCACTATCGGTGCTGTTTCGCCAAATCTGCTGTCATGGCGGCATGTCGCGTATTCGGGTGGGTCGTATGAGTTGTTTAGAGGAAGAGTGATTTCGTACAATGGTTCCAATCCACAATTACTCGTAAACGTAGACACTATTTCGCACCAACTCTCCGTTTCGTCGTTATAATCACATGCAATTGTTCGTTCCGATGCGCTAATGTTTTCACCACTTTGCCAACATAGTGGAGATCCAGCATTGTTTTTGATTGACACCTCTGGGTTGAGACTATCATCTACCCAGCAGTCCATGAAAAGACCGGTTACACTTTCATCCGTACGCGTGTATGTGTAACTTTCAATCGTGAGTACGCAGCCGGGATCGTCCACGAGGATGTAGGATACAGAATATCGGGGATCAACATTGTATGTAGTTCCATCGATAGTCACGTCATAACCAGAAAAATCGTCGATTCTCATGTAACCGCTAAAGCCTGAGATACCAACACTATGAGGAGAAGTTTCACACCCCAGACCCGGGGGGTCCCTTCTTGAACCACCACAGACCATAAATTGAAACCACGGTGTCTGATTTGGTCCTCCCGTGTAATGTGCCGTTCCCGGCTTATTCATGCTTCTAATTCTACACGGCTGACACTCTCCCTGCCAATCCGGCTCATAGTCAGGAAGGCATAAGCAATCGACGATATCGTCTGCACCAGAGTGTAAGCTTGTGGACGATGCTGCACAGCCTGTACAGGCCTGGTTTCCTATGTCTTCTTTGTATGTACCTTCCTCACACGCAGTACAGGTTGATGATAACAAGTAATGTCCTTCTGTGCATACACAGTCACTTTCGGCCACAGCCCCAGCTTCGGATGTCTTTCCGGTAGGACAATCAGTACATGTCAGGCCTGTCGTTCCTGCGTTATAGGTGCCTTCTATACACTTTTCTAGATTGTTGCCATCACTGCTAATTACGTATCCAGCGGGAGCTTGGCATAAGTTGTCACAGGAAGTTGGGTTCTCAATGGTGGACTCATGGCATAGAGTACAGTCACTGCTCTGAAGACTACCTGGCAAGGAGCTGTACCCTGCTGGACAATCTTGACAAGTACCGCCTGTTATGGGATCACATCCTGACAGATATTGGTTTTCCAGACATTGGGGACATGGTTCGCAGGGAGAGTCCCCGGAGTTTGGTTTGTAGGTCCCCGGGGAGCAAGGTTGGTAAGATCCACATGTTCCTGGCGTTGCGCAGTTCAGGCTATTGTAAGTGGTTGCGTCGAACCCTCCTATATCCCCGCCCGAGTAACCTGGATCTGCTTTGCATACACCGGCGGATGATCCTGAACAGCCTGTCATGGTCGACCCAGGCGGGCATTGCTTACAAGCTGTGCATACGCGGTTGGTGGTGGCGGTACAAGCCGTGCTCTCCCAAAAACCAGATCCACACGCGGACGTACATGTGGAGCAACCTCGATTCGAGCCACCTGCATTGCAAGCCGTTGACTCGTACGATCCAGAACCACATGTAGAGCATGCAGTACACCCTGAAATTGACGAACCGTCGTTAAATTGGTCAGCGGGACAATCCTGACAAGAACCCGTCGACGTTCCACCACATCCGCTTCGGTATTGCCCGATTCCACAAGACAGGCAGTTTGTACATTCCCTATTGGTCGTTGTGGTGCATGAAATCGATTCATATTGATCGCTGGTACATGCTGATGAGCAAGGTGTACATTGTGCACCTCCTGCAACGGAATTGAATTCCCCAGATCCACAATTAAGGCATGATCCAGCAGAACTTCCACCACAACCACTCAATTCCTGCCCCGTTGTACAGGACGTTGCCGTCGCAGACATAAGACAGTCAATTTGGCCTCCGTACGCTGTCGATGTCGAAAAGAAGCCGCTTTCAGTAGGAGAGCATGTCTGACAAGCTGAATTGTGTTGTCCTGCCGGGCAACCAGGGCAGGGTTGGCATGCCGCATTGGTGTCGGTATCTTTGTACTCTGCAGACCCACAAGGTTGACAAGAACCTTGAGAGAATGTTTTGGAACAACCAATTCGCTCCTGATTGATGGGACATCCAGGACAAGCCGTGCACGTTCCTGTAGAGAGACCACCACAACCAGCCAAGTAATGATTGGCTGCACAAGAAGATGGGTTACACGCTTCACAGGTTCCCGCATTCAAGCCACCGCAACCTGATTTGTATTGATTGGCTGGACAATCATCGCAATCTTTACATTGTCCAGGGTCCGTACCGTCACTGTAACAGTCAGCCCAGTACTGGTTCGACCCACAGACGCAATCTTGACCTTCAGTAACATGTGGTGTCATCCTATAATATAAAATGTATCCACCAGATTGCCAGTGGTGTAAACAAGTATGGTCTCCCAAATACATACACGGTTGAGTTGTCTCATAATAACCAGTCCAATCGGGGTGAACTTGAGCATTCAAAGTGTCACAGCCATCACTGACAGGTGTTCCATATGCGTCGGCATGAACATTGCCAGCACCGATGCTGCCGATATCGACGTAGTTCATGCTTACACTTGCGGTAATTACTGAAGGGGAGGTCATACAGTTTCTAGTTCCACCGGTGACCTGATACGTTGCGTCGGAAGAATCGTCCGTTCTGCACGTACCAGGGCTGTTTCCTGAGCATCCGACTATTGTTCCCGAGCTGCAAGAAGCACAAGCGGTGCACGTACCTTTGGTAGAGTGGGCAGTGGGCCAATCACGTGATCCTTTGATGTTTTGCAAAACAACGTCCCATGCATTCATGTTTTCGTTGTTTGAATTCAGGTATGTGATACCTTCCGGGAGTGGTCCTACTCCACTGTGAATTCCACATCCCGCCGCGTACTGACCACTTGGACAGTAACCACAAGACTGACACTGGCCCGCGTCCATGCCAGTCGAGTCCTGGCCACATGTGTGGTACTCATTAACAGCACACGTCGCGATGCCATTAGTGAGACAGCTCTTGCACATATTGGGTCCATTTATGTTGTTTAAGCCATAGATAGGATGCCGATAGATATCGCCATTGCCTTGCTGATTACATTTGGCCCATTCCGCCGGGATGTACCAACCCTCTGGGCAAGATACACAATCAGCGCAATGACCAGCATTGGTTATGCTGGTGGAGGTGGTTGAATAATCTTGAAAATAAGAGGTATCTACGATATTGGTATTATCGCAATTTTCTCCCACGCAATACTCAAATTTATGTGTGGGTGGAAAGAATCGGTTGATTCCACAGTCTTTCAAATATTTCCCGTCTGGACAGATGCATTCGGGTTCTACAGGATTGGCATTGAACGCCGCATGAACAATACCATACGTTGACTGACATGTGACACTTGCTCTGGCAACAGGAACGGATTTATCTGGGATATCAGGAAACATGCGACCACAAGGGACGCAAAACCCTTGATATGATCCAGCGCATCCTACCAGAAATTGGTTCCGAATCATGATAGTGTTGCTTGTGTCGCATCTTGGAATTCTGTTATCCGTCACCATGGTATATGCTTCAGGAACACCTGGTGTCGCTATATTCATGGTCAGTCTTTCCGCGCGGTATGTATAAGCGTAAGAACCTATTGCATCTGATGAAAATAAGTAATCATTGATGTACCAACTTTGACGAGATTCCCAACTGCTGGTCAAAATAGTTTCCGTGTTTGCAGCATTCGGAAACCCTTGCGTTCTCGTACGATACCAATTAGATGAGCCATACTGACAGAATCGATGACCATGGGGGTCTGCTTCTACGATAGTGTCTCCATGCACACCACTGTACGTTGTTGTCGGATTGGAAGGAATGCAATTTTCTATATTACTCGGATATCCATTTACTCCAGACTCATATTCCAACTGATCCATTCCGAAACGAAAATAGCCGGTGATGGTAATAGTAAAACTACCTGGATTATGGTGTTTTATGACCTTGAATGTACAACCCCAGTTATTAATCATAAAATTGTTTGTGTGGTGACTATTGCACAAAAGATCATGACCGCTTCGTTTCCAGTGAAAACTTGACACGGGAACGTTTGTTGGATATCCGTTTGCATCTGTAGCAAATAATCTGTCCGTGCTGGAAAATGGATGGTTCTTGCATATGAAATAACTATTGACATCACACGTCGAACATGCAGCCTCTGGATAAGAAATGGGGCTGGAGTCGACGGCACTTAGTGTTACACCTGTCTGCATGTCATCAGTAATTGAAAACACTGGCGACCCGGTCTGAGTCAAACCCGGTCCGGCGATATGTTCAACATTGGGAGAGGTGTCCACGGTTTGGCCAGATTCTATAGTCAGACCAGTTCCCTGTACACGACACAACAAGCATAATGTGCATATTAAGACCATATCAATTGGATTCGATCTCATTGTTATATGAAAAGCTTTATTTCTAATATATCTATAATTAAAGAGATTACCTTTCAAATCAGACTAAATTTATCTTCCTGTAAGTAAAGTATAACACTGGTGACACTCCGTCTCCCCTGCCTGTGAGGTAAACTTTCCAGGGGGGCACTGAATACAAGTCCCATCCCCAATAGGGTGCTTGGAATAACCCTCCTGACAAGGGCATGCGTCGATGGAGGTCGATCCCAGAACATCGGCCGGCATGACGGTGAAGGAGGGACAGGACTGACACGTCGAATCGTCGTACCCAATCTTGTATTTCCCCGAAGCACAAGCGAAGCATGCATGTTCATCAACAGACGCTTCATGGCCCGGGGGGCAGATTTTGTCACAGCTGTTGTCACCGCTGCCCTGTAAGAGGTATCCATCGTCGCAGATACACTCGCTGATGTTAGTTCTTGCCCCGAGGCCAAGTGTAGTCGAAAAATCTGTACATGGTGTACAGGCAGCACTACCTGTCATAGGCTTGAAAGTGTTCTGTGGACAGGCAATGCATGTAGAGCCATCGTCGCCTGAAAACCCGGCATTGCACTTGCAGTCGGTGAGGCTCAACGAAGCTTCTGCCGAGACTGCGAACTCGGGGCATGAGTCACACTCGATGTCAACTTCATCAAAGTACGTACCCGACGGGCATGCCGTACATGTACTGCTTTCATTCAGGATGACCCCCAGATAGCCCGGATTACAACTGCACTGAGTGATAGACGTGGCTCCCTCCGGCGCGTCGGAATTCGGAGGACAGGATCCCGATATGATTGGCTCCTCTGTCACTTCAATTACAGTTTCGGCAAACGTGGTGGTATTTTGTAGGGTTTCTTGAATGTTTTCCTCTGTTAGTTGCGCTTCAATGTACTCCGCGGATTCAATTACATCTTCTGTCAGATTACCGGCACTCGTTTCCATTGTGACGGGTACATCAATTTCAGTCTCAATGTCCAAAATCTCCGAGAGTAGTCGACGCCGACTGACGGGTACGCCATTGATACTGATAATCGTTACCCTGTCAATGTGAACACCGGCCGCGTCGGCAATGCCCTGGCGATAATCTGTTTGCGCGGGAACGTCGAAT
>MDSX01047658.1_pt1 | contig 18159 bp, 11 predicted proteins | sample 811141 | NCBI WGS metagenome assembly MDSX01 (sample SAMN05326642, study PRJNA326480) | marine metagenome | isolation source: seawater | place: Atlantic Ocean: South East | collected 2010 | reverse complement strand
TGAAGCCAGCGTCAGCTTCTCACACACACACTCGAGAGAGAGAGAGAGAGAGAGATGTCCTCCTCCGCGCTCATGTCCTCCGCGCTCGCCCCCAGGGCGTCGCTCGCGACTGGAGCGACGAGGCCCACCCGCAAAATATCCTCCCCAACGACCGTCTCGCGGCACGATGTTGATCGTCCGGTGCGTCGCGTCGTGTCTCGCCCGCGCGTCACCGAGCGCGGCGTGTCCACCCGCCGCCGGCACCTCGTCGTCCCGAGCTCCTACGCCGCGGGCGCGCCGTCTCCCAGCGGTAGCCCCGAGACGAACCCTTTCGACGCGATGGACTTCGCGGAGTGGTTCAAGACGCTCAAAAAGGCGCCGTGGGACGAAGCGCCAAAGACATGGAAAGAGTTCTGGGCGGTACGCACCCAGGCCGCCGTCATCGAGATGGACGTCGAGAAGGAAACCGTGGACGCGAAAGAGGTCGAGGGCATCGGCTTAAACCCACCGAAGGACAAGGCGGAGGCGGTCGAGAGGATCAAGACCAACGCGGTGTACTACAGACAAAACTATTTTATCGCGACCTGGGCGTACGCGCTGATTAACTGCGTCATGCCAAGGCACTTCGGCGCTAACCCCGGGGCGGTGGTGTTCCTCCTCGCCACGGGAGCCGCGCTGCTCTGCGCCTCGGACACGCTGCTCGGGGAGTTATCACTGTGGATGAAGAGCAGCGGCAAGGATTTGGTTTGGAACGCGACTCGAGTCGCGGGCGTCGATCGAAACACCGCCAAGAGCGGCTTGGGCGCCGTCGCGGGCCTCGGGCTCTGCGCCGCGGTGGTGGCGGAGGGTTCGGTGGGTCACTTACTGGGTAGTCTGCTGTGGGGCGTGGTGCTGTCGCTCGCGCACGCGGCGTTCAGGCCGATCGACCTCAAGTCCACGCTCGGCAACCTGTGGAAGGACGTCAAGGGTGTGCAGTCCAAGGAGGAAGCCGCGGAGGTTGCCAAGAAGGGCGTCAAGGCTGTCGCGTCGTGGTGGAAGAACAGGCGGCCGAACGAGCCCACGCCGGTGGTGATGACGATGAAAGGGGACCCGAACAAGGCTGCGCAGCAGTACTACGAGCAGCAGCAGGCGGCGCAGAAGAAGGACGACGAAGGGGTGGTGGACACCGACGGGTGGGCGCAGAGCGACGCCGCAGGCCGGCTTCCCGGCGGCAAGTAGTCATAGGGTCCCGTATCCACCGCGACAAGTCTTTTCACGTCTCGATGCTCGGTTTTGAATGAATATTATCTACGTCACTAATTGAGGGTATCATCAGAGCTCATCCTTCTTACCCTCCGCCTGCGTCTCGGGTTCCTCGATGGGTAAGTAAACGCCCTCCGCGGCGAGCCAGAGGTTGTTGGAATCCTTCCCCCGGGAGGCGCAGACTTCAAACTGTCCGGCGATGGGCCGCCCGTACTTCTGCTTGTGCGAGTGCAGGTACAAACCGGTGGACGCGTGCTTCAGGCGGATCTTCTCGTCCCGCATCCAGCCCTTGGGGTTGGACGTCTCCACGATCCAGTCGTCGTCGACGTTGCCCTCGTCCGCGTTGGGTCCTTCGCCAAAGGCGCTAACTTCTTGGTTGCCCGAGATTGGCGACTGGTGGAGGTGGGAGTGCAGCCACTTGCGCGTGTTGGCGTGCATGAGCCTGATCTTGTCGCCGTTCTTGATAGGGACGCCGAGCACGCACCGCTCGCCGTGCCGCGCCTTGACCGTCCAGTAGCTGTTCGAGTCGTTGGGCTTTGGGAAGCCCGTGACGCTCTGCTGCCCGGATCCGCTGCCGTAGGTGATCTCGTGCGAGTGGAGCCTGGCCTTGGTGCCGGCGTGCTGGAGCTTGAGGCTGCTCCCGCACGTGACGTAGGAGAAGTCAGGCATGTCCACCACCTGCGCATCGGCACCCGCGAGCATCGCGCAAAGTACGAGCCCGAAGATCGTCGCGAACGACGCCCTGACACCCATCATCTCTCAATTTTGACCCGGATGTTTTCTGAGTTGAACCCTGGGGGCGCGATCGGTCACCTGCGCCGTGACTGGAAACGCGTGCCTTTGCGGTTTTGTCGACGGCCCCTGCCGGTCTGTCGTCGATCCGTGAGTGGACCCTGAATCGCCGCTCCGACTCTTCCGGCGCGTCGCGCTCACACGTGTGTCGGTCGCCGCCTCCTTCGTCGACCTTCTTCTCTCTCTCCGCCCCTCGGGAGGAACCCTGAATGAAATTTTCCGCCTCGAGCTCACACGACGTTTCGCGCTGGCTGCGTCACTCACAAAGGCGCGCTCCCGACAGCACCGGGGGGCTCCAATGCAGACTCTCCTGTCGCCGAGCATCATGCTTCGCACGGCGGGTGTCGCCATCGCCCGCGGCGTCGGGTACGCGCCCCCCCAGAACCTTTACCCGCCCCCCGTCTCGCCGCGTCGAGCGGTAAGAATCGAGAGGCTCACCTCCCATCTCTGCCCAATTTTATCCAGGTTTCGCAGGACCGGCGTGCTCGCGCACCGAAGGGATGGCGTGCAGTGCGCGCGCGTGATCCGCCCCATGGCCTCCGCGGCTTCCTCCTCCACCGAGACGGCGGCGCCCAAGACGGCCGACCTCAAGGATGCCGCCGGTAAGGACATCTCCGGCACCGGCATCCGCCGCCGGTTCCTCGAGTTTTACGAGCAGAGGGGCCACGTCCGTCTCCCGTCCTCCTCGCTCGTCCCGGAGGACCCCACCGTGCTGCTCACCATCGCGGGCATGCTCCAGTTCAAGCCCGTGTTCATGGGCCAGGCCGAGCGCTCCGTCCCGTGCGCCACCACGACCCAGAAGTGCGTGCGGACCAACGACATCGAGAACGTGGGCGTCACCGCGAGGCACCACACCTTCTTCGAGATGCTCGGCAACTTCTCCTTCGGCGACTACTTCAAGAAAGAAGCCATCCAGTACGCGTGGGAACTCGCCACGAAAGAGTACGGCCTCGACGAGACACGCATCTTCGTCTCCGTCTTCAGGGAGGACGACGAAGCCTTCGCCATCTGGCGCGACGTCGTCGGAGTCCCGGAGGAGCGCATCAAACGAATGGACGAGGCGGATAACTTTTGGGCCGCGGGTCCCACCGGCCCGTGTGGCCCGTGCTCCGAGCTGTACTGGGACTTCCACCCGGAGCGGGGTGCCGAGGGTGCCGACCTCGAGGACGACTCGCGCTTCATCGAGTTTTACAACCTCGTGTTCATGGAGATGAACAGGGACGCCAACGGGAAGACGGCGCCGCTCAAGAACAAGAACATCGACACCGGCATGGGCCTCGAGCGCATGGCGCAGATCCTCCAGGGAAAGCCCAATAACTACGAGACCGACCTCATCCGGCCCATCATCGACAAGGCTGCCTCCATGGCCAACATATCCTACGACGACGCGGACGAGGCTACCAAGCTCAAGCTCAAGGTCATCGGCGATCATACCCGAGCCGTCGCATACCTCATCTCCGACGGAGTCCTACCGAGTAACGTCGGGCGCGGTTACATCGTCCGCCGGCTCCTCCGGCGCGTGGTTCGTGCCGGCCGGCTCCTCGGCGTCAAGGCGTCCGAGGGTTCCGAGGCGTTCACCCCGTGTATCGCGGAGGTGGCTGTCGGTCTCAGCGGCGGGTGCGACGCCGAGGTGGAGAAGCGGGCGGGAAAGATTTACGACGAGTTTGAGCGCGAGGAGCTTCGGTTCGCCAAAACCTTGGGCCGCGGCGAGGAAATCCTCGCGGACATGATCAAGGCGGCTAAAACGAAGGACAGTCAGGCCCCGAAGCTCTCCGGCGACGATGCCTTCACCCTCTACGACACCTACGGCTTCCCCCTAGACATCACCACCGACGTCGCCACCGAGGAGGGCGTCGCGGTGGACGTCGAGGGCTTCGAAGTCGCGCTCGAGGTTGCCAGGAACCTGAGCCGCGACGCGCGCGTGACCGTCGACGTCACCGCCGGCGACTTACTAGCCACCATCGCGGACGAGCTCGCGACGCCCACCAAGTTCACCGGCTACGGATCCCTCGTGGAGCAGTCGGTCACGGTTCGTGCCATCGTCAACGACGGGGTCCGTGTGGAGTCGGCGGCGCCGGGGGAAACGGTCGAGGTGGTGCTCGACGCCACGCCTTTCTACGCCGAGGGCGGCGGGCAGGTTGGCGACGAGGGCGAGATTCAGCTGGCGAACGGATCGGTCCTGTCCGTCACGGACTGCCGGAAAGCCGCGGGCGGACGGCTCTTTGCGCACACGTGCGTGGTCACCGGCGACGCCGCGGTGTCCGTCGGCGACGCCGTGACCGCGGCGGTCAACGCGGAATCCCGCCGCCGTGCCAAGGCGAACCACACCGCCACGCACTTACTCCAGTCCGCGCTCAAGCTGGTCATCGGCGAGGATGTCTCCCAGGCGGGTTCCCTCGTCAACACCGAGCGCTTACGCTTCGACTTCAACGCCCCCGCGGGTCCCACCGCGGAGCAGCTCGTTGAGATCGAGTCCCTCGTGAACGGATGGATCGGCGACGCCACCGACCTCGTCGCCGAGGAGATGCCCATCGCGGAGGCTAAGGAACGTGGCGCGACGGCGATGTTCGGCGAGAAGTACGGGAACGTGGTGAGAGTCGTGGACGTCCCGGGGGTGTCCATGGAATTATGCGGGGGAACCCACGTGGGTAACACGTCGGAGATTGGCGGGTTCAAGATTGTCTCCGAAGCCGGCATCGCCGCGGGGGTCCGCCGCATCGAGGCCGTCTCCGGCCCGGGCGTCGTCGAGCTGCTCAACCAGCGCGAGGGTGTCGTGAAGGAACTCGCCGGGTCCCTGCGAGTGCCCCCGGAGGAAATCGCGGGACGGGTGAGTTCGCTGATGGACGACCTTCGAGCCGCGCAGAAGGAAGCCGAGGCGTTACGCGGCGAGCTCGCGGCGGCCAAGTCCGTGGCGCTCGCATCGGATGCCGTCGTTACCCCCAACGGGTCCAGGGTACTGGTGGCGAGGTTGGACGGCGTCGACCCCGCAGCGCTCAAGTCCGCGGCGGAGAGCCTTTTAGAGAAGCTCGCGGGCGACGCCGGCGACGCCGGCGCCGCCGTCGTGCTCGGCAGCGGCAGTGCGGACGGTAAGGTTGGCCTGGTCGCCATCTTCGACGACGGGGTGCAGAAGGCTGGCGGGCTGAAGGCTGGCGCGGTGCTGGGCGCGGCGGCGAAGGCGTGCGGGGGTGGCGGCGGGGGTAAGCCGGGGTTCGCTCAGGCTGGCGGGCGCGACGCGACGGCGCTGGACGGTGCGTTGGACGGCGCTTGTGATACCATCGTGGAGGCGCTATCCAAGTGATGAGTTTAAGTGTGATTTTATTCGAACCCAGTTGATAACAAGTCTGAATGAGTCGATGTTGTGTTCTTTTGCGCCCCAAACTGCCCAAACTGACATCCAAAAGCTCACACCGGAAGCGGGGGCGGCGTGATGACTATGTCGTGCGCCGCCAGCATCTGCGCCAGCGCCGCCTGGTACGCCCCTTCATCACCACGCAGCGGGCAGTTCCTCGCGCACTTGTACACGTGGTCCATCGCGAACGGCGTAGCCGTCTTCGCGTGCGGGCACCCGCACAGCGGCGGCGGTTTGATCCCTTTCCTGGCGAGCGCTCGTTTCACCGTCTCCTGCAGCGCCTCCACCGCCTTCACCCTCTTGCCGGCGCGTTCCGCCTCCTTCGCCTTTCGCGCCTTGACGCGCTGCGCCTCGGCCGCCCTCGCGGTCTCCGCCTCCATCCGCGCTCGTGCCTCCGGAGTCGGCTCCGGTGCTTGTTTCGACGCCGCCTCCGCCGCGAGCGCCGCGTCGCGGAGCTTGGACGCCTCCTTCGCCCGCTCCGCCCGCCTGATTCGCTCCCGCCGCTCCGCCGCCTCCCTTCGCTGACTATCCGCGTACGCCTCCTTGGTCGCGCGGACTCGCCCGGCGTTGTCGGGCTTGGTCGGGGTGCCTGCGGCAACTGCTGCTTCCTCCGGTGCTTTCGTGAATGCCGCGGGCGACGCGAGGGCGAGCAGCGCGCGGTGCGCGGTGGCGACGCCATTAGCCTTGGCGGTCATGAGCGCCTCCAAGGGTGAGATGGTGTTGCCGTGAACGTCGTCGTTCTCCTTGGATTCCTCGAGGGATATACCCGCGACGTCGTCGGCGAGTGTCGTGATGGTCGGCGGGTGCGACGCGGGATGGGGGACGACGGTGCCGTCGACGGACGGTACCGACCTCGTCGCCATCTCAGCCTGCGCGCGTATCAGAGCCGCGGCGGCCTCGGCGTTGGCCTCGGGGAGCTCCCACAAGGCTCGACCGGTGGAAGTTTGAGCGGCCATCGGTGACGAGGTGGTGTCGGGCGGCGTTCGGGCGAGTGCGGTGCCTTCCCCCCAAATCTGTCGCTTCGTTGCACACGGCACGGCAGAGCATTTCGGGCGATTTTGACGGTTCGCATCGCGCTTCGAGCCAATCAGATTTTTCTAACCGATAACCCATAGGCGACGAGTTCGAAATTCGGGGGTATCTTCCGCGAAACAAACCGTCATGAAAATGTTATTTCATAGCCTCGTTCCGACCGTGTATGTATCCGTAGCCCGACCGCGATGTGTAAACTCGCGACTCGAGTCCGGCGAACTCGCACCTGTGCACGGCACGCCGCACGAACCCGCGAGAGGACCAACGCATCATGCCTCAGATTCAGTACTCCGAGAAGTACTACGACGACATCTACGAGTACAGGTGAGAGATCGAGCCCGCCGCGGCGCAAACCCCACGGTCCATGTGTGTCCGGGATTTCGAGCCTGCGCTTCGAAAGTTGTTTTACCGCGCGCGCGAAGATGGGTGTTTCCCCACGCCGCGCGCCGGCGTCCCCATCGCGTCGATTTCGCGGTTCACGCCCGATGAACGCGATGGGGACATCCGTTTGGGTGTTGTGAAGCGTTTAGCGCCCGAAATCGGCGTTCGGATCGATCGCGACGCGCCGATACGGCGGTTCCCGCGCGCGCACCCGGATCGCTTTCGTGCAACCCACACGGACCCCTGCTTCCACACCGAAAAGTTCAGCCAACTGACCGCGAGACCCCCCGCTTCTTCCGTCTCCCCGCGCGTGACAGGCACGTCGTCCTCCCTCCCGACATCGCCAAGCTCCTACCCAAGGGTCGCCTTCTCTCCGAGGTACGTTTCCGATCCCCGAACCGAGGTCGAGGTTCCCCACGCCCGTCGTTTTCCGGCGGGGGTGCGAGGCCGAGATTCAACGATTGCCACTCTCCGTGTGTGCAGCAGAGAGCAACGTTTGGATGCGAGCGGTGGTTTTTCAAAGCCTTCCCGCCGAAGCCTTCCCGCCACCCGCGTGCGCCGTGACGATCCCCCGACGCCCGATCCCTGACGATCTGATCCCCCCGTCTCCCACCAGGCTGAGTGGCGCGGTCTCGGCGTGCAGCAGTCCCGCGGCTGGGTGCACTACGCCATCCACAGGCCCGAACCGCACATCATGCTGTACAGGTGCGTGTTCCGTCCCCACGACGCGGGCTGATTCGCAAGTTGAGTTTCGCGCGCGTGTTTTTCAAACGGATCGGGCCGACGCGCCTCCGCCGTGGCGTCCCAACGGCGCCCGGCGATCGCATCGCCCCCGCGGTGACCCCATCCCATCGCCGGGTCCCTCCGCGCGATCCACGCGCCTACACGCGCGCCCCACGCCGCGCGACTCGCGCACCGATGCGATCAACACTTTTTCTCGAGACTGACCATCCATACCCACGCGCAGGCGCACGCTGAACTACGGCCAGCCGGCTCTCACCGACGCCGCCAACAAGGCTAACCAGCAGTAAGCGCACGTGTGAGTGCACGGGTAAACCGGAGGGCGGTTTGCACCCGTCTGGGGCGTCGAGGATGCGGCGCGACGCGAGGGGAGAGTCGTCGACTTCAACCGGGCGCGTGAGTTTTTTTTCTCACGGGTCCGGCGTCTGGCGACCTTTCCCGTCGTGGTCGTGAAGCCGCATCGGGGGTTTCCGCGCGTGAGCGGCGAGCGTCGATGGGACGAGGCGATGTGCTCGCGCGGGGACGTATCATTTCTTGGGCACCGAACGATTCGTATCATGAACACGTGATGTGAGCGGTGCGCCAACTTTGCGTATTAGTCCGTTCGAGGCGGTTGGTTGAAAACACCCGAAGGCTGGCCAAGGCTTCAGCCGGAATCGAGAGGAGGAGACCACCGAGGCGACGAGGGCGGAACACGAAACTTAGCACTTGGACTAGCGACCAAGATCACATACCTGCTCGTAGCTTGTACTACCAAATTCGAGTACACCAAAAGCCACTCTCCCCTGTGCGCAGTTTGGTCACGTCCATCGCGGCGAGTTTGAAAAATAGTCTTCATACGCACATAACCCGCGGCTGTATGTATAACAACGCAATCTATGGGTCACCCTCTATGCAGGGTTCACCGCCCACGCCGCGCCGCCTCCATCACGCGTACACCGATCACTGGGGAGGCTTGTAGGGCGACGCCGGGCCCGACGGCGCCGGCGACATCGGCACTGGTGATGGCAGTTGGGACGGAGCCGGGGGATTGTATTCGCCCGGTACGCCCGGCGTGGTTGCGTACTGCACGGGCGCCGCGGGAGGGGGAATGGGTGGGTGTGCCTCCATGTTGTGGTACGGGTCGTTCGCGCCGGGTTCGCCGGCACCGCCGAAGTCGAGGTCCCACATCTTGGACCAGAGCAGGATCTGCAGGTGTCGGATGATGAAGGTGAAGCACTGCATGACGAGTAGGAATCTGGGCACGGTGGCGAATTTGTCCGTGGTGGAGGCCTCGGTGGCGCCCATGTTGTACCAGGGAACCTGCGGACGTGGATATCGTACGTGAGGTTAGCGTGCGCGGGAGATGTGGCGGTGCGTCTGTGAGGCTATCGAGGCTGAGGGCCCGTAGAACGCCGCCGAGGGTGGGACACCGTTGGACTTGGCGCCAGAATTCTGCTCAACTCACCGTAGCCTTGCTCAGGTGTGTACCCCAGAGAGAGAGCCACACGACGTCCATGATCCACATCGCCGTCACGAACGTGGTGTACATTCGTAGGAGCCGGTCGTTGCCGGCCTCCAGGGCCACGAGGGCGAAGAGGGTGAACCCGAAGGTGATCGTGTTGATGCCGCCGAACGCCCAGGACAGGGCACCGAAGACGGAGACGCCCACCTGCGCGTGCAGGAGCAACGTGGCGTACTCCTTGGCGGTCTGGTAGTCATAGATGGGCACACATGCCCCGATGGTACGCGCGATGATGTCCATGATCCTCTGCTGGTCCTCTGCGCCGCGGCAATGTCTCCCCGGTGGTGCTGGTAGTCTTCAAATAATTGGCAGCTCTCGTTATCGGTCTGACGATGCCTCTTTTATGCCGCGATTATCCCAAATTTATATGCGTTCGTGGTCAGAAAACGACGCTTGAGCGGAAGCTTCAGACGACAGAAAAAACTTTTCTGTCGGTTCAACACGTCCGCAGATTGGCCGCCTGAGGGCACTCGGAGCCGCGCGTCGCTTCGATCGAGGCCTCGGAACAGGTCGAGACCGAGCTATCCACGTCCATCGCGTCGCCGCCGCGGTGCCTGGTGGCCAGACCACGACCCCGCGCGGCCACATCCCGAATCTTCCAATGGCTTCGAGCCACAAGATGGTCGGGATGTCCCCGGCGACGCGTTTGAGGTTCGCGGACCTCAGCGCGCGGGCGTCCACGGCCCACGGCGGGCGATGTATCGTTCGCGTGGCCTCCCGCTCGCCCGCGGCCCGTCGCACCGTTTTCCTCACCCGCGCGGTGACCACCACAGGTCCCGGCGGTGATGCAGATATTTCTCACAGAGATGTGGGAACCGTGATCAAGAGGAGTCGAGCCTCCTCGGGCTCCAAGAACGGATCCGGATACCGCTACGTGCCCCCCGCGATGGGCCGGGGACCCGCGCCGGGAGGCATGCAGCCCCAGAACTTCCAGGTCCTCGCCGTCCTCGCCGCGGTGACCGCCATGAACGCCACCTTCTCCGCGCTCGGCGGCCCGTCCTTCGTCGCCGCATCCCCGGGAGTCGCCGCGTTGGCGTCCGCCGCGCTGACCTACGCGACGTTCTGGGCGCACGCGCTGTGGCAGAAGCTCGGCGGCGGGTGCGTCAGCACTCCCGCCACGCTCGCATCCGCGCTGACGTACGGCTTTGGCGCCTTAATCGCCGCGTGCGCGGTGCAATGCATCAGGACATCCAAGGCGGCGACAGCGGCGACGTTCGCGGCCACCGCCTCCGTGTGCGTCGCCAAGTACCTCGCCAAGGAGCTCGCCGAGGGCCTCACGATCACAGTGACGAAGGAGACCCCGGGGAACGAGACGATTATGGTCACCGCGAACGACGTGATGCTCGCGCCCACCCGCGAGGGCATGCAAGGGGACGCTACCGAGGCGAGCCTTCTTTCGGGTGAAAAGTCGCGGCTGGAGGTTCTGGAACGGCTGAAGGAGATGATGATTCGGGAGTTCCGGGAGGACACCGCGCGGCTGACGCAGATCGAGGACGAGAAGGCGAGCGAGGTGAGGCGCCTGGAGGGCATATACGAGCAGCGCATCAAGAGCCTGAAGGCTGAGATTGTCATCCTCCGGAACAAGAACGAGGAGCTCAGCAAGTTCGCGGGTATCGCCGCGGCGCTCCAAAACATCGAGGAACGGATGAACCAGGAGATCGCCCGCATGAAGGACACCTACGACTCGGACATCACCGCGCTCAAGACACAGATCGGCAGCCTGGAAGCGCAGATCGCGGAGACGGAGGCCAAGGCGAACGAGGAACGCGAGAGACTCACCGCCGCGCTTCGAGCCGCCAGGGGTTTATACTCGGCGCAACGGCAAATGTTCGACAGCGAGATGGCCAAATACCGCGCGGCGTTGGCGATATCGGACCAGCACACCGAGTGGTGGAAGTCGGAGTCTGCAAGGATCGAGGAACACCTGCAGAAGCGCATCGCCGCGACGGAGGCGGCGCACGCGAAGACCCTCGAAAACGCGACCACCTCCGAACGAAGCTCCGGTCAGTCGGCGCTTAACCGCGCGATCGAGTCCCTTAAGCATCAGCATACGCTCGAGTTGGAGTCGACGACGGCAGCCGCGGCCGCCGAGCGCAAGGCTCTCCAGGTGCTCTTGGAGGATGAGCGGCAAGACGCGGCGAAGCAGCTGGAGAACGCGGTTAGGTCCGCCGAGGCTGAAGCCGAGGTGAACGTGACGAACGAATGGCGGGAAAAGTTGGAAATGCTCGAGGCGCAGCACGCCGCTACCATCAAAGCCGTCTCCGAGGACTTCCAGGACAGCATCAAGGAGGAGAGGTCGCTCAACGACGGAAACACCGAGAACCTCCGCGTCGCTTACGAGGCCAAAATCGGCACCCTCAACTCGAACCACGCCGAGGCGCTTCAAAACGCCAAGAACGTCGCCACGGAGGCCCTCATGGCGGCCAAGAAAGCCGCCGTCGACGAACTCGCCAAGAACATGGAAGCCTCCGCGGAGGAACTCGAGGCCACCGTCGCGAAGCTCAAGGAGGAGGACGCGGCTACGCTCGCCAAATTATCAGCCGAGAGGGACGAGGTCGTCGCCGCCGTTCGCGCCGAGCTTCGAAGCGCGAGGGCGGAGCGCGGCGCGCTCTACGATCACTTCACCAGCGAGAAGGCCAAGCTCGAGGGCATCGTCCGCTCCAGGCTCACGGCGGAGATCGCCGAGGCTGAGAAAAACTTCAAAGCGCACTGGGAAGGCGAGACGGCTAAGCTGCGAGCCGCGCACGATGAAAAAATGGCAGAGTTGCAAGCGACGCAGGAGACGGCGTTGAAAGCGATGCAGGCCACGCAGGACGAAGAGATCGAGATGTTCGAGTCGCAGATCGAGAAGGACAGGAACGACGCCGTCGAATCGACCCGCGCCGCGCTCCAATCGGCCTTCGACGCGAGGTCCCTCGCCGCCGCCGGCGAGAGGCGGGCGCTCAAGGCACTGATGGACTCGGAACGCGCCAAGGCCAGGGTTCGCATGTTCACCGCGGTGAACGACGCCGTGGCGAACGGCGTCGCCGAGCTCAACGCCGCAAAGCTGCTGTTCGCGAACGAGAGGGATGAGCTGCAACGCAACTTTGGCAAACACATGGACATAGTCAAGGCTGATTTCGCCACCAGGCTCGACGCCAAGCTCGCGGACAAGGCCAACGCGGTCGAGGAGTTATGGCGCGAGAAGCTCAACGAGGCGGAGAAGCAGTCCGCCGCGGCCATCGCGCTGGTAAAGGAGACCGCCGCGAAGAAAACCGAAGACCTCAAGAAGGAGCTCCAGAACGCCAAGGACGTCGCGGCCGAGACCTTGACGGCGGCGAAATCATCCGCCGAGAAGGACAATACCACCTCGGTCTCCGCCCTCAACGCCAGGATCGACGAGCTCAGGCGGGAACACGCTGAGGCCATGGCGTCCGCGGAGGCTGGCTACGCCCAGGCCCTCGCGGCGGCGGCGACCAAGGTGAGGGCGGAGATTCAGTCCAAGGATGAAGCGTCTGCCGCGAAGTACGCAGAGTTGAAGGCCAAGGCTGACGAATACCAAGCCGCGGTGGCCAAGGCCGAGTCTGACCTGGCCGTCGCGTCTAACGCCGCCACCGAGAAGCTCGCGGAGGTGGAGGCGAAGTACAAGGAGCAGATGCGCAGGATGTCGGACGAGAAGGACGGCGCGTTGGCCGCGAGCGTCGCGTCGGCGGGGCGGGAGGCTGACGAAATTTCCGACAGAATCACCGCCGAGCTCGAGGAGGCCAAGGCTGTTTACGCCGAGGAGAAGAGCGCTCTCGTGGCGCAGCACAAGGCGGAGCTGCGGGAGGTCATGGAGAACGCCGCGCGGGAGATGGCGGCCGCGGCGGAGGAGATGGAGGCTCTCGATAAGAAGCGGAAAGATGCGCTCAACGCCTCGGGGTCGGAGTTTGCGGATAAACTCTTGCAAATGGAAACGGCGCTGGCGAGGACCAAGAAGGAGGCCGAGGACGCCGTCGCACGAGCTGCGGCGGCGCAGGACGAAGCCGTCGCCGAAGTCAACGCCTCCATGGCCGCCGAAGTCAACGCCTCCATGGCCGCCAAACTCCAGGAACGGGAGGAGCAGTTGCTTTCCGAGATGAAATCCCTGCGCGAAATCCACGCCGACGAGCTCGGCTCGATCAGAGCCGCAGCCGCCATCGAGGTCGTCGAGGCGCAGAAAAAGTCGCAGGAAGAGGTCACCGCGCTGAACCGCGCCGCCGAACGCATGCAGGCGGACCACGAGAAGCGCATGGCGGATGCTGCGGCATCGGCCAAGGCTTCCATCAAGGATCTCGAGCGCCGCGTCGAGGCGGCGTCGAAGGATGCCGACGAGAAAGTAGCAGCTGCCCAGGCAGAGTCAGCCGCCGCGCTCGAGCTCGCCGCCGATGCCGCCGCGAAGCAACTCGCCGACCAAAAAGCTACGCTCGAGGCTGAGATGGACGCGCTCAGGGCGGACGCCAAGGCCGAGGCTGGCCGCGCCAGGGGTGCGTACCATGATGCGCTGGAGAGCGCGAAGAAGGCTGCGGCGGAGGAGCTCAAGAAGGCTTCCGCAGCCGCCGGCGCGGATGTCGACTCCGAGGCGGTCGAGTTGGAATTCGCCCAGCTCGATCAGCGACTTCAAGCGCAGATCAAGGCGACGGACGACGCTTACGCGCAGGGTAAGGCGGAGCTCGAGAAGGCTCTCGCGGACGCAAAGGCTGAGTACAAGGGCAAGCTCGCCGCCGCGGAAAAAGCCGCCGCCGCGACGCTCGAGGGGGAGAGGGCTCGATTCGAGGCCGCCTTGGCCGAGCAGAGGTCCGCCGCCGCCACCGCGGCGAAGGCTGCGGAGTACGCCGCTAAGACCACGATCGGGGAGACGCGCGAGAAGGCTGCCGAGGAGCTCAAAGCCGTCATGGGCTCCGCGGATACCTATCGCGACAACCTCAATCAGCAGTTCGAGAACGAAGCAGCTAGGGCGCGCGCGGAATTTGAAGCCCAGATCAAGGCTTACGACCAAAAGCTTCTGGATACTTCCCGAGACCTCACCACCCGTCACGAGCGAGAGACCAAGGACCTGCTCGCGAGGCACGCGGCTGAGATGCGGGCGAAGAGTACGGCGCTCGACGCGGAGATGAAAAAATCCGCCGACGTTCGCGCCGAGATGGCGCAGATGCGGGCGACGCACGAGGCGCAGTTCGAGGCTGCGCTCGCGACGCACGCGAAGGAACTGGACCGAACCGTGCAGTACGCCAAGACCGCCCTCGCGGAGGTGTCCGAGCGCGCGGCGACGCGGGTTACCTCGGCGCGCAACGAGTCCGACGCGGATCGAGCCGCGCTCGTCAAGAATATCGAGGAACGCGTCGAGTCGCTGACGGATGAACGCGACGCGTTCAAGGCGCGCGCGGTGACTGACGACGCGTACTGGCTCGCGAACGAGCTCGAGAGCGTCAAGAAGGCGTACGCGCTCACCGTGGACGTCGATCTGACGACTCTTGACCCCGAGGATGAGGCGCAACGGAGGCAGCTGGAAGCGGCTGGCGAGGTTGCCGCGAAGGGCTTGAACGGCATCGTCGTTCCGGTCTGGGGGTACTACGCCCTGGGGCTGGCGACCGCCCTGCTGCCCCGCATCATCGCCGGCGGTGGCATGTGAGCACGGCGCCGAAGCGGTTCTCACTCGACGCATTCATTCTATTGTACAATAGCAGAGACATTCTTTTTTCAGCATTTTCAGCATCGCCGCTACAGTACGCTCCCACGCTCAGTCGGCGCTTCCTCTATCGGTAGCCGGCCCTCCTCTCCCCGTGTTTGTCGGGCGACGGCGATCCCGCGGCGTGCACATCCTTCGAAGGTGACACCGAGTACGCTGGCGTCACCTCCACGGTCTCCTCCGCGAGCACCACGTCGTTATCGCGGTCCACCGCCGTCACCGTCATCGAGCCACCCGCGTCGATCGACAGCGTGACACGAATCTGCGGGCGACCGGCGGGCTGCGAAGGGATCCCCTCAATCTCGAACACCGTCAGCAGCGTACACTCGCTCGCCTTCCGCGACCATCCCTCCACGATCTTGAGCTCCATCTCGTCCTGCCCGTTGCTCGTCGTGCTGAACATCTTCGACACGCTGATCGGTCGGTCCGCGCCGGGATGCACCATCACCTCCACCAAGTCGTTGGCCACCCAGAGTCCAATCGGGGGCGTGCGAATCTCCGTGGCGTACGCCGTGAACTTGTCCCTGGCCTCGGACGTGGACTTGAACTTCACCGGGGAGGGTACGTACGCTTTCTTGGGCGCCGAAAGTCGCTGGTACGCGCTCGGTTCCACCTTGAACATGGCTTTGTTGGTGGTTGAGTCGTCGAATTTGGCGCCGGTGTTGCGGTACGGTTTGACCGGTATGTTGGGCAGGGGCTGGACGGCATGCGCGCGGAACTTGTCCCTGGACTCGGACACCGCCTCGAACTTGACGGGCGAGGGGACGTACGCCTTCTTTGGGCCCGATGAACTGCGAATTAGGAGTACGGGAGTAAGACGAGTTGGTCAGCGATTCGCGGCGATCGATCGCGGGAAACGTAGACTAACAACGAACTCGGGCCGATTGCGGGAAGATGCCTATTTTGGAAGCGGGCGCGCGCCCCACGCGGGCCGCCGGGCGGGTTCGAGGGTGCGAAGCGCGGGTTTGTGACTCACAGTGGCCCCGGGCTGTGCGGCGGGAACTCATCCTTGCTCGTGGAGTTTGGAAATCGAAGGTTGGGTCCGTAGGCGGAGCGGATCTCTCGGTGCTTGGCGGACCCTCTGGGCGTCTTGCGCACGGACTTCAGCCTCGGGGTGCTGTCGGGGAGTTCCAGAGGGGGCGGTCGCTGGAACGAGTCGTCGGATCGCTGGACGTCGTCGAAGGTGACGTGGAGATCGCGACCCCGCATGGCGCTCTCCGGAGGGGCGTTGGACATCGATGCCATGATCTCGCTTGATGCCTTGCTTAGTCCGCGCGCCGCAGTGTCGATCACAGTGTGTCGATCGGACTCAGTCGCGGAGCCGCTGTTGGTGGGAGCTGTGTCACGACTGCAGTGCCAGGTCAGTCTCGGAAAAGTTGTCCAACCGCCGCCGACAGTCTTCACGACACAACGTGGACGTATCGACCGCCCAAACAATACCTCAGGAAATGATCGCCGCCGCCCTCGCCCGCGCGATGCGCCCCACAGCCCTGCGCGCCTCCGGCTTCACCGGCCGCGCGGTCCAGCCCCGCGCCGCACTAATCAATCGCCCCGGATCGATCAGGGCGATGGCTGCGCAGGCTTCGTCCAACCCAATCGCCGTCTTCGACACCTCCATGGGCACCTTCGAGGCTGAGATCTTCATGGACAAGATGCCGATCACCGCCTCCAACTTCGTCGACCTTTGCAACACCGGCCACTACGACGGGCTTCACTTCCACCGCGTCATCGACGGGTTCATGCTGCAGTTCGGGTGCCCCCTGAGCTCGGACCCCCAGTCCCCCCGCGCGGGAACCGGCGGCCCCAAGGGCGGCTCGTCGTTCGAGTGCGACGGCAAGACCATCACGCGCGACGCTGGCGGTAACATCCCCGACGAGCTCATCGATAAGACCTCCAACGAGCCCGGCACCCTCTCCATGGCCAACACCGGCCAGCCCAACAGCGGCGGATCCCAGTTTTTCGTCAACACCGTGCACAACTCCTTCCTGGACTGGTTCGACAAGTCCACCCCGTCGCAGCACCCGGTGTTCGGCAAGGTGGTCAGCGGCATGGACGTCGTGAATGCCATCGGGAAGACCAAGACCAACCCGCGCGACGCACCGGTCACCCCGGTCAAGATGAACTCGCTCAAGATCAAGTAAGCAACTAGAGTCGACGAGGCGTCGACGCCGAACTTTTGGCAATGACAAAAAACCAAAAAACTTTGCGAACGACGAGAGTCGAACGTCACATGTCGTATCATTACACGCGCTCCCGCGCCTCTCTTCCTCTCTCTCTCTCTCTCCTATACCCCCACGCGGCGGCTGCTTCTAGTCGTCGACCACGTCGTAGACGATGTCGTCCACTTCAGAGAACACGTGCGTGTTGTGGTCCACCGTGTTGGTATCCGATAGTTCGAGGTTGTAAAAGTCCATCACGTCGGACGACGAGAACAGCGGCCCCGCGTGCCAGCATCCCGCGTGCATCTTGAGGAAGTGCCCGGGCGGAACCCTGAACACCCGCAGCGCCCGCTCGGCTTCCGTGCTGTCGTGGCGCGGGTACTTCGCCACGTCCATCGTTGGCGCTCCGACCGCCATGTACCAGTCCTCGTCCCCGAGCGCCCCGAGGCATTGGGTCACCTTCTCGTGGTACGTTATCCGATCGAAGGAGAGGTCTTTCTCCCGTAACCTCATGACGTAGAACCTCGGGGTTCCCTGCGACAGGTCCAGCTGTGCATCTGCAGGGCCGAACTCGACGCCGTCCTCCTCAGCCTTGCACATCTGTCCGAACGGGGCGAACGCCTCGACGGTGAGCGTCTCAGCCTTCAACGCGACACGTGTGTGCTGTGCGGGCGATGCGTCGGCCGCCTTGGCGACGACGCGCGTGGATGCACGAGCGGCTGTGGTCGCGCGGCGGCATCGCGACGACAACGCCCGGGATTGGCTCGCTCCGACCGTGCACGTCGCGGTCGACATCGACACGTTCCGTCCCTCGGGTGTCGCGCGACGTCGATGTGAACTCTCGACACTTTTAGGGCACCCTATAGAAGACGTCGACGGCCTGTGTTGCTATACGACTGTGATGCACAGTTACAATAGTCTACCAGGACACGGTGCTCACTCCACAACCTTGGCCACCTTCCTGGGCACCTTGACCTGCGTGCTGGGGCACATCATCTCCTGCCAGGACACCGGCACCATGGGCTCCCCAGTGAACGGGCTCTTCGCCTGCACCACCCCCAACTCGTTCCTCGCCGTGCTGAGGAAATAGTTGCGCTGATCCCCGAGGCTGAGCACCGTGGCCCTGATGACGTCGGCGGGCAGGAAGGATTCGTACATGTCCACCTTGTCAATCTCCGTCGCGCGCACGTCCTGCTGTCGCACGACCCCTTGGAACCCCGCGGAGTCGCTGACCGCCTTGCCGTTCACCGCCACGATCTCGCACCACACCTGCCGCGGATTGATGCGCGTGACC
>MDSX01086217.1_pt1 | contig 18169 bp, 12 predicted proteins | sample 811141 | NCBI WGS metagenome assembly MDSX01 (sample SAMN05326642, study PRJNA326480) | marine metagenome | isolation source: seawater | place: Atlantic Ocean: South East | collected 2010 | reverse complement strand
TTTTAATTCGAACTGTATCCCGTCAGCCTCACATGCTTTTTTGGTCCATTTTGCATATGATTTTGCCGCCGGATCATCATTTGCTAGAAACCCCACTATTTTTGGAGGATTTTTATCCGGTATATTTTCTGTATATTTTTTTATAACTTCTCTGTGAAACAAAGCTATTTTATCTGTATGTATAATTTGTGAATTATCTAAATTATTCGACATGAGATTTTTAAAGATAATAATTGATATAGTAATTATTATCTTATTTTTAATATGAATTGATTAAATTGTTAATTTGTGGCCTCCACATCATTACTCAATTTTGGTAAATACCATCTCATAGATAAATAGGGTGGTTTAATTGACAGAGCACTATTTTCAGAGGTTAAGTCCGCTCCCTTTTTAACAATATTTGCTATTTCGACGCCGGTGATTGCTTTATTAAAGTACCTTAGATTTGAAAGAAGGCCATCAAATCCGCCTTCCTTGGAAACGTGTATATTTCCATAATTCTGTTTTGGCGGCGATCCTTTAAAAATATGTCGGTGAACGATATTGTTATTAACATAAATGTCTAAATTATGGTGTTTGACGCGTATGGTTACATTGACCCATTTTTGTAAGGGGATATTACCAATACTAATGTCTGCTCCATGTGGATTATCAAATGTACTCATAATGATTCTCAACTCCGCTTCACGTTTAATGGGATTTCTCCTAACATACAACCCGGGCGAATTATTAAGAGGACTTATGTTTTGATTGTTTAAAGTCGCGTCTCCCTTATGAAAGATATGCGAATAACGGTCATCCACGGTCTCTAAAAATAACCAGGTATTCCAAGTGAATTCAAGTCCTCCAGACTCGTTGTTTGAACGTAGTATTGGAATTGAATCACTATACTTAGGTTCCTGTCTAATCATAATTGGGTTGTTGCCTCTTCGTAGCCCTTTTATGATTATAGGATTGGGCGAAGGCGCAAAATAAGATTGCATAATATTGGTTGCCAGTCTTAGTACAAATGTAAATGCGATCAATACAAGAATTAAAAACGCGATGCGTGCTATTGCGGAATTCGATTCCAAAAAATCAGCCGTACCTGATACATATCGATTATTTCTAAATGTATCAAACGTTTCGTTTGCTGTCTGCTTTAAGTTACCGACCAAAGATGTGGTTGATTCCGCAATAGCGGTACCCGTATTTTGAACCATATCTTTTGCCTTTTCCAATGGGGCTTCTATATTTTGTATTGGATTTGGGACTTCAGTTGACATTTTATATATAGTATTAAAAGAAATTAACAAATTTACAAATCATATTTAATTCAAAAATTTATATATTAATAAGGATTTGAATTTTAATTAGTGGATGAGTGTTTAAAGTATAATGCTACTCTTTTCCTGATTATCTTGCATGAAGGCGAATTTAAGTTTAAATCGATTAAAGAAATTTCCTAAAAATCCAGAACCATATCCTTCTTTATACAATTGATATGCTTCGCGACTGTTGATTGCGTTTGAAAAATAGTTCACTTTGGAAATGTATCCAGAAAATCCAGGTTTGGGTGTAATTTCAACATCTACTGTGGCGTCAATTGGAAATGCTGGTTTACTCATTATGCTGGTTTTGATTAATTTTCCGTCTAAATATACATCAATCGTTTTCCCTGATTTGGTCATGATTACTTGACACCATTTTTGTAAAGGTATGTTATGAACGGTTATATTATGATGTGTGACATCAGTTGGGCTTTCTCCAGTTGCTACTGCTTCTGCTAAAGCAATTTTAAGATCATTTTGATTTTCTCCTAAACTAATTTTAGGATAAAATATATTTGTATCGCCTAAGGCAGTCCTTCTTTGTAAAATAATTTTCTCCTCACCATATTGTTTATTGTAATCATTTACATAAACCCACAAACTATATGTATAGTCGGCACTGGCACTTCCTGATAATTTCGTAGCGTTAATTGACACGGTATTATTTAAAGCATTATGTAAATCTACTAAATTGGTTTTGCTTTTATCGGCAAATACAGTTGTATAGAAGACATATAATACTATTAAAATAACAGCTCCGAATAATATTTTTTTTATATTCATAGTATAATTATTAGTTAGAAAATTATAATATAATTGTGATAAACTTATTTTATTAAACTACTGATTATAGGCGGGCTCTTGTTTTTTAATAAATTATAATTATTGATGATTTTGTCCTTTGTTAAATAATTTTTGTAATATACGATATTTGCTATACCGCCACTTATTCCATTATCCTCGCCAATATTAATATCATTAAATTTCAATTCTTCCATGCCTCCCTGAAAACTGTTAACCATCTCCCCATTTACAAATAAATCATACGTCCCGTCTATGAAATTTACAACCACATTATTCCATTTTTGCATTTTTAAATATGGAAAAGCAAACTCTTTCTGAGAACCTTCGTCCGACCCTAAAACGAATTTCAACACACTGTATGGGTATTTATATTCAATCTTGGAGTAATGAACTTTGGAGTGAGTCGTACCTTCTTCGTCAAATTCTTTTAAATTATAAAAAACATTATCGTTTGGTAACAAGTATGATTTCATTACGATAGTTTTAATTCGTTTACCGTCTTTTTTGTAGTGTACCACTTCGCCTTTGGGTATTTTCTTATAAATGGGACAATACAGTATTTGTGGGCGGTTATCGAAATTAATTATGTTATTGCATTCTTTTATGTTTCCCGATTGCGGATGAACGAATATCCAGAATGATAGTCCATACGAATAATTTGGTTGGTTGGCAATATTGGTAAATAAATTAATACTTTCAGATGATGTGGGAACGGTTTGTTTTTTTAAAGAAACTGGCTTCATTTGTAAAACAACACTGTCTTGAATATCCTTCATTGTGTAGTTCCCTTCTTCATCTGTTTCAGACTTTGAATCATCAATTAATTTTTCTTCTGGACTAAGCTCTGTTTTTATTGTTTTGACTTCTTGTTCCAATGTATTTATTTTCTGCTGTGAATTCTTTATGTATTCAACTAAATCATCCATCATTTTGTTACATTGTTCCGTGTCAACTTTGTCTTTTTTAGAACAGAACTCTAATTCTCTTAACCTATTTTTAACAGGCTCGCTATCATTGTAATCACTATACAATGTAAATAGTTCATCCCACGTATCATTCACACCTTGTTCGTTCATATATTTATAATCCCCGTGAGATTTTCTGAAGAAGTCTTCCTTTAATTTAAATATTTTTTTTTGTAAATCGGACTTTTTTTGTTTATTAAATTTCATTACATCTTCCAAGTCCTTCGCATTTGTTTTTTTATTACTTAGGCTAAAATAGAACTTCCTTTGTGAATGGGGGATAATAAAATAAAGAGCAATTATTATTGTTTCAATCAATAAAATAGTATAAACAAAAGAAGGTGTGTTTTTTATTTGTTCGTAAGTCCAATTAAACACAATAGATAAAACGCACGGTACTATAAAAATTAAATTAAATAATAAGTGTAATGGTTGGAAATTTTTTATTTTTTTAAATATGTCTGTCCGAATAATAAATGTGTACGCAACGACCATCATAATCAGTGAAAACCCCATCATGACGCCATTTGCGCCAGCAATAAACGATTTTTCGGAACTAAGCGTTGCCATACCCAATATACCAATTCCCAATACAACGGTTAATATAGATACAATCATTTTCACGTTTGATTTCAATATGTTTAATATATTAAACAATTGTGGTATTGGGCTATTGGCATTATTAAAAAACCCTTTTTTATTATTCAACCGTATAAAAAAGAAAATAGCAGGAAAAATAGATAATACCAACAAAATGATAAGCCATACGCTATTCCCTGGTGAGTAAAAATCACCTATAGCATTGATTAAAAAAACCAATGACGCAGCTGTTATCCCCAATGTTATAAATCCCATACCTGTAGTTAGTTGATTTTCAGAATTAAATAATATCTTAATCTTGTCCCATAATTTTGGAAATTTTTCAGTTATAATATTAATGATCTTTCCAACAGATTTGCCAATAATCGATTTGGTGAATTCTCTTACCTTTGGTATGAACGTATAAAGAAGAATATATACTATTGCAATTATAGTTAAAACAAGATTAATCGTTTTTTCCTTTTCAATAGATTCATTGTTTTTCATTATTTCATTATATTTTGTTTTATCATCAGATGTAGACATTTTATATATTATTTATATTAAATAATCTATAAAATAACAGTGCTATATTATAATCGATGCATCATACCCTTCTTAGCATGACATTTTCTACATACAGCGGCTAAATTAGAGACATGATTGGAACCGCCGTATTGCAAATCCACTTTGTGGTCTACTTCAAATGTGGCATCAAGTTGTTCTCCACAGTATTGACACATCCAATTCTGTTGCGATGCCACGTATTTTTTCTTTGTTTCGCTTACACTACGTTTTGTACTTCCAAACCCGGACCGAAGCATTCGTTTTGTTTGAGGTGAATTTGTTAAATTTTCAACAATTTTCCCAGAATGTGTTAAATCAAAAAGAGGAGTTATCATGTCCTTTGTATTTGGATCGATTGGCAAATATTTTACTATATTCGACCCATGATACAATAATTTCTGTGAAGATACCGGGTATTTTTTCATAAAAACGTATAAACTTAACCCCACGAATCCAATTGTGGCAATTTTAAAATACTTTTTCTTAGTCAAAAACCATTTTGAATATTCGCCATCATGATATGTATCAAAAATCAATAAAACTGTAATTATAAATATCCATTTATCCATTCCCATTATATAAATAATAATATTTTAATGCCATAAATGATTTATTTATTATACAAATAAGCGGCTGTTCCGGAAATAGCTAGTATAATTAATAATTGTATTACTTTTCTTTTTAGATTATAGTAGTCATTATCCTGTTCTTTAGTTGGTTTGTACTTATCGTAATATTTTTCTAAACTTTTTTGAAAATCATCCGTTTTCATCCCATTATCCTTGTATACTTTTGTAAATATATAATGGATCCACTTCATGAATGATAAACGAGACCCTAAATATGGTGTGACGGGATAATCATCCAATAATTTAATGAAATCATTCCCCAGTGGTTTCATTGGAATTAATAATGGTATGTTCTGAATGAAATCATAGTATTTTTTTTTGGTGACATCATTGGGATGTTTTGGATAATTCAAAGCAATGGTCTGCATTACAAATTTGACTTGGGGCAACCATACCTCTTCATTTAAACTCATTTATATGGAAATGATATAAAAATAAAATTATTTTAACATATAGAAAGAATGAATCAGAATAAAAATATTTTTTGTACCAACTGTGGAAAAACAGGACACCATTTTAGATCTTGTAAAAAGCCAATAACAAGTTCTGGAATAATCTGTTTTCGTAAGAATAATAATATAATAGAATATTTATTGATTTGTAGAAGAAATACACTAGGATTTGTTGAATTTATGCGTGGAAAATACCCAATGTATTTCAAATCGTACATAGCGAATTTAATCGATGAAATGACAATGCAAGAGAAGAATAATATACTCAGCAAAGACTTTGATGATTTATGGTATGAATTATGGGGTGATTTCAATAATACAAAATACTCTACCGAAGGTAAAATATCCAAATCAAAGTTTAACAATATAAAGGATGGGGTAAATATCTATAAATCAGACTACTATCAATTGAGGGAACTGATAGAAAAAAGTCAGACAACTTGGACGGAACCAGAATGGGGGTTTCCAAAAGGAAGGAGGGAATACAATGAAACGGATGTGGAATGTAGTAAACGGGAATTTCAAGAAGAAACTGGTATTTATTTAAATAAAATAAACATGATTTCAAACATTATACCATATGAGGAGACATTTATGGGTTCAAATTATAAAACTTATAAGCATAAGTATTATTTAGCTTATATGAAGGAAATTAATCATTGTAATAATTTTCAAAAAACAGAAGTGAGTAATATGAAATGGTTATCGTATAACGACGCTATTAAGCATATTAGGCCATACAATTATGAACTGAGAGATATATTGAAAAAGGTAAATAGATTGGTCCAAACATACTCGTTTATATAAAGAGTATATTCGTTTAGTATTAGTTATTTAATAAATATATTTACAACAATAAATATATTTGTTTTATCATAGTTTAATCTTATATTATATTATATTAAATATGGAACAAAATTTATATCCACATATTGAATCTTCGGATTTCAATAAAAAGATAACATTAAAAAAAGAATTTTTAAATACAAAAATAAAAGGATATTCCAAAAAAGACTATAAAAATATTGAGAAGATTTCAGACGATTTGTGTAATGTAAAAGATTTTGAACTTACAAACCATCAACAATTTGTGCGAAACTTCCTTTCTTTTGAAACTCCGTACAATAGTTTATTATTATACCATGGATTGGGGACAGGGAAAACGTGCTCTTCCATTTCAATATGTGAAGAAACGAGGAAATATATGAAATTAATGGGACATAACAAAAAAATAATTGTGATAGCGAGCCCTGTAGTTCAAGAAAATTATAAACTCCAATTGTTTGATGAAAGAAAACTCAAATTAGTCGATGGGTATTGGGATATCAAATCATGCACCGGAAATAAATTCATAGAAGAAGTAAACCCGATGTTTACAAAAAATATTTCACGTGAAAAGGTAGTCAAACAAATAAAAAAAATTATTAAAAATTGGTATCAGTTTATGGGTTATTTAGAATTTTCCAATTATATTACTTCTATCATAAAAAGGGCAAATATATCATTGACGGATAACGAGTTGAAGGATAAAAATAAAATAGCTGTAATAGAAAAAGAGTTCTCGAACCGGGTAATTGTAATAGATGAAGTTCATAATATTAGGACTGGCGACAAGATGAAGCGGACATCACAGCATTTCCTGAACCTCGTAAAATACGCAAAGGACACTAAATTAATATTATTAACCGCCACGCCTATGTACAACGACCATCGTGAAATTGTTTGGTTGTTGAATTTAATGAACCTGAACGACGGTAGATATATGTTAAAAGAAAAAGACTTATTTGATGCGGATGGTGAATTGAAAATAAATAAAAAAGGAGAAGAGGTTGGAAAAGAGATATTGATAAAAAAAAGCACAGGGTATTTCAGTTATGTAAAGGGTAATAATCCATTCACGTTCCCATTTCATATTTCACCAAAAACAAGCAATAGAGGTGAATCATTGTTATTATTGAACGAAAGTAAATCATGGTCTTATCCAAAGGTTCAAATCAATGGTTTGGAAATAGACGCACCAATTCAATATTTAGATTTATTCATTAATAATATAGGCGGAACTTTACAGGAAAAAGCATACAATATATTAATTAAAAAATTAAAAAAAGAAAATCCGGTGTTGGAAAAAAAGAACAAAGGTATCCAGTATACTATTATTGACGGTCCATTGCAATTGTTAAACATGGTTTACCCAAATCAAAAATTAATGAGCGACGAATCGTCCACTGCTGGTAATATTGACAAGCTTTATGGGAGAGAAGGGTTGATGCGACTAATGAAGCGGGGACAAAACAAGAGAGAATACCAATACAAAGAATCTACAATTAAAAATTATGGACGTATATTTTCAGATGAAAAGATAAAGGATTACAGTAAGAAAATACATAATATCATTACTGAAATTAAAAAATCAAACGGTATTGTTATGATATATTCGCAATTTATAGAAGGTGGCTGCGTTCCTTTGGCTCTTGCGTTGGAAGAATTAGGGTTATCGAGAACAAACGGTAGTAATTTGTTTAAGAAAATGCCTAGAAACCGGTTTTCTTTTAAAAATAATGACAATAAGACATTTTTTGGCAGTTATGCTATGATTACCGGTGACCCTAGCATCTCTCCCAACAACAAAAATGAATTGAAAGAAGTTACCAATTCTAAAAATAAGTATGGTGAATTTGTAAAAGTTGTAATTATATCGAAGGCGGGTTCAGAAGGATTGGACTTTAAAAATATCAGACAGATCCATCTAATGGAGCCATGGTATAATTTAAATAGAACCAAACAGACCATTGGTAGAGCGGTCCGTAATTTGAGCCATTGTATGCTTCCATTTAAGGAACGAAATGTTGAAATATTTTTATACGGTACACAGCTTAATAACACAAATGAGAATGAGGCAATTGATTTATACATGTATCGATTGGCAGAACAGAAAACGATGAAGATAAATAAAATTTCACAGATTTTAAAGGAAAACGCACTGGATTGTGTATTAAATAAAAGTCAACTGGACCAGTATAAGCAAAATATCGAAATTGAACTATCCAGTGGCATCACAATAAAGGATTTTGATATTAGAGCAAAGGATTACAGCTTTTCGTGTGAAATTGGTCCATGCAAATATACGTGCTTACTTGACAAAGACCCGACGTTCAATCAAAAGAATGTAGACAAATCAACTTACAATGATTATTTTATTATACTTAATTTAGATGTTTTATTGAAGAAAATAAAATTCATATTTTCAAATGGGTATGTATTTCATAAAAAAGAACTATTTCTTCTTATAAACCAATATAAAAAATATTCAGATGAGGAGATTTATATCGCGTTGGATATTTTAATCAATAATAAAAATGAGTTCATTAAAGACATGTTAGATAGGCAGGGGAAACTGGTTAATATAGGAAATTTCTATATATTCCAACCAATGGAAATATACAATAAAAATATACCATTGTTTGAACGTCAAATGCCCGTAGAATACGAAAATGATAAAATCAAAATGAGTATTCCAAAGGCCATATTTAAAAAAAAGGGAACGGATAATAAGGTTCTCGATAGTATTGTTATTATTTATAATTATTTAAACAACGACGTCAACAAAATAAATGTTCCGAATAGGCTTGAAATTGAAAAGTACAAACATGTGATTGATATTATACACAAGTCGTTTGGAATAAAAAAAGAAACATTATTAAATTATACTATACATCATCTGATTGAGGAATTGCCTTATTCCTCAAAGAAATTATTATTAAAAACACACAGAAGAATTAAAAATGATAAAATAAAAAATGTCATGAATTCTTATTTTAAACAATATTCATTGGGGACTGTCAATAATAATGAGATTGTCGTCATTCCAAATGAAAAAAATACAATATTTAGAAAATACAATTTTTTTACATTGCAAGATGGCGCATGGAAGGAGGAAAGTAAGAAGATAACTGTATTTATAAAAAAGCTAGTGGAAAAATACAAAGTGAACGACTGGAAGTCAACATGGTTAGTTGATAATAAAGAAAAAACGGTCCATTTTTACGATTCTTTTAGAGAACGTATCGTAAGTAAAATTAAAGAATTGGGTGAAAATACAAAAAGTTCAGGAAAACAATGTAGTTTGGGTCAGAATAAGAAGGTAATCACAAAAAAAATGAAAGAATTGGAGCAAGTGTTACAGAGTAAGCTAAAAACAGACAATAAATTAATAAATGTAAAAAGTACAAGAGATATGTGTTCGGTGATAATGTTATTGTCATATCATTTAACATACAAATACAATGAAAAATATAATTTCAATTTATTGGAGGGATTTTTATATGATGTTAATATTTTACCGAAAACGAATAAGGAAAAAGTAGACAAAGATGGGAATACATTATTTTTGGTTTAAAATACAGCAACGCAACGAAACAATTAACCATAATAAATAAATAATACACAATAAAAATAAAATTGATTAAATAATAATATTATTGTATTAATATAAAAATTTATATTGATACTATATAATGAAATCGGCAAAAAATATGAAAAAGGGTTCCATTTATATCAAATCAATATTGGTTAGAAAAATTTATGTAGAATTTAAACATGTTGATAATTATTTAAAAGAACATATTTTAGCTAGATTGAAGGAAGAAATGGAGGGGAAATGTGTAAAAGAAGGATATATTAAGAGAAATTCTGTGAATATAGTAACGCACAGTTCTGGAGTGGTTCAGGGAAATAAATTATCATTCGATGTGTCATTCGAATGTTTGGTATGTCATCCTGTAGAAAATATGAAAATCAAATGTTTGGTTAAGAATGTAACAAGAGCAGGTATTCGGGCAGTTTATTATAAAGAAGAAGAAAACCCTATTGTATTGTTTATTCCCAGAGAACACAATATTAAAAATGAGATGTTCAATACAATTAAGGAAAATGATGTTATTGTATCGAAGGTTATCGGTACGCGTTATAAATTAAACGACGAACACATATCTATTATTGGCGAATTGGCATCTGTCAAAAAAAATAAGAGAAAGACCACCAAAAAAAATTATTAATTCAAACCGACAACAATAATAATTTAAATATTAAATAAATATAAACCTTTTTTGACATTTTTATTTATATGATTAGCATGAGTGTAGAAGAAAAGCCGGTAGACGATAAATATTCTACAGACGAATTAAAGAAATTAAAGAAAAAGATTGAAAAAAAAGACCAATTACATCATAAGAAAATACTAGAGATCATTGTTAAAAATAATATTAATTTTTCTGAAAACAACAATGGTGTTTTTTTGTCTTTGAATAAATTACCATCGGGAACAATAAAAGAAATAGAAAATTACCTGAAATACATCGACGAGCAAGAAGTAATGTTGGATTCAATTAAAAGTACACAGGATGTGTTCGAGAAGGAATATTTTAGTAAAACAGTATAAAGATATATATACGATAATGTATAACATGTACGCGCGTAATAAATACAATCATAAAAGGGGGAGATACAACCGAAACGAGAATCATAATCAAAAAAGAGGCAACTATACCCAAGGCAGAAGTGAATACACCGCCAATTCCAACAATAACAATGCTTATACACCCACAAAAGAAAATATAGAAGATTTATTAATGAACGTTAATAAATATTCACTAACAAATAAAAATATATTAAAATCACTCTGTTTTCAAAAAGCTGTGGTTAAAAAGGAAACAGTAGTTCAGGAAGTTATACTTACAAAGAAGAAGGCAGACTATTTTTATCCTTCATTGGATTGCAAAGATTCATTATTTTGGTGCTGGGTGTCTCATCATTACGGGTCTCAAGAATACGAATTAAATAAAAACAATCTTTACAATTATGAAATAAACCGTAAATTTGAATACGTCAGCAGTATCCGGTCGAATAAATTATTGATTAAATCATTGAAATTAAATAGAACGCGTCTGGAGGAGAAATTGTTGGATGACAATGGTATTGATTTGGGTTTATTTACATTTATTTGTCTGGTTCATAAGTACAATGTTATTTATACTGATAATTACATGTATTATGAATACATCGATACGTTCAACAGCGATTATATTATGATTAACAAACGAAATAATAAATATGGATTGTATATCAAAGAAACGATAACAAATGATTCATTGATTGAATTTAAAAAAGATAAGTGGGTGGTTGAATCGATCACAAAGCCATTGAGGTCGGTAGGTAGTTACAAGGCTGCTGAAATAAAGGATATATGTAATTTGTTGGGTATTGAAATTATGAAAAACGAAAAGAAATCATTTACAAAAAATGAACTGTATGAAAAAATAAAGCAAAAGATTATGTAATAACGCATTAATATTGTTTGAAAAGACTAATTAAGTATTGTAATGAAATAAAATTGATAAATATAAATTTATTATTAAATAATATTAAATTTATATATAATTTATATATATTAATGAGTAAAAATGATTTTTCGAAATCATTCACCGAATACTTAAAACAGTATATTCTGTCCGGACAAAGTACGGACGAGTTTGAAATGCGATTTGGAACCAATTATTCCAATAAAATTACCCGCATTGATTTTGATAATGTAATTAAAAAGTTAAAACTGAATAATTATACTTGTGAAACACCCAATGGCCAATATCATTTAAATATACAAAACGAATTTTTAGATGAACGCACCGGCCGACTTCGGACGTCCAATATTAGAACAGAAATTAAAGGACTAATGAATATTAAAAAATATTGCACTAAAAATACATTTAATTTAGAAATTCCAGAAATTTACGTGTCGTTTTTACAGAAGCGGGGGAAAGAGATGTCCGGTGGTTCAAAAATGATGCCATTGAATAATGCGGACTATGAATTTCGTGTAAATTATAAAACAGAAAATAGGCTTACAAGTGAATATCCATTGGTTAGGAAAATGTTAAACGAATGGAACAACAATAGGAAAACGTATCGTTTGATAAAACGATTTACATTTAAAAAAGAAGGAATGCCATTTAAGTTTGATTTGAGTGTGTTGCGTACATCAAAATGGGATTACAAAAGTAGAAAATACATCGCTGAATCGTCCGTTCAAAAATCCAATCTATTTAATAACCAGGAGTCGTATGAAATAGAAATAGAACTACTCAACGATGAAATTGATACGGAAATGGACCCATTGGCCTTAAAAAAATTATTAAACAGTGGTATTAAATTGATTTTATCGGGATTACAGCAGACTAATTTTCCAATATCATATACAGAGCAGAAGGCGGTTGTTTACAATTATGTAAAATTAACGAGCAATAGCACAAATGAAACATTGTTTTCAAATGACAACAAAGGACACAACATGAGGAAAAACAGAAAGAATTTTATTGGTTATTCGTCTATTACATTGGAGATGGAAAATGCTGCTCCATGTGTCCCTGATTTGAATATTCCAAACATACACGCCCCATACACAGTAACCGACAAAGCAGATGGAGTAAGAAAACTCCTTTATGTCGGTCAAAAGGGAAAAATATACATGATTGATATCAACATGAACGTCCAATATACTGGATTGATTACCAAGGACAATGAATATTATAATAGTGTATTGGATGGGGAGCACATCATACACGACAAACACGGCAAGTATTTGAACTTGTACATGTGTTTTGATATATATTTTAAGAAAAAAGAAGACTGTAGGTATTATCCTCTAATTTATAAGAATGACATGAAATTTGATGACCCAAAATACGATAAAAAATTGTCTAGGTTGGAGATATTGAATAAATTTGTAAAGGGAATGGAAGTCACATCAATTATTAAGGATAAAAAACCAACTATGAGTATCAAGGTAAAAACCTTTTATTCAAATAGAAGTGCGACGAATCAAAAAATAAGCTTGTTTAAATCATGCAAGGAACTATTGGATGGAATGGAAGATGGGTCTATGTTTGAATACGAGACAGATGGTTTGATTTTCACACCAATAGATAAATCGATAGGTAGTAGTAAATTGGGAGTAATGGAACATCAAAAAACGTGGAAGCATAGTTTTAAATGGAAGCCGCCTGAATATAACACGATCGATTTTCTTGTCATTACAAAGAAGGGTGAGACGGGAAGGGATAATATAAATCATTTGTTCCAAGAAGGCACTAATATGACTCAAAACAAAAATAATTTATTACAATACAAGACAATCGAATTACGTGTTGGGTTTAATAGTAAACAGCATGGTTTCATTAACCCTTCTCAGGATGTTATCGATGGTAATTACCCTGGAAGTAAAAATTACGACAATAGAGATTACAAACCGGTTCCATTCTTTCCGACTGAACCAACGCCTAATTTTAAAGTCAATTTATGCAATATACCGTTAATAGGTGGAAACATGTTTATCGAAGACAAGACAGAAACATTTGAAGATAAAACAATCGTTGAATTTAAGTATGTGAAAGAAAATGAGAAACATTGGCAATGGGTTCCTATACGCGTAAGGCATGATAAGACAGCAGACTATAGAAGTGGAAACAGAAACTTTGGGAATGCATATCACGTCGCAAATGGTGTTTGGAAATCAATACACAACCCAATTACAAAAGAAATGTTATCTGGAGAAGGACTATTTGATTTGGAAAACAGTGAAGTTTATTACAAGCAGGTCAATGCCGAAACAAATACTCGTTCTCTGCGTGATTTTCATAATAAATATGTGAAGCAACTTCTTATTGTAAATGCGTCGGACGAGGCAGAAACACTTGTAGACATGTCGGTTGGAAGAGGAGGTGATTTGTGGAAATGGCATCAATCAAAACTTAATTTTGTACTAGGATTCGATTTGTCTAAAATGAATTTGGAGAATAGAAAGGACGGTGCGTGTGCCAGATATTTGACTTTTAAGGGGAAACACGGTAACGCACCCACATGTTTATTTATAAACGCAAACAGTGGGCTGAATTTAAGAAATAAAGGCGGTATATTGGATTCGAAGGGTAAAATGTTGATGGATGCGATTGTTGGCAAGGGGAGCAAGGATAAGGATGTATTGGGAAAAGTTGCTTATAATAATTTTGGAATTGGAAAAGAAGGCTTCGATGTGGTGTCAAATATGTTTTCCACTCACTACTTCTTTGAAAATATTGAAATGTTGAATGAATACTTAAGAAATGTATCTGAAAACTGTAAAATAAATGGATATTTTATTGGGACTTGTTACGATGGTGCGAAAGTATTCAATATGTTAAGTGATAAATCTCATGGAGAAAGCGAGTATATTATTGAAAATGGAAAGAAGGTATGGGAGATCAAGAAAATGTACTCGAATGAGACCTTTCCAACCGATATGACTGGTGTTGGACTTAGAGTAGACGTGTATCAAGAGTCGATCAATAAAATGTTTCCAGAATATTTGGTTAATTTTGATTATTTTAAAGAGTTGCTGGAATTGTATGGATTTGCTCCAATAGATTCAAACGAATGTAAAAAGTTTGGCGTGTTTACAGGAGTTGACTCGTTCCAGAGATTGTATACCAAAATGGAAAACGATGTTGAAAATAGAGAAATGCATAAAAAACAGGTGGGACAGGCATTGGATATGACGGACAATGAGAAAAAAGTGTCTTTCCTCAATAATTACTTCATATTTAAAAAGGCCCGTAATGTAGATGCGAGCAATGTATTTAAAATACAAATGGAAAAAGCAAATGACACCATTGGTAAAAATAAGGAGAAACTACAAAGGATGAAGGGTAATATAAAAGTTGTAAAGAGAAATGTCGTTAAATTAAAACGCAAAATTCGTTTGGTATAATGATACTATAACGAAAAGAATATAAAATTAGCAAAATAAATAATATAGAATATTAAATGTTATATTATTTATTGCCCGATTGTAATCATATTTTGAAATCAGTTGATATAAAATTAAAATTTAAAAATAAAGAAGAGGAAGAAGAAATTTTTCTTAGCAAGAGCATACATTTGTACTTAAATCGGTCAAAGGAGCTTATCAATGAAAATTATAGTAAATGGGACATTGTGAAAAAATACACCAATCCATATGAGTTTATACATAGCTGTTTGCCTCATTTGTCGTATTCGATATCAAAATTGAATCCGGTTTCTCGTGCTTTTTTCAAGCTGATAGAAATATACAAACACTTCAATATTTTAAACAATTACACCAGTTTAAAAAGTTTTCATTTGGCAGAGGGACCAGGTGGATTTATCGAGGCAACTGCTTACATGAGATCAAACCCATTGGATACGTATTATGGTATTACCCTAACTAACGAGAACGATTACAGTATACCCGGTTGGAAGAAAAGCGAACACATTTTCAAAAAGTATAAAAATATCATAATTGAAAAGGGTAAGACGGGGAACGGGGATTTGTATAAGGTGGAAAATTACAGACATATGGCGTCCTTGTATAAAAACAGTATGAATATTATAACGGCAGACGGTGGCTTTGATTTTTCAGGGGATTTCAATAAACAGGAAAATAATGCGTTTCGTCTATTGTTTACGCAAATCGCGTATGCCATCGTAATGCAGAAATACAATGGAGTATTTATTTTAAAGATTTTTGATATATTTCTTAAAAATACAAGCCAACTGATTTATCTATTGAATTGTTTTTATAAAAAAGTATACATCGTCAAGCCAAATACAAGTCGTCACGCAAATAGTGAGAAATACTTAGTATGCAAGTATTTTAAATTCAGTGATACATCTTCTATTTACAATCGATTTCATGATATATTATTTGTACTACAAAGTATGGATTTTGAAAAATACGAGATTGAAAGTATATTAAATTTGAAGTTGAACACATATTATTTGAGTAAATTAAATGAAATAAATTCTATTTTCACTCAACAACAGATCGAAAATATCCACAATACAATTAAAATGATCCATTACCAGGATAGGTCAAAGGAAAAGCAAGAATTATTGAAAAATCAAAATATTAAAAAGTGTATCCGTTGGTGCGTAGAGCATGGTATACCTTACAATAATAATTATACTCCCACCAATATTTTTTTGGCAAATAAAAATTGAAAACTTTTTTGTACTTTTTACTAATATTAAAATAATATTAATAAAAACTGAATATGAGCTGTATTTTGAATAATTCGATGATGCAAATGAAATATAGGACCTGCTTTAGTAGTGTGAGCCAGAATGGGTATAAGCTGGATATACTTAAAAGTGGGATGCAAAAATATTTAAGGAGAAAGCAATTTGATGATATGGTGTGGTGTGCTTATGAGATATATAAGTTTGAGCTATATGCATCTACAGATAAGCAACAGCAGACCTGTAAGGCTATAATTACTAATCTTATTAATAGGATTATAGTGATGATGGATGAAGAACTGCTGTTTGCTGAGGCAGAACGATATATTATTTTAAGGGAAATGATTGAAAAGTTTCAGGAGAATAGGAAAAGTTCTGGTGAAACTCTTATACTAATGTGTAAGTGTCTGGTGGAAGGGCGGATTTCTAGAAGGAATAGTGACCTTAGAAGCTGGTGGAGTCACCGTATTATTAATGAGGATGCTGGATTTAATGATATGGTTTATTTTAAGAAATTTGTGGAGTGTTTTGAGAGAAAAGACGATGAATGTTTTAAATGGATGTTTAAAATATTTAAGGGAGAGAAAAAAGGAGATACTGTAAGGTATAGGAGAAAAGACAATATTTATATGGTATGGGAATATTTGTTTGATACTGAGGTGGTAAAGGCGAATTCTGTATATAAAAAGGTGATGGATTATAAGTTGAATGAGTTCTTTAAATTAGGAAGAGGAGAAAGATTTATGTTCCTGTGCTCTTGTATTGATATGGTAATGAAATGTAGTGATTCTGAAGAAATAAGTAAAGAGAAATTAAGTAGTTTACGAGAAATGTACTATGGACCAAACGATTTTGCTTATTTGTATAAGAAGTGTAATGAGTATATGCAAATTGACTATTACTGTGTGGATATGCACACTAGCCAAGGCCGTAAAATGGGTAAAAATAAAGCTGATTTTGCCAAAGAAGGGTGTGTAGTAGTAGATGAAGATAAGGAATTTTATGTTAAAGAATGGAGGAATTACTATATACAGGAGAAACTAGATAACCCCATTAAGATTAGAAAAAAGAAACCCCTTAAAAAGAAAAAAGTAGAAAAAGAAAAGAAAAAAGTAGAAAAAGTTAAAAAAGAAAATAAAAAAGAAGAAAACAGAAAAGAAAATAAAAAAGGAATGGATAAATTTGTAGTTAGGGTGAAAAGTGTAAAGGCAAAATCAGTTAGCCAATTGAAAAGAGAGGAGAAGACTAAAATGATTAAAAAAATGAGACCGGCTCCTGTCTTTAGTGAGTTAGAAGATAAGTTGCCAAAAAAGATGTGGCTATGGATGGATAGTAAGTTGAAATTGTGTGGGAATACAACCTGTGGAAATAAGGTAATGTGTTTTAAATATAATGATAAAATTTGGAAAGAGTCCAGGAAGAGTATGAACTATAACAGGGACTATTGTGTATTGGATAAATGCAAACCCTTATTTGGACTGAATAGTATTGGAATGAAAAGAATATTGTCTGATTTTAGGGTAGAAAAGATATCTAAAGAAACAAAATATTGGGCCGATAATTGGGAAGTGACGGTGAATGGTGAAAAAGAAGACCCGGTGGTGTATTGTGTAATGGATGAGATTACTCCAGGGACAGAGGTCGGAAAAATGAAGGCAGAATTACTTAATGATAGGAGATTACTCAAGGAATTTGCTAAGATTGGAATAGTAAGGGGTATATTCAGAGTGAGTGATTTTAATGGTAGAAATGTTTTGGTGAAGGAGGTAAATGGGAGGAAAGAATTGGTAAGT
>MDSX01085726.1_pt1 | contig 18174 bp, 8 predicted proteins | sample 811141 | NCBI WGS metagenome assembly MDSX01 (sample SAMN05326642, study PRJNA326480) | marine metagenome | isolation source: seawater | place: Atlantic Ocean: South East | collected 2010 | reverse complement strand
CATCTAGACCGTGATAAAATGCCCATCCTTCGTCCCATGCGTGCTGTGCATCATCTGTACCGAAGTTTCCAGCTGCTGCCTTGTTTATGGCTGCATTTAATTCATGTATTGCATATGCAACCATTATCTGATTTTGAACACCTTTCTCAACCGCCTGCTCTCTAACACTGTCAGAAGTTCCTTCAAACATACCTGTTCCATCTAATGCTGACATCAAGTAGTCATCTAAAGGCGAATCAGTTCCATAAAAGGTATCTAATCCATGTTGCTTACCTGTAGCATCTGCAAATCCTTGCAATGTTCTGTATGAACCATCACTCTTTTCTGCATGCTTACCATTTGTGTAGATGTCTTTAACTCCATCCCAATCATGGGCTTCTGCAAGATCTTTGATATCACAAACATCTTCTACAAGCATTCTATGGTTGTCTACATTTGATGCATATTCATATCCACCATCTGCTTCATCAAAGTTACTTTCATCATTATCAGACAAACAACCTGCAAAGGCTGCGGCTAACATACTCAGCGTCATCATTATAGCAATTATTTTATTATTTTTCATATATTCATCTCCAGGATTTTAGGTCTCCCTAAATCCGCGACTAGAGTAGAGTATATCAAATTTAGGCTCCCCTAAATACTGAAAAGAGGAGGATTATATTCAAGATAATGAACGATATAATGATGTGGCTATACCCTCTCGATATACTGTGAGTAATCCTAGGCCAACAAAGATACTAACAATAATCGCCATAATTTTGATGTTTTCGGCTATTTTACCTATTGAAAGCGAAAACATCACTCTTGATGAAGAAATTTTGACTAGAGATCAATTGGGAGGTGGCGGAGGGAGTATAGAAGAGAGATGTAGCTCTATCACTTTCGAAGATATCCTTCCTTATACGCATGCGCATTTTGATATTGTTATTAATGAGGATTGGGATTCAGCAGAAGTTGAAGCAAGAGCTTGGGTTAATGGAAGTAGTGTTGATGGATTAAGGGAGTTATTAGACACCTACTTAGAAGAATTGTACCCGAGTGGTGGCGATGGTTGGATTTCAACTGATGAAAAGTCAGCAGTTGAAGCAGTAGCTTCCGAATGTATTGAATATGCATTGACAAGAATTGGAATGAGAGAAGCAGCACCACATAGAGGAGGAGTAGGGTTAGATTGGAAAAATGCTACATGGCAAGATGGAGTAATTATAGAGGAATGGAATTTAGTCCCTTCTAATCATGCAGACATTAGAGACTGTACTAGTATCGGTTCGAGTAATGATTGCATAGAAGTACCTGTATATCCAAACTCTGAGAGAGATTGCGATACACTGATATCGACTTCAGAAGGTATTGATGAATGTAGACTTGAGTTATGGATGAATGCAACAATGGCGATACCAAGTATGGAAAATGGAGATGAATTTACTCTTGCTTTCAACACCTCTAATATGACCAATGCGGTCCTTGAGTTTACATTTCCAAACAATCCTGATTTAAGATTAGATATGTGGGAAGAATGTGAAGGAAGAGATGTTGAATTTGAGCCAACAACGTATGAGGATGCACCATTAAGAGGAACATGTATTGGAGATGGTTCATCATCTTACATATTTGAAAATATAGAAAATGGAGATGTGAAATATACTCTAACTCCACATAGAAGTACTGAAATTTGGCCGAGTGGAGAAGATATATTTGCAGATTTTACAACAGCCCCAATACCAATTAATGAGCCACCCATTTGGACAGAAAGTGCACCTCAAGATGGGTCATGGTTTCCATCTTTAGAAAGTGGTGAAAAGGTTTGGGCGAGTTGGAATAGTATATCATCGTGGTTTACAGATGAAAGCCCTATTTCACAATTACAAATTAACTGCGAAGGAGATGAAACGTTGAATATATATCAATCCGCAGATAAATCATTCTGGGGGACCATTCAAGAAGGAGATATTAGAGAAGTCACATGTCAGGCTATCGATAACTCTGGGCAAAGCTCAGGAAGTAGAACTTGGAGTCTGGGAATTCCTATTTCTGTATCTACTTCATCCAACATTTTGATGAATCCACATCCAATTATGATTGGCTTAAATGAAGAATGGCCTGAATTAACCTTAGAATATGGCTTTACACAAAATCAAAATATGAATTCTGGAATGATAAATATGGAATCTTTGGTATCAAGCACTACAATAATGGTTGATCCAATAGGAATGTCTCCTGGAGAAGTAAATTTATGGATAAGAATCTATGCCGAAAATGTATATTCAGTAGATAAGATATTCAATCTCGAGATTACAAAAGAAAGTTCTCCGCCTATGATCAGTATATCCGAGTATGGCTGGGAAGTAGATACATGGAAAGCTCAGGGTCAATTTAGTGATCCAGATGGAGAAGATGTTTTATTTTCATTATCAATAAATAATTTATCTGCAGGTAATATAGCAGTTTCAGGTAATTCATGGAGTACACCGATAATAAATTTCGGATTATGGGATGAAGGAATTCATGAAGTGAAAATTATCGGATGTGATATCTCGATGAAATGTAATGAGGTTGTATTAATGGTTAATAATACACATTTATTTGAGAGTGAAGATATATCTCTCCCTCCCGTAAGTAAAGAAGATACTGGGTTTTTACCGGGTCCAAGTCTTGTTTTAACAATTTTATCTTTAACTATCGGTCTCATATACTCAACCCGTCGCGAATGATACATGAGTTTCTCCGGGAGCGTGAGTAGATCGTCTCATGAGGGAGGTCTACTAGTTTCATTCGAAGGTAGGGCACCTGGCCTTTACACTGGTATTAGAGTAGTTGGAGGGAAGTTCCTAGGAAGAGTTGATTCAGTGATTGGCTCAATAGATGGAGCTTATATTCATATCAAGCCATTAGCGGAAGGAGTTGTTGCAGAAAATGCGGTTGGTTCACCAGTAGAAATTGCTCCAAGAGATAGAAGACCTCGAAATGACAGAAGAGGTAATGACAGAAGAGGTGACAATAGACGTAACTCTGATAGAGATATACATATGAAACCAGGAGACTGGCGTTGCCCTAAATGTAAAAATCATAACTATGCGAATAAACAAGTTTGTAATAGATCTAACTGTAATGAGAAAAAACCTGCAGGAAATCACCGTGGAAGAGATAACAATCGTGGAAGAGATAACAATCGTGGAAGAGATAACAATCGTGGAAGAGATAATAATCGAAGAAATGATAGTAATGATGAACCTAATATAAGACCTGGAGATTGGATTTGTCCAAAATGTAAAAATCATAACTATGCAAGCAAAGATTTCTGTAATCGTTCAAACTGTGATGTTAGAAAACCAGGAGGCCCTAATAGCTCTAAAGGTAGCAGAAATACGCCTGCTAGATCAAGAAGACCAGATAGGAGAACTCCTGAAAGACGGGGGAATAATAATTCGACTAGGAGAAGTACTAGTCGTCAAAGTACTTCTACTTCAAGGAATGATAGAAGATCAAATAGTAATAATAGAAGTGGTAAAAAATTCAATTCGCGAAGATAAATCGATATTAAACAGACCTTTGCGTACCCGAGGCTTAATTTCTTAGAACTACTGCCGATGTTTATGGCGAAGAGTGCGGAAATGATTTGGCTTGACGCTTTAGATTCTAGAGAAAAAGGAGATATTGATTCAGCAATAGAACTAGCCAAAGATGTAGTACATGTTGATGAAACTCATACAGATGCTTGGATGGGAATCGCTACATGGTCATTGCCTCCTCCGACAAAAGGAAAGCAAACTCAACCTTCTCTTGAGCAATCTGCTAAGGCTATAGCAGCACTAAGAAAAGTTGTATTATTTGACCCAAAAAGAATAGAAGCATGGAAAATAGGAGGTTGGTTGTTAGTAGATAATCTAGGGATGCTTGAAGATGCTCTACAGTGGTGGGAAGAGTGTAGAGATGAATTTCCATCTGATGTTAACCCTGTCATAGAACAAATATCAATTTTAGTAAGACTAGGATTATATGAAGAATGTCGAGGAAGACTATTACAATTGTATAGTGAAGAAATGGATGCACCTTCTAATCAACAATCCATGAGGATGGATGGCGTTAGAAAAATGGTAGAGAGAGCGGCAGAAATGGAAAAAGATGAGATATTTATGCCCCAAGATTCAGAACATCCAAGATGGGAAGTAATTGAGAAAATGAAAACAGTAAAACCTCTAAGCCCGACATTTTGGTTAATTGCTTTCATTGCTCCAATTGTCTTTCTCTTTGGAAGTATTTGTATGAGTCTTTTAGGTGAAACATTATTTGGTTTCGTACTTGTTTTCATATTAATTCTTGGCGCTTTTGGTATACTCACAAGAGCATCGATGGGGATATTACAACGAAGAAACAGACATGCGCTTGATATCGATAGGGCGATAGACTATGAAACCTCATCTGGGAAATTATGTATCCCTGAATCTATTAGAGGGAGTGTAGTTTATAATTCAATGATAAAAAAGAAAAATTCTGCTGTTGTTGAGAGATTGGATTTATTAGTCGAATCTGATGATAGAATGAATTCTAAGTTCACTATAAAAGTGCCAGATTGGGATTTATATGAGGGAACAAAAACTATTACTGAAGAAGATGAAATCGAATTAGAATCTCTATCTTAAGTGCCTGCACTATAATCTGTTGAATACTTGATTTGAGCATCAGTCAATTGATCGATAGTTATACCAGTTGTAGATAACTTGAGTTTAGCTAACTCACGGTCTTGTTCAGGAGTTATATCATACACAGTATTAGAGTAGGAAGATCCCTCTTTAGCGAGTCTGCACAAAGCGAGAAACTGATTAGCAAATGACATATCCATTACTTCACTTGGATGGCCTTCTGCAGCTGCTAAATTAACAAGACGACCACGAGCTAGTAAATGGATTGTCCTACCATCATTTAGTTTGAATGCTTCATTATTTTCACGGATAGTGAATATCTCTGAAGATCTGGCTTCAAGATCAGGGATGTTAATTTCGCAGTCATAATGTCCAGTATTACTTATGATTGCTCCTTCTTTCATAGAATCTATATGTCGTCCAACAATTACATCTTTCATTCCAGTCGCTGTACAAAATATATCCCCAATGGAAGCTGCATCATCCATTTTCATGACTCTGAAACCATCCATAATTGCCTTCAGAGCGCAGATAGGGTCTATTTCTGTAATCACTACATTCGCGCCTAGCCCTCGTGCCCTATTGGCTAAACCTCGGCCACAATGGCCATATCCTGCAACAACGAACACTTTTCCAGCAAGTAATACACTTGTAGATCTTATAATTCCATCAATAGTAGATTGACCTGTTCCATGAATATTATCGAAGTCCCATTTAGTTTCAGCATCATTCACTGCAATAACGGGATACAATAGTTCACCTGCATCTGCCATCGCTCTTAGTCTGTGTACACCAGTAGTAGTTTCTTCAGTACCTCCGATAATCCCTACTGATAAATCAGGATATTTACTATGAACTCTGTATATCAAGTCCGCCCCATCATCAAGAGTTAACGTTGGTTTAAAATCCAAAGTTCTATCGATACATTTGTAAAATCCCTCGTTACTCTGTCCGTACCAAGCATGGACTCCATAACCTTCTCTTGCTAACCATGCTGCTACATCATCTTGAGTCGATAGAGGATTGCAACCAGACCAAGAGACTTCAGCACCCGCAGCAACTATTGTTTCAATTAATATTGCTGTTTCTTTAGTTACATGAAGGCAGCCAGAAACTTTCTGTCCCAAAAGTGGTTTATCAATTTCAGCTTTTGCTTTTAGAGCCGCTAAGGCGGGCATTCTACTTCTTGCCCATGCAACTCTCTTTTCACCTGCATCTGCTAAGGAGAGGTCTGCTACAGTGTAAGGTCCTGAGGTATCCATAAACCAAGGCGTTCGCAACTCATTCTTCAAGGTACGTTTTAACGCACCCCACTAAATTCTATGTAAGTTAGTTCTGATCTTTTTGTTGGGCATAGTAAGAAGCATAGTATTGCTCGGCATATTGTCTAGCCGTTTGTTCATCATACCCTGATGCAACCATTTGCTGAACATAAGCTTCAACAGGATCCATCTGTTCAACTCCTCCAAACTGTTCTACAACATCGTCATTAGAATCCTTACCGCCTCTTCCTCTAGCAACTAGAGTTACGCCTACAATTGCCAATATAGCAATTAGGCTAACAACTCCAATCATTATTGGATTAATTCCAGTACTTGATGATTCACCACATCCTGATGAACTTGGATCTAAATCACATACTTCTTTAGGCAGTAAATTAATGACCATTTCTTGACTCAATACATACCTACTTCCATCACCCTCAGTAATTCTGAAGTAGAGAGTAGCACTAACACCACTAGTAGAATATAGTTCTGATATATCTAAAGTCATTGAGAAACCATCGCCATCTCCAAGATTATCAGAAACATTGAATTTACCTATAGATTTTTGAGTAATCTTTTGAGTGGGTGTATAATCTAAAATTAAAGGATCTAAAGAAACTTCAATAATTACATCACTATTTTCTGCACCTCCTACTATATTTCCGACAATAGTTACATCATCTAATGATTGAGAATCACTAGGTCTAGGTGAAGAGAATGTCCATACAGGTTCTGCATCGCCATCATCTTCTCCAACTATTATGAAGTACATACGATACTTGTTTTGAGTTTGTTTTCCTGCTAAATCATACACAATTAACTCAACGCGAACATCTTTCTCAATTGTCGAACTAGCAGTAATATTCCTGAATGTATAACTCCATTCATCAGTTACTGCAGCTGGATTCTGCCAAACATGTTGTTCATCATTAAATTCACCAACTGGCATATCATTGATGACTCTCCATTCGTACAGAGCAATACCAGACTCTCCCTCAGGAGCATCAGGATCTGTACTATTTTCACCAGTAAATTGGATAGTAGTTTCTCCTGTTTCAGATAATCTTACTCTGTATACAGGCCAATCTACCCCAGCAATTGGTTTAGTACCTGCAGGGGTGATAAATTCTGATGTCAGAGGGTCATGAAGTATAGTTGCAGCAGAGATAGGGTAGAAGTCATCCGCAAGAGTATCGTTTGTGATCAAGCGGATATATGTAATTCTTGTATGCCCTGCTTCATCGTGTAGATACAAAGTCAGTATCCACTCTGCACCTATTCTACAAGGTTCATCTACACCAGCGGCACAGAATGAACCCATAGTTGGAATTTCAGGATTGATTTGGTTAGTATGACTAACTAAACCAGCATCAAGAACTTCACCATCCCATCCTGTAACAGAATCATTATTCCCTGATTCTAAGTCCCAATCTGCGATCAATCCAGGGATAGTAGATACATAACTAAACTCTAAATCTGCATTACTCTTGATGTACTTATCACGGTATGCAGCAGTAGTTGGATTAATATCTACAGATTCCCCATTAATTATCAAATCAAAGTCAGTTCCTGCGATACCGAATTCAACAGGATATGGCGTAAGATGATACGAGAGCATATTTGATAGCAAAGGAATATTCTCTCCACCATAGGACTCAGATACGCTAGGGTTCTCTACATCTACAGTTGTGACAATCAAGCCGCCAGCACCTTTGTTGCAAAGAGACATTAGAGAGTGACCCTGATTGGTATCTCTCAGTAAAGTATGGAAAGTACCTCCAGTCACACTAATTCTACCTCCACAAGTGGCTGGGATCTGATTAGCTTGGACTTGTGATGCAACATCTATGCCAGCAGTTGCGACATAATCACCTGCATGAATTCCAGAAAAGGTAACTCTATCAATACCTGATAATATTGGATGATATGGGTCGTCAATGGAAAGATCATCGTAATTAATCCTATTATCAGTAGTGAAATTATATTGATTTCTATCTTTAATTGCCATATCGAAAATTAACTTACCGGGATCATATTCATTTTGGTATGGACCTAAGTGCATTTGTACTGTTCCTCCATTAACCATGAAATTCTCTAATACGTCAACTACGCTGAGACCATCAGTTTCCCTTGTAGTATCCATTATACCATAATAATCTCCATAAACTACGTTATAGTCAGTTTGCCACGGAAGTAAAACCTTGTTGTAATGCTCGATCCAATCTGGAGTAGCATAAGTTTCCCAATCACCAACTCTTAATTGAGTGTAGGTCAAATTCATCGCATCAAGATCTTTCTTAACTTGCTGAAGACGGTTTTGATCTGTTGGATTGGATAAAATCGCGACATCAACCTGATCGAAGAATTGTATTACGAAGAACCTCTCATTTCCAGAACTATTTCCATCGTCAGTAAAAGTTGCAAAGAAACTAATGTTGTAAGTATGGGTATCGTACCATGATGCATAGGGTGCAGTCCAGTTAGCCCATGACCTCTCATGAGGCACTAAGTCAAATGGTCCATTATCTGAATTTTCCTCATATACAATTTGACCAGTTGTTTCGTCTAATATCTGCATAGTCAACTGATATTCGGCTTCTATTACTCCATTCAACAATGGTAACACAAAGTCGTGAGAAGAAGCCCCATAAGCTCCCTGTTGATTTTTATTTGTAGTATAAACACAAGCATAGGTAATATCAGTAGTGCAATCAAGTATATCTGGTTGCATAAGAGTAATATCAGCACTAGCAATACTGAACATTATAGTGGTAAAGTTATTTGCTAAATTGACTTCAGTCTGGTTGTACCATTTATCTAAAGGATCGGTATTATCGAACAGAGTCTTGACGTCAATTCTATATATACCACTCTGGAAATCGTGATTTGCAACTGTAATAACTTGTCTCTCAGATGCATCCATACCAGTTACGTCCACAGTGTAAGTACCGTCATCTTCGAAAGTAAACTCTTCAATTCTTATATTATCTATAGCAAATCCTGCAGAACCTGCATTTCCATTAACTCCATCTCCATTTGATAAGAATCTCCATGTCAAAGAGACATCAGATCCAGAAAGTGAAGTACATTCATCTCCCCATTCAAAAGTATTTTCACTAGTTTGATTCTGCAAGAAAATATTTGACATATCAACTGTCACTGATTTAACAATTTGTTCAGAGTCATACCAAACAACAGAATCATATGTATCGGAGAAATCACCAAAGTACTCTACTTCATCGTAACCATCATTATCGAAATCTTCACACCTATCAAAAGGACGTGGTCCATTTTCATTAAGATCAGTCCAACTTCCAAAGATTATTCCATTGAAATTCTCTCCATTTTTTGTCCATGAGACTTCTAGTTGGGCAGCATCTCTGATAGCTAAAATATTTCCATTACTATCTTTCAAATAGTCACCTTCGGCGAAATAGTCGAATGTCAAGTATGTGAAATCAGCTCCGTCCGCTCCAACGGGAATATCTGCAATTGTTAAGGTCTCATTCCAATTATCGCCATAACCTGTATCTGGATGACCTAGCCAGTAAGCATGATTATTGAAAACTCCTTGGTTCTGAGGTAACATTCCATTAGAACCACTAGAATCATCAATACGACTACCATTTTCATTACCATCGTCTTCCCAAATCTGATCTGATGGATTTCCAAAAGAAAAATCTTCGATTGCAACTAAATCGGGAAGGGCGTTCCTCACCCTAGCTTCAACTTGGAAATCTGTAACAGTATTTCCGTAGTTCTGAACATTCACATTAATGTCTCTAGGGCCAGATGCATAACGTACACCATTTTCTAAGTCAATCCATGCTTCTTCCGCTACTCCAGGATCGTAAAGATTGTTAACAGTTAACTGGAATTTTACTTCATCATTTGTCGCATCTAGATTTGAGAAGCCACTGGGGTTTTCTAAAGTTGTAGTTATGTAATATGTTTTATTGTCAACAAAATCTGAATTTAATGAGACTTCTCTCGAAGCACCCGCTCCTAAATCAGAGAATGAAATTTCTTGACTAACAATCTCTTCAGTTCCAAAAATAACATCTACTTTTCTGATAGAAATATTATCAAAAGCAAAACCATCTAATCCACTGTCGTAAGACGCCCCATCAGGTCCTACTGAGCCAACAAGACCACTTCTAAACCTGAATCGAATATCAATTACTTGACCTGCATAAGGAGTTAAATCGATTGAATCTATTTTTTCTAAATCTTCGGATTCAGAACCATCTTCTGTGAAATTTAACCAACCAGTTACTTGACCGTTAGAAACATCAAAATTATATGTATTATATTCAGGATCTACACCTAGAGTATATAATCTGAAAATTCGATCTTCGTCCCATCCTCCTGCAAAGAATACTTGTTCCCAACCGCTACCATCACTCCACACTTCAACGCTGCATGAATCTTCATATAACCAACGTTCAACCACATCATACTGTTCGGCTAAGAATAACTGGAAGAATGAAGAACTGCACATAGCCCACATATCAAGATATGCAGCATCTGATCCAGTAAGATCTACATTCTCAAGAATAATTGCCTCATCTTGATGATTGAAATATCCTGATGATGTTTCATTAGTGCCCTGATAGTCTAGTCCAGCCCAATAATAGTTAGTAGGATTTGAATCAGCTTCATACCATGAAGCATTCTGGTCTACAGAAGAATTTGTTTCTTCATGCCAAGATGATTCACCTTCGGGATATTCTCCAGTGTAGGAATACTTCACCCAATTACATGTACTACATCCAGATGTATCTTCATTACCGTCAAAATCATTGGCATATACTATGGTATCTATACCGTCTAATACTTCTTTCACTTCTAAATCAACATCTATACTGCCTGAAATTGGATTCAAACCTGTATTCTTAACTGTGACATTAACATATCTGTTTCCTTCACCAAGTTGGGCTGCTCCAGTTGCAGGATTGAATGATGCAGGAGCAACAGTAACGTCAGTAATTCCGACATCTTCATTGTCAAGAGATAGAACCGAAAGGAAATCTCCCGCACCTGGCCACCCTTGAGTATCAAGCCACATAGCATTATTGGCAAATCTATACGCATAATCACGTTGCCCTATTACAATTTCAAAGGCACTATCTTCTCCTCCTTGTAATTGACCTGGTTGAGCCATAGTAGGCCTTCTACCCACATCAAAAGATAGGCTTGGCAAATATCCAGCACCATTGGGGTCCCCAAGAATAATTTCCACAGAATTAATTTCTCTCAAATTATCAAGCAAAAGGAAAGTTTGGTTCTGAGAAGAAGAGTCTTGGGTCCTTGTCAAAGTTAATTCAGTTGGTACGAAAAAGTCATACTTACCATCATTATTGACATCTTCTATGGTTATTGAGGCGCCCTTGAAATCCCCTAAATATGCATAGTTCTGAGTATTCCAAGATGTACCTGAACCATAAGCATATGAAATATTACCAGTCAAACCATCGATTGCTGCAATCAAATCTATTTCTCCATTATCATCAGTATCTTTGATATCGATTCCGTATAATGGTTCATTATGCTGAGCATCTAATTTGAATTCATGAACACCCGGTGCAGAGACCATAGGATTTGGGAATTGGCCTTGTAAACAATCATATTCAAGGACTGTCATATTATCATAATGTCCAACAGATGTACCCACTCCTGTATTGTATGGAGGGGTCCTTAGTAGCCAAATATCAAGATCTTCACAATCTCCAATACCGCCACCGCCAGGGAATCCACCACCAGTTACAGTTTCACCAAAATGGCCGAGCATCATATCAGTATAGAGACCGTTCGTTAGAGGTACTGCAAGTGTTTGTTGAGCAGTTAATAACGTTGGGTCGGGGCCTTTGTAAACCTGAATATATTGATTAGTCGCTGTAGCATCTCTAACAACCATTACAATATCTGCATTACCATCTCCATCAATATCCGCTACATCCATATCAGAAAGGAAAGGATTTGAAACTGTTATCTCTGAGTCGCTCCAAAGATTGACTCTCTCATCGCAATCACCCCAGAGGACTGTGAGATTTCCAGGCCTTACGAATGATTCTCCTACAAATCTAATATTTTGTTGATAGTATACAAGATCATTGACACCATCTCCATCTATATCTGCAACCTCAACTCGGGTCCCATCTGCAGTATCGACGAAACCAGCTCTTCTTGAATCATTATTCGAAATAAATACATCTTGTCTGTCAGCAAAACCTCCAGAACCATCATTATACAGTACCGTAATAAATAATCCCATTGTACTGGCAGAAGCTATATCATTATCTCCATCACAGTCAAGATCGCCTATCGAAATGTAAGAAGGGTCTCTTTGTACCGCATATTGCGTAATGTGCGATGCAGATACCGCAGGAACCAAAGAGACAAACAGAGAACTAACAAACAAGAAGACAAGTAATAACGCCTTCCGGCTCTTCGCGGATTGATAATTCGTATTGTTCTGGTTATACAACATACTCCTTCGGAGTTTCATTCCATTCTTAGCACTTATCACCAGTTGATTCTAATTTTATCTGAATTATGTATAGATAAAATTAGGATTCATACGAAATTGAATGTAATTATAATCTCAGAGTATCGAGTTGGTCACTCAATTTCTTCCACAGGTTCTCTATCTCGACAGCTGACATAATATTCGAACATAGTTGTCACATATAAATGGAGGTTCAAAATAAAAATACACTACAATTTATGATTAAAAATTAATCATCTAGAAATTAGCCAACTTGGATTAGGTGCGTAATGTACCTCTGCACCACCATAAATTAGTTCTAATCGCCCCATCATCCAAAGCCGATTGAGAAATAATTCTAAATCTTGTCCTTCTCTATTTATTTTCTCACCTATAAGTTCTTCAATTGCACTGATTGAAAGCGAAGTTTGACCATGTTCACGGACTACAAGAGTCAATAAAATTTGCAACCAAGCTTCGGCCATTGGATCGCCCGATAGATTATTAGAAAGCGGTTCAGGAGTATCAATTGATTCAAGAAATTCTCTAATAAATTCCATCTGCGGTTCAGTCCTAGATGGACCATCCAACTCAGAAATTTTAGCTTTAATGTCAAGGTCACCTATACGCCGAACTACTGCTGGGATACTAGTAGGGTCGGGAGGTGGACCTGGCAGTTTATTTTCTTCATCTGAGAATTCTGATTCTTCATCATATCCGCTAGCCAGTCGTGATTCAGGTTCTTTACCATCAACCAGTGTGGCGGAAAGTAGTTGAATGAAACCAACTCTACCTTGTAACCCTAGTTCTTTACGTAGAGAATCAACTACATGAGATTCTCCTTCAATAAGAACATCTATACCGTTCTCTGGTGAGCGAAATCTGAATCTAACAGTGCCTCTCATCTGCATGTATTATTCTCCGCTACACGACTCATAGGTAAAACATCATGTTTCAGGTTCACTCTTTTGCTAAATTACGCAAAACGGTTTGTAAGATACCGCCGTTATTGTAATAATCAACTTCAACTGGAGTATCTAAACGAATTACTGCACTAAAGTTTACTGATTCACCATTACTTTTTTTAGCGATTATATCTATGGTAGACAGAGGTACAAGTTCATCATTAGCAGGTATATTGAAACTTTCAGTCCCATCAAGTCCAAGAGTATCGGCACTCTGACCATCAATGAATGTTAAGGGAAGAACACCCATGCCTACAAGATTAGAACGATGAATACGCTCAAAAGATGTTGCAATTACTGCCTTGACTCCGAGTAATAGAGTACCTTTCGCAGCCCAATCTCTACTGCTACCTGTGCCGTACTGAGAACCGGCTAAAACAACTAAATCTGTACCATCAGATTGGTATCTTTGGCTGGCTTCAAAAATTGAAATTACATCACCAGTAGGGAAATGAGTTGTCCAGCCACCTTCTGTCCCTGCCGCTATTTGATTCTTGATTCGAATGTTAGCGAAGGTTCCTCTCATCATTACTTCATGATTACCTCTGCGGCTCCCAAATGAATTGAAATCTCTAGGATTAACACCATTATCAATCAAATATTTACCTGCGGGTCCATGATGAGGAAATGCTCCAGCAGGAGATATGTGGTCAGTAGTGACTGAATCTCCAAGTTTCAATAGAACACGAGCATTTTCAATTGGTTTGATAGGAGAAGGGCTCGCTTTAATTCCTTCAAAGAAAGATGGAAGTCTGACATAAGTAGATTCAGTGTCCCATGGATACAAAGCAGAAGGACTGGTTGGTATTGAATCCCATCTTGGTTCTTCTAAAACGTCGGAATACCTATCTCTGAACATTTTTGGAGATAATGAATTTTGTAATGTTTGCTGAATTTCTTCATCTTTAGGCCATATGTCGGAGAGCATTACAGGTTCATCATCAGATGTATACCCTATGGGTTCGTTTTGTAAATCTATATTCAAAGTCCCAGCGAGTGCATAAGCTACAACTAATGGAGGACTTGCAAGGTAATTCGCTTTGATTTTCTGGTGTATACGTCCCTCAAAATTACGATTTCCAGAAAGAACACTACCTACAATTAAATCAGATTCATCAATTGCTGCTTCAATATCCTCATCCAGAGGACCGGAGTTTCCAATACAAGTAGTGCAACCATAACCAACTACATTAAAACCCAGAGCTGATAAGTCCTCAGTAAGTCCAGCAGCATCAAAATATTCTGTAACAACACGACTTCCAGGGGCTAGACTAGGCCTCACCCAGGGTTTTATCTCAAGACCTTTTAATCGAGCATTTCTTGCCATTAAACCAGCTGCTAGCATAACACTTGGGTTACTAGTATTAGTACAACTTGTTATTGCTGCAATTACTATATCTCCATGCTGTAATTCAATTTGACGTCCTTCAATATAAGATGATGCATCATTATTACTGGAATGTATTCCATGACCATGATGTCCAGAGGGCAAATTAAGACTTTCAAGCCAATGTGCTTTCATTTCAGACAGATCGACACGATCTTGCGGCCTCTTAGGGCCGGCTAGAGCCGGTTCAACTGTGCCCAAATCTAACGAAATAGAAGATGTAAAGTTTGGAACTGGAGTTTCATTAGTATGAAACATTCCTTGTGCATTCATATATCTTTTAACATTCTCTATATGTGAACTATCACGACCAGATAGATGCATATAATCTAGAGTCGTTTGATCTACAGGGAAAAATCCACATGTCGCCCCATATTCAGGAGCCATATTTGCTATAGTAGCTCTATCAGGAAGACTGAGATTTGCCATACCTGAACCATAAAATTCTACAAATTTTGAGACTACACCATGCTCTCTGAGCATTTCTACTATTCTCAAGGTCATATCAGTAGCAGTTACTCCTGCACTTAAAGAACCAGTTAATTCAAAACCAACTACTTCTGGTAAAAGCATGTAGATAGGTTGACCTAGCATTACCGCTTCAGCCTCTATTCCTCCTACCCCCCATCCTAAAACACCAAGACCGTTAATCATTGTAGTGTGTGAATCAGTACCTACAAGAGAATCTGGAATCCACAAATCATTTTCTAAACGGGCTACGCTTGCAATCCATTCAAGGTTTACCTGATGAACTATTCCTCTTCCAGGTGGGACCGCTCGGAAATTATCAAGACTCATTTGACCCCATTTGAGAAATTTATATCTCTCCATATTTCGTTTATATTCTATCTCTAGATTACGTTCTCTAGCATCTGGGAATAATCCAGATACATCAACCTGAACTGAGTGATCAATGACTAAATCTACTGGGACTTGAGGGTTGACTTTCTCTGGATCCCCTCCTAATTCAACCATTGCATCCCTTAATGCCGCAATATCTACCACAGCAGGCACACCAGTAAAATCTTGAAGAATTACCCTACTTGGATTGAAAGGGATCTCTTCCGGTTTCATAGTCGGAGACCAAGAAGCAATTCTTTTGACATCGTCTTTAGTCACAAGAAAACCATCACATTTTCTAAGTGCTGATTCCAATAATATCCGAATTGTAAATGGAAGTTTGTCTAATTCACATATACCTTGACGCTCTAGTTCTTTTAGCGACATAAAAGAAGCTTTTTCACCGGAAAATGTGTCGAATTCTGACTTCGCGGAGAACAAGTCACTGATAGGCATGATTGTACCCGCTAGGATAGAGCACAAGAATATGCCTAATCTATGACATCAAGATACTGATTAAATCAGGATATAGTTACAGTAAGAAGGCGTACTTCGTACAGCGGCCTATCATTATCACCTGTATCCACATCGCTGATGTCTGTAACTGAACTAAGGCCACTAGAAACCTTACCAAATACCGTATGAACGCCATCTAAATGATTAGGACTACTGTCTTCAGGAACAATGAAGAATTGACTACCTCCAGTATTCTCAGAGCTTGTTTTCGCCATAGATAATGCGCCTGGCTCATGAGTTAACCCGTTATCAGCTTCATCGCCCACTGTCCATCGTGTTTGATCGCAAGAATCAGAACTTGTTTCTGCAGCACCATCGCAATATCCATACCAATTATGAGCATAACCACCGGATCCAGTACCTGATTCAAAATCTCCTCCTTGTATCATGAAACTATCTATTATTCGATGAAATATAGTAGCATCATAATTTCCACTATTAGAATGATCTACAAAATTCTCAACATGATTTGGAGCATCATCAGGATATAGGTCAATGACAATGTTAGCAGTGGTTCTAGAATTTTCATCCATTCCAGAAGGCACATATGATATCTGCATAGTAGCCTGAGAGTTTGAATCTGTATCATTCTGTCCATCAAAGAAATCTGCTCCAACTTTTACAGAGGATAATAATAATATTATAGCCACTAAACCAACAAATAGACCTAATGGAGTGGGGCTGCCATTATCCATGACTTGGAAATTCTGACCGATTGAAATTCCTTCTTGGTCCATTACTGAAGTTAGTTTACCTCTCTCTCGAAGAGTTTCTTTTGATTTTGGATCAAGTTTTAGGGCATTAGAATAGTTCTTGTATGCACGCTTTAAATTTGCTTTTCTCGATGAAGCTTCAGTATCCGCTTTGACTACATAAATATTAGCCGCTAAAGATAACGTTTTGGCTCTCTGTACAGCATCTTCAGAAGAATCCCATGCAACAGAACGAAGTATCTCTAGTGCAGCATTTGGATTGTTTCTTTTCACTAATTCATTTTCCGCATTATCCCAAGCATTTTGCAGAGTTTCGGATACAGGCATGAAGCCTCGGACAACCATCTAATAAAAAACCGCAACGGATACTCTTTAGTGGAATTTTTCGGATTGTTGAACGGGAATACATAAGACCCGCTCGCTACGGCAGTTGATTCACGCAAGCACCCAAGGGGCTACGAAACCAATGGAGAATGTGAAGTAATGGTCCTAAGAGTTAATGATTTTACGATTAATATAGCAACAGCTAATGGCACTGGTTCTCAATCAGCAAATTTAGTAATATTACACTCAATGTATGAAATGGGAGTTCCAGTTAGTGGAAAAAATCTATTTCCAAGTAATATATCTGGGTTACCTACTTGGTTCATTATTAGAGCGAGTGATGCTGGTTATCAGGCACCTGGAGATAACACACACATTCAAGTGATGATGAATAAAGATACATGGCAGAAAGATTTGGATAATTTACAACCAGGAACGGTTATAATTTACAATCAAGATGTTAAATTGCCTGTTGAAAGAGATGATTGTGTAGTTCTTCCAATGCCTATGACGAAGATGGCTAGATCAATTAGTCCAAAGATGGCAAAACTTATGGCAAATATGTATTATGTTGGGGCATTAGCCCACATATTGAAAATCGATCAAAAAGCAATTGAGGTCGCAGTTTCAAATCAATTTGGTGGTAAAGAGAAGGCTATTGAATGGAACCTACAGGCTATAGCTGAAGGGAAAGCATATGCTGAGGAAAATTGGGACTATGAATCTGAATTTATGGCAGAGTCAAGAGAGAAAGATCCAAATACATTCCTTATCGAAGGTAATGAAGCAACTGGGTTGGGAGCAATATATGGTGGAATTAACATGCTATCGTGGTATCCAATTACACCATCTTCTTCAGTTGCTGAATCAATAATTAGTTGGATTCCTAAATTACGTGAAGCAGAAGATGGAGGAGCTACTTGTGCTGTTGTACAAGCAGAAGATGAATTGGCAGCAGCTGGAATGGTACTGGGTGCAGGATGGGCAGGAGGTAGAGGGATGACATGTACAAGTGGTCCAGGAATATCACTAAT
>MDSX01028927.1_pt1 | contig 18199 bp, 22 predicted proteins | sample 811141 | NCBI WGS metagenome assembly MDSX01 (sample SAMN05326642, study PRJNA326480) | marine metagenome | isolation source: seawater | place: Atlantic Ocean: South East | collected 2010 | reverse complement strand
TCGTTCGCTTGTAGGTTGATTATATCAGCAGAACCGCCAATATTATTTGATGATTGATTCGTCCATGACGACAATCGAATCCAGTAGGTATTTCCATTCATTTCAGGTAATGAGTCCTTATACTGCAAAATTATATTGCCTTGTCTTCTTGATGGAAGATCCCAGCGTGGACCTAATGATTGAGCATATGATCTCGCTTGGAAATAATTCATTGTCTCTGGAAAGTCAAACTGAGCGACCCAAAATTGTCCTGGAATTAATATCGCTTCTCCTGTAATAATAAAGTTTGAAGACGGTGGTGAAGACTCAGGGATTTTTCTGCAGGAGACTATCACAAAAGCGCAAATAATAAGAATTGGAATTTTTCTCATTCCTCTAATATAGTATATCAATAATCTCCAACGAGATAACCTCTTTGCATTTGATTTGGGTTTCAATGTAATTGTCTTAAAAAGCCTCCAGAATTTAGATACTTAATAATTATTATCTTGGATTCATGAAAAAACTTGCTCTGTTGTTAATGTTGATTCCTGTTCTATATTTTGGATATAGATATTTTTTTGAAAAATCTATTCTAAAAACGACAGAATTCTTAAATGGACGCTGGATAAGCACAGTTGATCCTCTCTCTGGAATTGAAATTAAAAACGGAAAATGGATTGTGTTTTATAAAGGAGCAGCAAATGAATCTGCTAGCTCTTATGATTTCAAAATAAGAGCAGAGAAAAACATATCTGATACTAATGAATATCTATCGATATTCAATGACTCTGATACTTTAGAATATTTCATAATTGAATACAATGATCAATTATTAAGTTTAAGTTACCTAGAGAGAGGAAACACGCTCAATTATCAACCTGAAAGACCAACTCCCCTTTCTGAATTTAACCTTCAACCTAAAAAAGAGTCTTTCCTGAAAACGAATAATAATAGTATTTGGACAGATGGAGATGATATTTTCTTATTCCGGGATCCTGAAGCTATAAACCAATTGAAGTCCAAACAATCAGATGAATTAAATAAAAAACTGAAGGGCTTTGTTTTTGATGGTTTTTTAAATAAGAATAACGGTAATATGAAGCTCTTTGTTGATCAAGGATATATCATAATAAAAGATGATATTGATACTTTCAAAAACGTTTATACTATTAATGCGGAGAATGGTGTTAATCTTTTAGATACTCCTTCTGTATCGGGGAAAGTATTGGATAAATTAGACAACGAAATATCTGTGAGAATTTTAAATAGATCAGGAGAATTTTTTGAAGTTGATGGTTTAAAAGGACAATGGGTGGAAGTAGAAACATATAATCCATCAGGATTATTTATTAAAGATGATACTGATACTGAAAACATATACGGTAACTCCCTAGAATGTCATATGTGTGGATATCAAGTAATAACTGAAAATTCCGAAAATTATTTGAAGGTTGAAAAAGGATTTAATGGAGATTATGGGGATGCAACAATAGATACTTTTTCATTTTCAATTTCAAAAGATGAATTAATTTATACAGAATTTATTGATGGCTTAGACAGTCCATTATCAATAAAATTCGTTTCTCTGAATTCGAATTCTGGATTATTAAAAAAAATTAAAAAATTAAATACAAAAAAGAAAGAATTATTCTCAAAGAAGAAAATAGAAAACAAACAAAGGCAGAGAGTTATTGAATTGTTAGATTATGAATATGATGAAAGGCAGGAATTTATCAAATATTTACTTTTTGATGCTCCCCCGATTAAAAACCCTGAGGACGCAAATGATTTTTATCAATTAGCCATGACAAACGTAATCCCTGGTGGCAGAAGTGAAGACATGCGCGGAGGGTATCATAATGTCTCTGATCATATGAGATTTAAACCTGATCTATCTAAAGCGATCGAATACTTTGATAAAGCAATAGAATTAAACCCTGTCTTCTCTATGGCTTTTTATGAAAGGGGTTTGACAAAAGAATCATTAAGCATAAAAAGCTCTTGTGATGATATAATTAAAGCTCTCAGCTTAGACGATTTTTCAATGCCCCACAGCGCTGAAGAATTCATAACAAATAATTGTAAGACCGATTTAAATTAAAACCCAAATAAGGACTTTTATGCCAGTCTGGGAATTAATTTACTACTAGAATTTATGAGTTCTGGAATTTAAAGTCATTCGAATCTATTCTATCACTAAATTGAGTATCTAAAGCCGTTCCTGTAAACCTTTCTGCATTCTTTATCCTTTCGTGTTATTCTCCTTTGTTTTAATTATCCCTTTCTCGATATTTTTCAAATCAAATCGTTCTTCCAAAGACTTCCCATAAGTTTTAACATCTTTGGCAAAAACTTCTATTAAGCCCTCAATGTCAGAGCGCCCACGAAAAAAGAATGTTTCATCTTCCTTGGAATCAAGGAATTCAAAATCCATTGCGTCCTCTGTTTCACGATCAATTAAGGAATCTTCTTTTTTCGAATACGTGAATTCCATAAATGCGAAATCTAAATCACCGACAATTTCCTTATTTTCAAGCTCTTCAATGAGCAAACTTTTTTCGGACTCATCTCCGTTCCACAAATACGATAAGATGTAAATCACACCTTCATATATATTAGCATCTCCATCTCTAAAAACATCCATACGTCTATTGAAACCATAATATCCATGATTTTCAATATGTAATAATTGCTTTTTTAAATCCATATTTTTATGAATGGTTATTGTCTTAACGATCTATTTATAGAGAAATTCAGATTTTTTGTTTTCAACTAGATATCCCACGATTCAGTTCACATCTAAAAGGGTAACCTCAAAGACTAAGACCGAATTTCTGGGAATATTACCAATTGCTTGATTTCCGTAACCTAAAGCGGAAGGAATTATCAATATACCAGATCCACCTTCGCTGAATAAAGGGATTCCTTCTTGCCATCCTTGAATTACATTGGCCAATGGAAAAGTGACTCCATTTGGACCTGACTCGTCGAAAATTGTACCATCTATTAACGTCCCCTTGTAGTCAACTGTAACCGTGGAAGTAATATCTGGAGCATTGCCGTTTCCATTTGTATTGACAACATAATACAAACCACTGCCTGTGGCTTCTGCATTTAAGTTATTATCAGATATATACTGAAGAATTACCTCCTCATCAATCTTGGTGTATGCATTTGTACAACTATTAAAATTAAAAAATAGACAAATCAGCCAAAGGGAAAATAATTTTTTCATGAAGCGAATATAAGCATATCATCATTTTTGAACAGAATAACATATGTATGATTCAATGACAATATCTCCTTCGTACTTTTACCATTGAAGCAAACCTAGAATAATTAAAAATAAATGAAAATGAAAAATGGATTAATACTGATAGCATGTTTTATATTAAGCTCGTGCGCAACAGTAGATAGTGGTCACAAGGGAGTTAGAGTATCTTTTGGTGGAAAAACAGATATGAGTCAAGTGTATTCAGAAGGGTTTCATGCTGGAATAATGTACCTAATCGATAATATGGTTGAATATGATGTTAGGGAAAAAACGACAGTACAACGATTTGAGTTTAACGATAAGAATAATATGTCAACGGTTGTTGAATTATCCTTGGACTATAATTTAAATCCAAACAAAGTCAATTCTCTTCACACTAAAATAACAGATGTTGACATCAAAATATTAAAAACTCTGAAATCTGCAGGTAAAGAGGTTGTGCCGCAATATTCGGCTATCGAATTAAACATATCAAAAAGAGCAGAAGCTGAAGCGAAATTAGCTGAAATCATTGCCTTAGAGTTACCTGAATTCTTCGTTGAATTCAAAAGATTGCAGATGACTGATGTCGATATACCTGAGGCAGTTGCAAACCTGGCAGAGGAAACGGCGGTTCAATTAGGAAGGAATGCGCTTGCAGAAAAAAAGGAAGCTGAACAAACAGCACTAGCGAAGGCGGCTGTTGCGAAATCGAAAGGGTTATTTGAAGCAGCGGAATATGACGTAAAAACTAAAAAGCTTATGTCTCAACCTGCTGTTTTAAAATTATATCAAGCTGAAACTGATAGGCAATGGGCACTTCAGGGAAAATCTAAGTATGGGAATAATAACGTATTTGGAGCTGGTGTTTCTGTAATCAGAGGGTTGAACGAATCTCGTTAAATTCAGAAAAAGATAGCTTTCTAGTCTATTTACCGAAAACGTAATTTTTCTTAAAAGTTAAAGAAACCCCGGACTTTGTTAATATAAAGTTTGGGTTTTTTTTTATAACCTAAAATTCAAGATCCTGAAACCTACTCAGTTATTCTAACTATAGCTTTTGCTAATTTGAAATCAAGTAATGTAATACCCTCAACGTCGTGTGTCATTAGTTTTATAGAGAGGGTATTAAAAGAATTAGTCCACTCCGGATGATGATTTAATAATTCTGATTCATTCGCGATTTTATTCACGATCGTCATACATTCTTGAAAACTACTAAAAGTCAAATTTATTTGTAACGAATTTTGTTTAAACTCCCAACCTGGTATTGATTTTAATTGACTCTTAACTTCAGAATCTAACAATTTTTTCATAATTGAAAGGTAACCATATCTACACTTTCAAATTGAATCTTTTCGACATATTTATTGTAAAATGGATCTTGAAAACTCCTTAGAATCGGTGATAAACGATAAAATAACGAAGGTTAATTAGCCCAGAACTAAAATAATTTAGAAAGAGAAAAATTGTAATCCATAAATAATTAATTTCAGAGTATGAAAAAAGTACTTTCCATTTTTTTAATACTTTCTATTTTTAGCTCTTGCAACAACATAAAACCTCAAAAAGAATTAAGTAATGATAAGAATGAACTTTCTCTAGGAAAAGTAATCGACCAAGCTAAAGATCACAAATACACTGTAACCCACGATAGTCTTTTAATAAACACTCAAAATTCTCCTTTGTATGTAGAGGTTGAAATTAAAAAAATTGCGATACGAGAAAATTGTGATTTCTGTGAAGATGCACCCATGTCATATGTTATTAAAGACTACAGCGACAATATTCTTTATGAAAGAATCCTTCTAGAGGAAGAAAAATTTATTGTTGATCAATGGGGTGATGTAACTCCTATTTCAAAATATTTCGATGGTATTGGTGACGTTCTCATATTAAACGAAGAGTGGTGGCCTTCATCCCCTTCAGATGGAGGTTCAGCAATTATTATAGGCCAAAATACAAAGGGTAAATTAGTTCAGGTATCACCGGAAATTCCGATGCAAGAACCTATCGAAAACCTTAAGGTTCAGTCTTTTATAAAAAGTAATAATGGCTATGAAACATCAGTCACATGCGATACTTGTATAAAAATGATTGAGACAAAATATTCTACTACTTATGGAAGCATTAGGTATGGGTTGTTTTTTCCTTTAGATATTGATGGTAATTTTAAAAAACGAGAAATTCAAATTAAAAAAAGTCCCATTTATTCCATTGATTCTAACGTAAATAAATTGGAATCAGGAGATTTTACATGTTATGTTTATCCCGATTTAAATACTGATAGAGACCCTATTATTGTAACAGTAAATTCAAGCTCAAAAATTAATATGATAAATTTTACTTTTAATGAAAAACCTAACCCCAATTCCTACCAAGATCAAATGCCCTTGCGTGTTGAGATTGATGGTTTTCAAGGATATGTGAGAGAATGGGGGGATTTTCTATTGAATCTGGGTCATTGGCCCGCTGGATAACTTCATACATTTGAAAATGAAAAAATTCTTCTTTCTCTGCTTTGCTATGACATCCAGTTTTATTCAATCCCAAAATATTGATATTGTCAATACAAAAAAAGACATTGGAACCAATTATTGGAGAATCGTAAACGATGATGTTATGGGGGGCGTATCAAAATCTAATGTGACTTTGGACCCGTCAAATGATATTTTCTTTAGAGGAAATGTATCTATGGAAAACAACGGGGGGTTTGCATCTTGTAGGCACGCTTTTAATGATCCGAAGCTTGAAAAAACAAAATCATTTAAACTCAAATTAAAAGGTGATGGAAAAATGTATCAGTTTCGAGTCGGAACATCAAAGACATATGCTAGCTATTGTTATGATTTTCAAACGACAAAGGATAAATGGATTGAGATTGAGATTCCAACAGAAAAGCTAATTCCAAAAATAAGGGGGCGATATGTCCCCAACGCACCTTCTTTTGACCCAAAGGATGTTCGCGAAATAGGCATTTTAATTGCAGAAAAGCAAGAAGGTGAATTCGCTTTATTGTTAGAGTATATTAAAGCAATTAAATAGATTTCAGATAAATATTAATTCTAACCGGATACTTAAAAAATACACAAAAATGGATATTTACACGATTTCATTTATTCTATCTACTCTTTGGGTTGGCCCATTTTGGATGGCAATGCTTTTGAATCCAAAAAATGAAAAGACAAAAAAGACGCTAAAAGAACCACTCTTTTTTATTGGTCCAATAATAATTTGGTTTCTAATAATGTTCTTAAACCCTCAGGGTCTTTTGGATCTTTTTAGCAAGCCTGATGGATCATCATTAGGTTTTCTAGATTCAATTGGATCAGCCCTTGGAACACGTGCAGGGGTTACAGGGACTTGGGCACATATGGTTGTAGGAGATATTTTTGTAACACGCTGGATATGGAAAAGAAGTATCGATTCCAATCAAAAATTATGGATTACCAGATTATCAATCTTCTTTGGAGTCATGTTAATGCCAGTAGGACTAGCAATATACACAATCGCTAACTGGCGAAAAGGAAAGGAGATTTAATAAACTAAAAAACAAATCATCAATGCTTCGTCGGTTTAAGCCGACGGACCCTTGTACGTAACTAATTTTACCTGATTATTTTGATTTTCTTAATTTTCTGGCAGCGATAAAGCTTTTAATAAAGCTTATCATCGCAAAAATGGTTGATATAATCATAAGACTAACCCTAAGTGTAGCACTTGTATCATTCCTTTCTAAGGAACCGAAAAAAGGCCTAAGAAGACCAATGAGAATCAGAAAAGTAAGTAATACAGCAACATGAGCCGCTATCTTATTTTCTTTTTGAACCCCCTTGTTTACTACCACGAGAATTATCCCTACAAATACAGGAATAAGCGCAGTAAAGGCCTCCATTCCAGAATCAATATATCCCCAAGAACCGAATATAATTAGGGTTAAAGCATTAATGAGACTTACAGTATTTGCTTTCATTTTTTTATTTTTAATTACACTGGTATTCGATTCAAAATCGAAATTTAAATTTACCCATTCCTAATTTATAAAAAGAACATCTAACCCCTTAAAATTAATCTGAAAAACAATCTAATTCATTCAAAAAATAAACTTATTTACTAAAAATATTTTTAATAAGTTTCTGGGATTAATTTCATAATCACACCAAACACTATTATATTTATTAAATGCTTTAAATTAGCAGGTCATAATCTAATCACAAACCATGAAAAAAATTATACTCCCCCTACTCTTTCTTCCCTTTCTACTGACCGCTCAGGTAGATTTAAAAATATCAAAGCTATCAATCCCATCCCATGATATTCTTGGTAGTACGCAAATATCAGGAGAGGTCACGAATGTCGGAAGTAACAAAATTTCCTCTTTTGAGATCGTTTGGAGTGAGGGATCGTCAAATCACTCTGAAATCTTTAATGTTGATCTAAATCCAAATGAATCCTACAAGTTTACGCACTCGGAAGTAATCGAGACTCCCACTCTAAAAACATACAATATCAGAGTATCGGCAAATACTAATGGAGAGGTTAATGTTTCGAATAACACTTTAAATCACACTTTGAGATCTGTTACATTCATTCCCAAGAAGAAAGTATTATTTGAAGATCAGACAATTGCTGCAAATGCATTCGGATGGTGGAGCCCAAGAGGAATTGTAAGGCTTGATGAGGTAATGAACACTCCTTCAACAGATAGTATAGAATATGTTTGTATTCATGGTAATACAGGCACTGGCGCGTTTGACGATGCAATGTTTCACCCTTATTACTCGGGTATGTGCATGGGAGGTAATGATTTTGTCAATGTATCCGGATGGCCAGGAAATCTTGTAGATAGAAAGGCTGCTTTGAGCTACGGTGGTGCTATCGGTTCAGCTATTTCCCATTTTACAACATACAAAAATGACTATGGAGTTGCAGATATTGACGTTTTCCCCGCATATGGTTTAGGGAGCAGTGGTCTTCCTGAAGTCACAGTTTCAACAGCGCTAAAATTTGCTGCTAATGAATCGAACTTCAACCTGGCATTGGTAATTACCGAAGATAGTGTTCACAATGCAACAGACTGGCGCTATTGCCAAATGAATGCCTATGATGGAGGAAGTAATGGCCCACTTGCTACTGCTGGAGTAGATTTTACAACGGTTGGACATCCCGTCCCTCCCTCCGTAATGTATCATCGTCATGTGGCTCGTAACATCATACCCTCTTTTTATGGAGATACTAGCGCCCTTCCATCGAATATAATTGCCGGGAGTACTTATGGGCACTCGTTTGATTCCTGGACTGTTCCCACGGGAGTTGATCCAACAAGGCTTCGAGCGATAGTCTTATTAATTGATCCGTTAAATGGTGCAGTCGTTAATGTTAATGGCGCCGATGTTTTTTCATCTATGAATATTGATGAAAACCCGAGTGAGTATGGTATCGAGGTGTTCCCAAATCCAATTATAGACAGAGCTTCGATAAAAATAAATTTTGCTTTAGAAGAGGGTGCTGAACTAAAAATTATGGATATCGGCGGTAGAGTAGTTCATAGTCAGTCGCTGGAGCCCAAACAAGGCAGTAAATATTATGACATCAATAAGTCAAATATTTCGTCAGGAATTTACACAATCAGTCTTAAAAACGGTGGGAAAACATACACCAATAAAATAGTTTTTGAATAATTGGCTGAAACGGCTTTCAAAGGCTGTATTATTTATTCTTATCTGGTTTGTAATTACGACTGTTGGAATCGCTATAGATAAAAAAAATAGGACAGCGATGGTGCCGAAAATATCTCTACCATCGTTGTTTCTTTCCTTTGCTATTCCGACATTTATCTGTTACTCAAAGTGGTCAGATAAAAACTTGTGGAGGAATAAAAAAAAATAATCTTAGCCTTCAGGGAAATATCTAAGCAGTCCGATCCGTATTGTCAAACCCAAATACCATTTTCACTAGTAAGGTGGTTTTTCACTTCTCCCGTATTACGAACTCCCTTAGGCTCAACGATTAGTATTTTACATTCACCTTTTGCTGAGGGTTTATGCTCTGCCCCTGAGGGTACGACAAACATTTCACCTTTTTGCAGAAAAACTTCTTTATCGCGGAATTTTATCGTCATATGACCATCTAAAACAATAAAAGTTTCATCTGTGTCTCGGTGTGTGTGCCATATAAATTCTCCTTTAATCTTTGCGATTTTAAATTCATAATTATTCATCTTTGCAATAATCCTAGGGGACCAATAGTCATCAATCTCTTTGAATTTTTGATCGAAATTTATTTTAGCTTGTTTTTGCATGGTAATCCAAATAACGGCTCAACTTTTGTAATATTCGTTGCATGATAGTAAATAATTTAAAAACTTTGATCTTTTCTTTTCTTTTCTCTTTGGTTTTTATATCCTGTGAGGAGGAGAATAAATATATATCCGTTGAAGGGGTCATTGAAGAACTTGAGGTAACCTCATGGCAGTATGGCACTCATATTATTTATGGAACTGAAGTGAGTGGACTTGGAAACGTCCGCTATGCCTTAAGGTCTGACAGTTACGACTTAAGTGAATTTATGCAAGAGCCCGTATTGGTTGAAGGTTATTTAGTAAAAGGCTATCCTGTTGACGGTGGACCCCAATATATCAATGTGGACGCGATCGCCATACCTTGAATCAAGGCATGATTTAGTTGATGAGGTCTTCTTGAAATTTCGATTTTAACTTTAATAATCTTTCAAAAAACGCTCGGTTCTCTTTCCAACTTTTTTCCTTCACAAACTGAACATAGTCGGCCCCACCATGAATTTTAAGTGAATTTCCGTTAAATATACTCAAGTGGTAGAAAGGAATCGTCCATGCAAAGACATCCAACCCTCTATTAATATGAAGAATTATTCCTCTAGGACGAATTTCTATACTTCCATACTGCAGACCACTCACTTTTGACTTCAGGCTTTTAACCTCAGAACTAAAACTCTCTAGCACCATGCGCCTTGATCCCACTCCACCAATTTTAATCTTGTCTACAAAGGAATAAGGCTTTCCCAATTCCAGATTGATCATTTTATCTTGCTCTTTGTCTCGGTATGATATATTATAAATGGGCATCCTAATCACTTTTTCTTGTTGCGTTTCATATACTCGCGCATTGTTATGGATACTAACGCAATTACAAAGAATAAAGTTCCCAATTCTTTTAGTCCAAAATAACTCATAATTAGACTCAAAATTAAAATGATCAAAAATTCATATTTTTTTATGAGGCGAAGAATTTTCATAGAATTCGAATAAATGGTTGCAATTTAGAATTACAAATTTAATTAAGAAATGAAAAACACATCCGTATCAATATTGAACAAGAAATGTGCTATATATTTCAACCCTAACCCATAAAATGATAAATATTAAGTCATCTATACTCATTAAATCGAGCATAAGGGATGTTTGGAGAGTCATATCTGAACCCGGTTATCTCGAAAGGGTACACCCCTTTTGTCACAAAAATACGGTACTTAAAAAACAAGATGATAAGATCTTAAAAGACAAATTAATTTATCTCAATGGTTTAGAATATATTCGAGAATTTCAGTACTGGGAGACTAATAAAGGCTACGATTTATTTATTGGAAAAGAGCTCGGAAAAAAATCTTTTGTTAGGTGGAGGCTCTCAAAAGTGTATGATAAATCAAAATTATCAATCCAAATATACCCTTATCGCAATCAGAAAATTTTTCGTGTCTTATATCCATTTGCAATATTTTTTTTAATTAAACCTCAGCTAAAGAAATACCTAAACTCAGTACTAAAAGGAATCAAGTGGAATATTGAAACCAAAGAGATAGTTTCCAAAAACCAATTTGGAAATCACTCTTGGTTTTCCAACAAAACTCTATGAAACGACTAAAAAGAAAAATATTTTTCAAAAAAAGAAAATTTAATCAAGAGGGAGACCTTCTGGAAAAAATATGTGTAAACTGCAGAAAATGGAAATCTTCAAAGGAGTTTTATGAAAATAAAAAACTAATGGATGGGTATGACGATTATTGTAAGGACTGTATATCTAAAGGGGATATTGAAAATAAAAATAGCACCATAGATGCTCTAGTAAACAAAAAAGGATTTTAGTGATTTTTAAAAAAAATTATTTATCCATGCCCCCTATTTCTAAATAATTGAATTATAGTAATAGATAGAAGTGATATTTTCTCTAATTTGGGCGAATATTGCAATCGATAATATAATTTTACCATAAAATTAAATATTCATGATCAAGTACATCATTCCATTCAGCATTATTGCTTTTTCCATTACTTCTTGCGGGTCTGACGAAGAGGAAACAAAAGAGGATCAAAGGGAAGTGAAAGTCAGTGAGAGGTCCAAAAATGCAGCTAACCGGAGAGATCCAAGAAGCCGAAGGGATTCTTTATATTCTGAGGTTAATAACAATCAGGAAAATGTTTCAAGAGCTCAATCTAGAGGCAATAGAACAGCTGATAAGATAATTAAAAAAAATATTAGCGATGGCTTGAATTTGTCTTATTACCCATCAGGGGAGTTAAAAAGTGAGATTAATTACAGCAATGGAAAAAAAGAGGGGTTAGGAAAATGGTATTTTAAATCCGGAAAACTAAAATATCAAGGGACATGGAAAAATGGAATCCAAGAAGGAGATGAAAGTGCATATTATGAATCTGGACAGTTAAAAGCGCAAGGGGCTCTGAAAAATGGTAGGGCAAGCGGTGTGTATAAAGAATTCTCTGGTTCTGGAGAATTGGTTACTCATATGAAATATGAAAATGGTGAATTAATCGATTTGTTAAAATAACAATTGAAATACCATCTTTAATGGATTATGTCAACTCAAAGGGTAAAAGGAAATTTGAAATTGTAAAAGATAAAGTAGTAATTCTCTCTGGTACCCAACCTAAATGGTATTCTTCGAGCATCAAATTTGTATTTGATAAGGAGTCTTATGAAATAACAAAATGTAATTTTTGGGGAACTCGATTTGAATGCCTTAAAAGCAATATTAAAATTGGGGAAATGTCTCTTTTATGGAAGAAAGAGGATATAATTAAGTTTAGCGATGGCAATAGTGATGGTGTGAATGAGTACAAGTTGACAGAATTAAACTCAAAAAACTGGCTTAGCAGCGATAAAACATATACTTTATCAAGGGGCTCTAGCCCTATTTTGCTTATTGGTTTCTCCTATAAAAAGTGGAAAGAACACATAACCTTGAGATTCACTGGTGAAGAAAATTACCCTCTATTGATGTGTACAATGTTTATTATTCGAAGCAAACAAAACTCTCAAGCAGCTGGTTCAGTAAGCTTTGCAGGATAGTTCTACGTCGAGTATATTTAATTTCTAATCTTCGGTTATGGATCATATTAATTTTTATCTGACGGCTTAATTTTGTTATTATGAGAGTGATATTTTTAATGACTTTAAGTATACTAATTTGTAGTATTTCAAATTTAAAAGCTCAAAACTATATAACGCGTTCAATTCAATATGCCGGTCAAACAAGAGTTTATAGCATTTATGTTCCGACTAGTGCAACTGCATTGACGAATGTTCCCTTAGTTTTTAATTTCCATGGAGGAAATGGGACTAGACAAGATCAGATTTCCCTTTCAGACATGAGTGCTCTCGCTGACACAGCGAATTTTATTGCATTATACCCTCAGGCCTTGCCTGACCCTAATGACGGTGGCTCAAAAAATTGGCTACATAAGGATCCATCAACAATTGATGACATATACTTTATAAACGCTCTTATTGATTCTGTTTCTGCAGATTACCCAATTGATTCGAACCGAATTTATGCATGCGGATATTCTCTCGGTGGAGAGTTTGCTTATGAGCTTGGCTGTAGGCTCAATCATAAAATTGCAGCAATCGCTGCTGTAGCCAGAACTATGCAAACCAATCAAATAAATAATTGTTCGCCTGCGAAACCAACAGGAGTTATGACTATTATTGGAACAAATGACTCATATAATGGGATTTCTTTTGGAGGAATTCAGTATTATGTCTCGGCCAACGACGTTCATAATTATTGGGCCAATAATAATGTTTGTGACACAACTCCGATAATCACGCAAATACCGGATATAGACGCTTCTGATGGAAGCACTGTTGAACGGCACTCATGGAAAAATTCTAATGGCTGTATTTATGTGGAGCACCTAAAAGTTCTAGGTGGAGGCCATGACTGGCCGGGATCCTGGGGAAATATGGATATTAATTCAACTAATGAGATTTGGAATTTTGTATCCAAATTTGATTTAAACGGACGAATTGGGTGCACCAGTGTTGGCGGAAATGAGTTAGCCTCATACCCTACTGATATTGCGTTATTCCCGAATCCTTTTAAGGACGATCTTCAAATCCAGTTTAACGATCATCATCTTGGAGAGGAATATAAAATATATACTGACTTTGGAAAAGTCGTATACAAAGGGAAATTAAGTTCAGAAAGTATTAATTTAAGTAATTTGAAATCAGGACTCTATATTTTTCGTTTTCAAGAAAATGTGTTTAAAATCGTAAAAGAGTAATTATTGTTAATCATATTAGAATTTTAACAAAAAAATTATAGATCGGCGACCTGTTGATCTTTTGGGATAATGTCGCTAATCTCACAAATATTACTTCTACCAAATATTTTGTAACGATTACGAGAGACAAAAAAGTAAATCTTTCTTAAAATGCTATTGGGAATTAAGCTTAAAACCTGAGAAATTTTTTTTTGTAACCCTCCCATATCTCTTCCAATCATTAAAACGGCTTTTTCAGCCTTAAACATCATTCCACCTCGACTGTAAACAATGTACTCTAGATTATTATCAAAACTGGTCTTACCATAGCTAAATAGACCCGGTCTTCTTCGATATAAGTATTTAACTAAACCATTACATAGATTACAATTTCCGTCAATGTATATAATCTTCATTTCTTAAAATAATATGAACTCAAAGATAAAGAGAGCAAAACTCTTAAATTCAAATATCATCTATTATTAAAAAGAAAGAGCCCCGCTTGCGCAGGGCCCTTGAGGTAATAATTACAATTTGAAATGAGATTAAAATCTAATTCGAAGGCCACCTCTAATCTGCCTACCTGCCTGGTTTATGTCTAAAGCTCTGGCAAGTGAAAGATGATGCGCATAAGCAACATCTGTAGCATTTAGAATTTCAACATTCCACGAAAAATTTGAAGAAATTTGGCCTGTTAGAGTTGCAGACCACAAACCAAAAGAAGGCGTTGGCCCTTCGAGAAACTTCTCCTCTGTTAGAGAAAGTCTCGACTGCTCCGCAAAAAAATCATAATTGATCTCTACATGAAACATTTTTGGAATAATTTCAAATAATAAATGACTTGATACCTTACCCGGAGCAATAAAGGGCAGTGCATTACCATCTAAATCATTCGCTACCGTGAGAGAGGCTACACTGTGAAAGTGGATGCGATCTGTTGGGTTCCAACCCAATCTACCTTCAACTCCATATAATAATGCATCCTTTTGGTTGTAATAAAACCTCCATTCACCACTAGAGTCATTAGGGCTAGTATGAATAAAATCATTATAGAATTGATAATAAGCACCAACTTGAAGATTAAACACTTTACTATTGTAACTTATGTTAATTTCTCCATTCAAAAGCCTTTCAGGAGTTAAGTTCGAATCTCCAACCTCAAACCGTCCTGCGCCGATATGGGTACCGAATGCATATCGTTCCTCAAGCTGTGGACCTCTAGTACCATAAGAAAGTCGAGATTGAATATCCAAATTTTTATTCAGAGAATGCAACCAGTTTAAAAGAAATGAGGCACCTGAAAATCCGCCAATCTCTCCTCTAAGCCCTGCAGATGTTTTATTTTTTCCATTTCTTTTACTGATATGAGCAAATAAAGCTGACTGAAACTGATTTTTATTCGGATATAGTTCTTCTTCTGCGTCTGCTCTATTCTGTAAAGACCTAAATTGTTGTTGAGCACCGAGAGTTAATAAACCGTTGCCAGATATAACTTTTTGTATCGAGGTAGTTTGTGTTGCACTGATTAAATTAAATCCGATATGAGGTCCCTCCTCCTCCTCATCGCCTGGCTCATCTTCATCTTCATGATGCTCCTCGAATTCTGCACGTGAGGCTGACTGAAAACCAGTAATATCCCTTAGGACCCAATCTCCAACCTTTCTATCTCCCTCCCAAGAAATATTTATACTTCTTACTTGCTGATCTCCATGCTCTTCCTCTTCATGACCGGGCTCATCACCTGGCTCGTCATCATCTTCATGGCCGCCTTCAGGCATTCCTATTGTTCTTGAAACCAAAGAGGTCTTAAGTCTGTGATTCGATTTCCCTGTTTTGAACTTAGAAAGAACTCTAACTGCAGCTGTTTGACTGTGAGATCCATGAACAGTATCTCCGTTTCCATCGAGATACTCCGGATTCGCTCCAAAATAACCGCCAGCGTAATAAACTCCATTTCCTGAGCCATGATAATCATATTGAGCACTCAAAGGAGAACCATTGGTGCCTCCAAATAAATTGACATAATTTGAATTGCCGCTCTCTAAAGGTCTTACATCTGAGAAGTAAAGTACACCAGCCATCGCATCGGTTCCCAAAGCTAAACTATTGGGGCCAGGAAGGATTTCAATGTGATCAACTCCGAGTAGAGGAAAATCAAGACCGTGATCAACTCCACCTTGTAAATTATCATATCTCCAACCCTGGTAGGCGGTCACAGTACGGTAACCACCAAGACCACGGATTACTGGTTTTACGGTGTGATCTGATATGCTACTGAGCTGAAGGCTCGGAGACTGACGCATAAGATAATTAAGTGCCATTGGGCCTTGATCTGCAATGGTCCTTATCGGCACAGCGAGCACGTTAGTATTAAAAGAATTAGAGCTGTGTGAAATGCCTTCAACTGAGGCTTCACCGAGTTCTATAAAATATGTTTTTGATGTGTCTACCTGGCCCAATAAAGAAATTGGGAGTAACATCATCCAAATGAATTTTTTCATTTTTTAAAATTTTGAAGTAATAGTTATAAAATAATTGAAAGAAGTTGTTCAAAAACATTTATAGATATATCAATCTAAAAATGCATAGCTCGAGAAAGAATACTTTGAGCAATTCATCCTCAAGAAAAAAGAACAGATAAAAAAATTATGCAATAACTGGGGGGCCCCTTAAAAAGCAGTAAGTATTTATACTCTTAAAGTATTTGTTGCTAAATACTCTAAAATCAAGATCAATAAAAGCCACTTTGGGTAATTCAGGAGCAGGATTCTTCCAACTCAAGTGTAAAAGACTGGCATCTGACCATGAGCATGACTCATCTTTCTCATGAAAATGAACATCCAAGTCATCACATACCTCATTATCTTCATGATGATGGTGAAGAATATGAATTGATGGTTCTACAACTCGAAAGAGAAATGAAACCGAGGCAATGAAAAAGAAAGCTATTCTCAACAAAGATCTGCTTTAAAGGTGAACTCTGACAAACGTTTCACAAATTTAGGTATGATACTTGTAACATTCGAAAAGAATTAAATAAAATATTTTGAAAAAATTAATACTTGTAATCTCAGCTTCCTTTTTTATTCAGTGCTCAAACAATCTAAATAATTTGACTGAAGAGGCCTTGCACGGAAGATGGTCACCCCATGTGCAGTACACAGAAACTATTTCGACAGATGTTGTTTTTTCTGTAGATTCTATTACCGATCTAATTTTTTTAGAGGAAATGACATTGGTTCAATACGAGCTCAATGAAAATGATCAGAGAATGCCTTCAACAGACTTTGTTGATAGAAGCACGCCGGACAGGGATGTTATAAAACAAAAAGTCATAGAGCTTATGGGCTCTAATGGTGTTGATATCGGATTGTGGATAAATGACCCAAACGAGACCTATGAACTTAAGACTGAAAGTGGCACTAATCGTATAGTTTTCGAACAAATACCCACCACATATGATTATCGTTTTTTGGATGTTCAAGTTCCCGAAATAGGCAAGCGACTTCAGTATTATGCACCTACAGGATGGACAGACTTTGTTCCAAATAATGAAAAAAATATGATAATTAAATCCGTTCGAAAAAGAAATCGGGTTGGAATGGAATCTGAAAATTTAAGAAGATATAATTTTAGAATGAATGCAGGTTTTGGTAGCACTGGACCTTTTGATATCAGCGGAATAAAAAGTCAAACTACCCTTTGTAGTTTTGAACTTAGGTCCTTGTAAGAAGGCTTTATCATTTTTTAACTTGTCCGTAATTCAAGAATAGTTTCTGGATAAGCCTCATGGTCCTTGGAATTATTAGTTCTATCGAAATTCCATTGACAATTAAAATGGCAAGAAAGTTTACTGCGCATATCATAACCATTGTGAAAAATTCTGTTGATCGAATTAGCATTAAGTAGCTCACAACGTAAATCAAAATACCAACAATGACCTTTGATAAAGTGATTTTTGGTTTTATCGGGATGCTTGTCGGTATATCTGGGGTTTGGTGCTCAGGTCCAAGAAAAAGTAATTGGACCCCTCTCCTAAAGCCAAATACCCTAAAATTCTCTACTAACTTTTTGTAGTAGAAAAGTTGAATATTCATAAAATCTTTGTGTGGTATGGGTGTGGTTAAACCATAATCAGGTTTTTTCTTCAAGGGAGCATAAGTTTTAAAAATCTTATCCCAAATGATAAAGACACCGCCATAATTTCTATCTAAATATTCTGAATTACTCCCATGGTGCACTTTATGATGGTCGGGCATGACAAAGATTTTTTCAAGAATTGGTATCGCAGTTATGAATTCGGTGTGAAGATAAAATTGATAAAAAGCATTTAGGTAGATTGACATGATCACGAATTCCATGGGGAAGCCAATTACGATAAGACTCGAATACATAACGGTTCTCATTAAAAACCCAAGAGGACTG
>MDSX01003036.1_pt1 | contig 18205 bp, 18 predicted proteins | sample 811141 | NCBI WGS metagenome assembly MDSX01 (sample SAMN05326642, study PRJNA326480) | marine metagenome | isolation source: seawater | place: Atlantic Ocean: South East | collected 2010 | reverse complement strand
ATCGAAGCGGATTTCATCCGCGTAGATGCCGCGAGCACCCTGTGTCGCAAGCGCACCCCCTTTGAGTTCCAACTGTTCTGCGGATGGAAGATCGATCTGGTCGGCTTCGAGATTGATTGGCAGTCTTGCTGGATCTCTGGAGATGTATGGCAAAAGACTTTCAGGAAACGCGATCACATCTGCCGGGCAGGTCGTCTCATCTGCAAAAACCATCGGAGTATCGGCAGAGATAGAGGCGGGACCTGCCAACCCACCCAGCGCGAGGAGTACCCCGGCGCCAAAGCGGGCGCTGCTGGAACAAATTCGGGATACCGTCGAAAGGAGTCGTCTCATTTGGGCAATTCTGGTGACAGCATGGATCAAGGGTTCTTGCTGGTGATCTTCGCGAAACGCTTTGTCGCGACACCAATTAATTGAAGACAGTATTATAGGCAACCCTTTGGATCACAGGAACTCTGCCGAAGGTTCATATCCGGAACATCCAGCCCAACGATGATTGCAAAATCAGCAATGATTCTGGCCGCCGGGCGCGGCGAGCGCCTTGCGCCCCTGACCGATGTCACGCCAAAACCACTAATTGCGCTTGGGGGCAAAACGCTGATCGAACATCACCTGCTCGCACTAGAACGAGCTGGTGTCGCCCAAGTGACCGTGAATGTGGCGCACCTCGGAGAACAAATTGTCGACCATCTTGGCCGATTCAATTCCCATGCGCTTGAGATCGTATTTTCTCATGAGCCGCCTGGAGCGCTTGAAACTGCCGGCGGCATCCACAAGGCACTTGAGCTCATCCAAAGCGATCCATTCATTGTGGTGAATGCAGATGTGTGGACCAACTTCCCCTTCTCAACACTGCCAGACACCATCAACAGTGATGCCCATCTGGTTCTGGTTCCCAACCCGCCCCACCACCCGGACGGGGATTTTGGGCTTCATGAATCATTCGTCGAGATAAAACAGGGCGCGTCCAGCACTCTGACTTATGCAGGGATCGGTCTTTACCGGAAATCTCTCTTTGCGAGGCATTCGGGCGGGCGGCTTCCGCTTTCACCCTTGTTGAATCAAGCTGCAGAGGACCGTCGTCTCAGCGGCCAGCTGTATCACGGCAGGGGGATGGATATCGGAACACCACAAAGACTCGCCGAGGCACGAGAACGCGCCGACTTGGATTCATAACCGTAATGACAGAATCCTGAAGCAGACGCCCACTTTTCAGCCGACGTTGGTCTTCTTCCCAAAAAGACGGGCTTCAAAAATCCTCTCCAAGGCATCCACCGCCACGTCTACCCGGACGGAGAGTCCGTGTTCTTTCATGCTGGTCACACCCAACCCTGCAAACCCACACGGGTTTATGCGGGAGAAAGGTTCCAAATCCATATCCACATTGAGACTGAGGCCGTGATAACAGCATCCGGATCTCACCCTCAATCCTAACGCAGCAATTTTTTCACCGTCTACGTATACGCCGGGGGCGCCGGGTCGGGCAACAGCAGTGAGGCCATATTGACCGAGCAACTCAATCACGGATGCCTCTATCAGGCGAACCAACTGGCGCACGCCAAGGCCTAACCGTCGGAGATCCAGCAGCAGATAGGCGACCAGTTGTCCCGGCCCATGATAGGTAATCTGTCCGCCACGATCCGATTTCACGAGAGGAATATCAGGCGCACCTTCACGTACGGACTCACGGCAGCTGACTCCCTGGGTATAGACCCGTTCGTGCTCGAGAAACCAGATCTCATCAGTCGTATCAGGCGTTCTTGTCTGCGTCCACGTGCGCATCTCTTCCGCAGTGATCGCGTAATCGCGAACTCCTAATCGGCGAAATTCCAACTGCGGCATCATGATACGTTATCCCGCCTGGCCGCTAGAGAGTCAGCAGAATGTCGTTCTCGCTATTGAGGTCCAAATAGATCGCATCCAGTTGCTGGCGGCTCGTCGCTTCAATCGTACAACTGACAGAGACATACTTTGAAGAGCCGCTCTCTCGGGTTCGAAGATCAAGAACTTTCCCACCATACAGATGCCTTGAAACAATTTTCCGAACGCGATCATCGAAGCCTGCCACCTGCTTGCCCATTGCCTTGATCTGGAATTCACAGGGGAAACTCAGCAACTCCTCAGGAATCTCATCAGCTTTGCTTTCGTTGGCCATCAGTGGAACCACAAGCGAACGGCATCAGAAAGTCGCGTCATCCATGATCCCGCTTCCACAGCCTGCAGAGCCACCAATGGTCTGGATAACAGTTCGTCATCGTTAAGAGTGACTGTCAAGGTACCCAGTAGCTGACCGCTTACCACGGGCGCAAGCACGGGATCTGTCAGTGCTACGCCTGCCTTCAGTTTTTTGCCAAGGCCTTTGGCCATTACCAGGGCAATTGGCTCTGATAACCCCAAAGAGACGGTTTGCGCCACCCCCTTAAACACCTGCGATTCCACTACCTTTTGACCCGCCGGATACAGATCATGGTGCTCGTAGGCGGCAAATCCGAAGCGCAGCAGTGAATAGACCGCATCCGCTCGCTCGCGGTCACTCTGTGCGCCAATCACTGTCCCGATCAATCGCATCCCGTCCCGCTCGGCAGACCCTACCAGGCAATATCCCGCGGACCGGGTATGGCCTGTCTTGACGCCGTCGATACTGCTGTCGCGTCCCAAAAGAGGATTGCGGTTCTTCTGGGTGATGTTGTTCCAGGTGAACTCCCGAATGGCGTACATAGCGTAATGGTCGGGCTGCTGATCAGTAATGGCGCGGGTCAGCAAAGTGATATCCCGAGCCGTGGTGTAGTGATCTGGATGCGGCATGCCTGCGCTGTTAATAAAGTGGCTGTTCTCCATCCCCAGTTCTGCGGCGGTCTGATTCATCAAATCCGCAAACCCCTCTTCACTGCCCGCAACATGTTCGGCCAGCGCCACGGCCGAGTCATTACCCGACTGCACGATAAGCCCCATCAGCAGATCTTCGATCTGGACCTTGTCGCCCGCTTCAATAAACATTCGAGATCCTTCCGAGCGCCAGGCTTTCTCACTCACAACGACCGTGTCGTCTTTATCTATCGTGCCCCGTTCAATCTCCCGAAAGACGATATAGGCGGTCATCAATTTGGTCAGGCTGGCGGGCTCAACAGGAGTGTCCGCGCGGTCACCCGCCAGCGTGATTCCGGTCGCCGCATCCATCAGCAGCCAGGACGATACTTTCAGTTTTGGCGGCGGAATACTCGACCGCATCGGCTCGGCAAGATCCGACTCCATTTCGGCGGATGCAGCCCAAGGCATCAGTGCGATGCATATTCCCACAACCCCCCGACGCAGTACGTTGACCCACTTTCTGCTCATGATTGACTTCACTCCCTGACTAACGTCGGCTCAGTGCCGGTGACATTCATAATTATGGTTCGTTGCTTCTGTACGGCCTTGGTGCCCGTTAGCGGGCCTGCTTGAACCCGATAATAACGATTCTCCTGGTATTCCACCGTCGCGATCCGGATATGGGGGATCCCGCCCTCGACAAGCTGCGCTTTAAGGCGTTCTGCATTCCCCCTAAGCCGGAAACTGCCTGCCTGCAGAAAAACAGGCGGCTGCGTTCTACTGTAATTGACCTTAGAAGAGGAATTTTTCCGGCCCGTTGCTGTCGCAACAACCCGGATCTGAACAGGCGCTGTTCCCGACTCGACCACACCCAGTTTCTTCGCTGCCATATACGACAGATCCAGAATTCTGCCACCCAGAAATGGTCCGCGATCGTTTACCCGAACTAGAACTTCACGGCCGTTAGCGAGATTCTGCACCTCAAGATAAGTCGGCAGCGGTAAGGTCTTGTGCGCTGCCGTCATGGCGAACATATCGTACTCATCTCCGTTGGAGGTGGTTCGGCCATGAAATTTTCTCCCATACCAGGAGGCCTCTCCGGTCTCCAAATAACCCACCCTGACAGAGGGCATGGGCACATATCGAACACCAAAAACCGTATATGGGGCATTTCCAATCCTGCTCAACGACTCGGCTCTGGGGATCGCGTTGGCAACCGACGCAGGATCGGGGCTGGAGTCAGGCGGACCATCGTCTTCGAAATAGGCTCCGCCGGACGGGGGATCACGTAAAGCACTGCAGCCGGCAAGCATCAGGAATGCGGCCGCCAGGACTGCCCACCGGCACCATCGCATGCTCAGTTTCCAGTAGCTGACGCGATCTGCTCTGCGAGTTCAAAGACCGACATAGCGTAGTTCTGGCTACGGTTGTAGCGGGTAATGACAAAAAAATTGTGGTGGCCAAGCCGATAATCTGGGCCCAGTTTTCCCTCAAAGCGCATCACCCCCACCTTCTCATCCGCATCATCGCCTGAGACTGGTATGTTCAGCGCCCTCACCGAAGACAGCGGTGAATGGGGGCTCAATTTTCGGGTGACCATGTCATCGAGTCCCTCTGGCGCGTTAAGAACACGAGTCACGATGGCCTCATTTGGCGCCCAGCGGTGACGAGCCAGGTAATTGGCGGCGCTGCCAATCGCGTCTGCCACACTGTTCAGAAGATCCGCACGGCCATCTCCGTCGAAATCGACGGCATAGTTGCGGTAACTGCTCGGCATAAATTGGGGAATGCCCATCGCGCCGGCGTAAGAGCCTTTGATCGCCAGTGGATCCAGCCCCTGCTCAGCAACCAACTGCATGAAGTGTTCCAATTCTGAGGAGAAAAACTTGCTGCGTCGGGGGTACTCCACAGAGAGCGTCACCAAACTGTCCAACACCCGTAAACTGCCCATCACTTTGCCATAGCGGGTTTCGATGCCGATGATCGCAACAATAATCTCTGCCGGGACACCAAAACGTTCCTCGGCCGTAGCCAAAATCTGTGCGTGCTGCTTGAGAAACTGAATACCCCCATTAATGGATGCCGGATTAACAAACAGGGATTGGTAACGGTGCCATGACAACCTTTCAGCAGGACGATTCATCGCATCGATAATCTTGGTCTGAATCTTCGCGTCGCGAAACCACGACTTCATCTTCTGCCCTTGTAGCCCCTCTACCCCATCCAGGCGATCAGCCAATTCGGCCAGCTGGGGGTATTTTTCAAGAGAAACCGCATAAAGCGGTGACGCCCACATTGCCAGGGCGCTCAGCACCCCAGCGCACCATCGTCGTGTTTTGGAAACCCCTGATTGATCCATCACCATGTTCTCCTCACGTCATCAGCCGGCGTCTTGCGTGCATTCCCATAATCATGCCGAAGCCTGCCATCAGAGTCAGCATGGAAGTTCCTCCATAACTGATCAAGGGCAGCGGCACCCCGACAATCGGGAGAATGCCCGACACCATCCCAAGATTAACAAACAAATAAAAGAAAAAGGTCAGAGCCAAGGCCCCGATCAGCAATCGCGAGTAGGTGTCCCGGGTGTGGTACGCCATAACCAGGCAACGACCCACGATAAACAAATAGAGAAGGACCAGCATCAATACGCCGATCAACCCAAACTCCTCGGCAAAGACTGCAAAAATGAAATCAGTACTGCGCTCGGGAATAAACTCGAGATGTGACTGGCTGCCCTCGAGCCATCCTTTCCCCCAGATACCGGCTGATCCGATGGCAATCTGTGCCTGAATAGTCTGATAACCGCTCCCCAGTGGATCAGCAAAGGGATCAAACAACGTCAGGATCCGCTGCTGCTGATAACCATCAAGCCGGGACCACAGAAAAGGTGCCAAGGCAGCAAGGGCAGCCAACAGCATCATAATGTGATGCCAACGGATACCCGCCAGAAAGACAACAATCATGCCCGAAACAATCAGCATGATCGCGGTACCGAGATCAGGCTGTATCACCACCAGGCCTGCCGGAATAAGCGTGACCATTAATGCTGCCGTCACCATGGAGAAACTTGGCGGCAACCGTCCTCGGGTGAGCAGCCACGCGACTGCCATAGGGACAGCGAGTTTCATCAACTCAGATGGCTGAAACCGTACAACACCCAAGTCCAGCCAACGCTGAGCCCCTTTTGCAGTGACTCCGATTACCAGTACACCTAGCAGCGCGATGAGGGCAATAACAAAAAGGTGGGGCGACAGCCGACGAAGTGTCTCCGGTGATACCTGCGACAGAATCAACATCGCGACGACTGATACCCCAAGACGAATGCCCTGCCTCAACATGACGTCCCAATTCTCTCCGGAGGCGCTGAAAATCACCACGAGTCCAAGCGCCGACAGGAAGACAAGCGCGATCAGCAATGGGCCGTCCAGATGCAGTGACCTACCCAAAAACATGATGCTTTCTGAGAACTGCTGCTCGTTGCAGTTTTTTCTGAAAAAACCGGTCCATTACTTTTCGGGCGATGGGAGCCGCCGCTTTTGCGCCGCTTCCGCCGTTCTCAACCACGACCGCTATCGCGATCTGGGGCTTATCGACCGGTGCAAAGGCAATAAAGAGTGCATGGTCATGGAATTTTTCTGGGATCACGCTTTCATCATATTCTTCGTCCTGGGCAATGCCGATCACCTGTGCCGTACCCGTCTTACCGGCCATCTGATAGGGGCTTCGCCGCCCACTTGCGCGCCCTGTGCCTCGAGGACTGTGCATTACTGCCGTCATTGATTGAATGACACGATCCAAAGACGCTTCCACCGCCGGTTTAGCCGGTTGGGAGGAGACATTGGACGGGATGGTTTCACCACTCAGCGAGTCCTCTTTCGAAAGCAGGAGACGAGGCCGCACGGGAATGCCGCGGTTGGCCAGCGTTGCTGTCATGCGGGCAAGCTGCATCGGAGTAACCATGAGATAACCCTGCCCAATAACGGTGATCAGATCCTCTCCCGGATACCAGGACTCATCGCGGGTTGCGCGCTTCCATTGGGGTGTGGGGACCAGCCCGTCAGGCTCTTTAGGCAGATCGACCCCCGTTACAGCACCCAAACCAAATCGGGTCAACACGTCCGCCATTGCCTCGATGCCAAGCCTTCGGCCCATTTCATAGAAATACACATCACAGGATTGCTCAACGGCGCCGTGCAGGTTTACCGGCCCATGACCTGTTTTCTTCCAGCAGCGATACCGTCTCGTACTGTCCGGCAAGGTGTACCATCCCGGGCAGTACACCGACTCTTGCGGGCTGATCCCGGCATCCAGAATAGCCTGCGCAATCACCGGCTTGATCGTAGACCCAGGCGCGTATCTTCCGTAGAGCGCGCGATTCAGCAAAGGCCGATCTTCCAGGCCACGAAGTGCATCATAGGTCTGCTGATCGATACCGTCGACAAAAAGGTTGGGATCGAAGGAGGGACTGCTCACCATGGTCAGCACTTCTCCGCTAGACGGCGCTATCGCCACCACTGCCCCTCGCCGGTTCCCAAGCGCCTCACGTGCAATCCGCTGCAGATCCACATCGATAGTAAGGTTCAAGGTATTCCCGGGGGTTGCGCTACTTCGACTAATCGTGCGCAAGGTTCTTCCATGAGCATCAATCTCTACCTGTGCAAATCCAGGACGACCGAGCAGGAGGCCCTCATGCTGTTTCTCGACGCCTATCTTGCCGATGCTGCGAACCCCTTGGTATGCCGCAGGATCGATCATCGCCTCCTCGCTCTCGCTGATTCGACCCACATAACCCAGCACATGCGACACCAAACTGCCTTGCGGGTAATCCCGATGTAGCACTGCCTCCAAGGTGACGCCCGGAAAACGGTATTCATTCACCGCAAAAGTTGCCGTCTTAACATCATCCAACCTAGCCTTAAGCAACACTTTTTCGAATGCAGGATGCTTCTTCAGACGGGAACGAAATGCTTCAACCTCTGCAGTACTCAGCCCTACCAGGTCATTGACCTTCCGCAGCATCACCTCCATGTCATGAACTTTCTCAGGGACCACCTGCAGAATGTGAACGGCAGTGTTGCGTGCCAGAACAACACCATGTCTATCCAGAATCAGTCCCCGCACTGGGGGCACGGCCTGGATGCGGATATGGTTATCCAGTGACAGTGTCTGGTAGCGTTCGTATTGCAAGACCTGGAGCGAGTAGAAACGCCAGATCAGTATCAGAGAAAGTGCCAGCGCCAGAACGGCAGCGATCCGAATTCTCCGACGCACCGTTTCGGGTGCGACAGCACGGGCTGAGGGCAGTTTGTTAGCGGCCATCGTTTAACGGCCTAAGTTGGCGAGGTGCCGACTCCGCCGAAGCGCGAAATAAACCACGGGCCAAACCAGACCGCCAACAATAACGGCTGTCCAGCGATGCACCTCACTCAGACTCCCCATTGCAGCGAAGTCAACGATCACAAAAAAGATTAGTTCTATCCCAAGCAGCAGTGCAATCACGACGCTCTGCTGCCAAAGCGGATAGGTTCTCACCTGCAAGGACAGATGCTTGGCTAGGTAGACGAGGATGGTCTTGCTCAGCGCATGCACACCCGGAATCCCCAGGATAACAAGATCTATGACCAGGCCGACGCCCCAGGCAAGGGGCAGCCGCATTCTGTCGGGCAAGGCCAATGCCCAGTAGATCAGCACGAGGGAAACCCAGTCGGGTAAGAAACCCCGAATCAGTTCAGGTGCTGGAATGACCAGCAGCACCAACGCGATAAACACCGTCACGAACGGGATCCAGGAGCGGTGTTGCTCACTGTTGACGCTAATCATCGTCCTGTTCCGTTTCCATTGGATCTTGCAGCGCAGTTGCTTCTTTTGCAGGCAGCCATAACAGTAGCACCTCCCGATCGCGGCCCAAATGGGAAGCGGCTTCGGCTGTAATCTTCATGAATGCCTCGGCAAGGTTGCGCTCAACAGCAGTAATGCTGGCAACCGGATATCCCGGCGGATACCGCCCTCCCAACCCGGAGGTCACCAGCAGATCGCCTGCTCGAACGTCTGCATTTCGGTCAAGGTAGGGCACCCTGAGCAGGCGACCGGGTCCGCTGCCATAAACCACGGTTCGGAGGCCGCTGCGCGCCACTTGTGCCGGAACCGCCTGATCTTCCTGAGTGATCAGGCTGACTTTGCTGAAAAACAAACTTGGCTTGGTGACCTGCCCCACCAGGCCTCCCGAATCAACCACCGGCTGACCCTGGAAGATTCCGTCCGCACTGCCCTTGTTGATTATGACAGCGAGCGCTGCAGGATCTGGATTAACCGCGAGTAATGCCGCCAGCGTCACCTGTTCCGCCTCAGAGGGAATTGCGGACAACAATTCGCGCAAACGCGCATTCTCGTTTTCAAGAAACTCGAAGCGGTGCAGCCTGGCCTGCAAGATAAGATTACGCTGGCGCATTGCCTCGAAATCGTTGCGCAACTGATCCGCGGTCGTCAGGTGGCCCTGCATGCCTTTTAGCGCGGTGCTGGGCAAAGAAGCAAAGAAGTGAACCGGGATACCGATGACGGCCGCAGACTGAGTCACCGTACGGACCGACGGCAAATACAGGTAGGCTGCCACCAGCGCGGCGGACAGCAGCAGGTAAGGACCGAGACTGCGTACAACGCCGTCCCTGCTCTTCACCATCGTGTCACTCCTGGATTCGGATAAGCCTTCTCACTCAGGCAACGGCCACACTGCCAGGGTACTCGCACAAACATGCGGCGCGGCTACTCGTGTGTGAAGACGTCACCCAGTGCGCTCATTTCCTCTAACGCTCTGCCGCAGCCCCGGGCCACACAGGTCAATGGATCATCTGCCACGACTACCGGGAGTCCCGTCTCTTGCATCAGCCTGCGATCCATGTCGCGAATCAGGGCGCCCCCGCCGGCGATCACCATCCCGCGATCACCGATATCGGCAGCTAGTTCGGGCGGCGTGTTTTCGAGCGTTTCTCGAATCACCTGCACAATTTGGCGGAGCGAGTCACTGATGGCTTCATACACCTCGTCACTGCCTATGGTCAGGCTGTGGGACATGCCCTGGGCCAGATCCCGCCCCTTGATTTCCATCTCCCGATGATCGGACTGATCCCATGCGGTTCCGATGGCTTTTTTCACCCGCTCCGCCGTGGCCTCACCGATAAGCAGGCCATGGCGGCGGCGGACATAATTGATAATGGCCTCGTCGAAAGTATCCCCAGCCACACGAATGGAAGTCGCGTACACAATTCCGCCAAGGGAGAGTACCGCGACTTCGGTTGTGCCGCCCCCGATATCAACAACCAGCGATCCTGTGGGTTCTGCAACCGGTAACGAGGCGCCGATTGCCATCGCCATCGGCTCTTCAATGAGAAAGACTTCTCGCGCGCCCGCCGTGATGGCCGACTCGCGAATAGCACGGCGCTCCACCTGGTTTGAGCCCCCTGGCACACAGATCACGATCCGAGGAGATGAAAAAAACCGATTCTGCTGCACTTTGCGAATAAAGTACTTCAGCATCACCTCCGCCACCGTGAAATCGGCAATGACCCCTTCTTTAAGCGGCCGGATGGCCTGGATATTGCCGGGCGTGCGCCCCAGCATCATCTTTGCCTCCTGACCCACCGCCAGCACCGTTTTCTCAGGCGCCAGGGAGCCCGTGCGGATAGCGACTACTGAAGGCTCATTGAGAATGACGCCCCGGTCTGGAACGTAAACCAGAGTATTGGCCGTACCAAGATCCACTGCCAGATCGTTGGAGAAAAATCCGAGAAGACGTTTCAGTACCATGAGTCCGTACGACAGCAAAAGTGGCAGGTGCGAAGGCGGTAATCTATCACAGGGGAACACGATACCCCTAACGGCTGGGATATAATTGTAGCTCTTCTTCTTGGCTTTGCCCCTCCAGAAAAATCGGTGTCCATTTCAGAAAAAGACGTACTGCGTGTCGCCCACCTTGCGAGAATTAAGGTTTCGAGCGACGAGTTGGAGGATTACCAGGAAGGCCTCTCGGGGATTCTGTCCCTGGTGGAGCAAATGCATGACTGTGATACAGACGGCGTAGAACCCATGGCTCACCCGCAGGATATCCAGCTTCGACTGCGTGAGGACCAGGTGACTGAGCCTGACCAACGCGATGCAATGCAAGAAAGCGCTCCGCAGGTAGATGAAGGCCTGTACCTTGTACCGCGCGTTATTGAATAGCGCGACCGCAGAGTGGCGCTAGCGCCCTCAAGCCCAAGAGAACCGTTTTTTCATGCTTCACGAACACAGTCTGACCGCCCTTCGCGACATGCTGCGCCGTCGCGAAATCAGCAGTACCGAGGTAACTCAGCATTACCTGGATCGCATTGCTCAGCACAGCGATCTCAACGCATTTGTCACCGTCGATGAGTCAGGCGCCATGACCGCCGCAGCAGTCGCTGACAGGCAACTGGCCCGCGGTGAGGCTGACCTGCTGACTGGGGTGCCCATCGCGCATAAAGACATTTTTTGTACCCGGGGCGTTCTCACCACCTGCGGCTCAAAGATGCTGGAAAACTTTGTCTCGCCCTACGATGCGGCCGTTGTGGAGCGCTTCCATCAGGCTGGCAGCGTAACTGTCGGCAAATCCAACATGGACGAATTTGCAATGGGATCGTCCAATGAAACCTCGTTTTTTGGATCCGTGAAAAATCCCTGGGATCCAGATCGTGTTCCGGGAGGCAGTTCCGGCGGCTCGGCAGCAGCCGTCGCGGCATGCCTGGTGGCGGGCGCAACCGGCACAGATACCGGCGGATCGATCCGACAACCCGCCGCTTTCTGCGGACTGACCGGCCTAAAGCCAAGTTATGGGCGCGTTTCCCGCTATGGGATGATTGCCTTCGCCTCCTCACTTGACCAAGGCGGGCCAATCACACGAAACGCAGAAGACGCCGCTCTCATGCTCCAGTGTATGGCGGGATTTGATCCTCGGGATTCCACTTCGATCAACGCCCCAGCGCCCGATATGGCAACGCTGCTAGGTACGGAAGTACGCGGGCTGAAGCTTGGCCTGCCAAAAGAATTTTTCGACACGTCAGTCGACGGAGAGGTGCTTGAGAAAGTGCGCGAATCCCTTGCGGTACTGGAAAGGCTGGGGGCGATACTGGTCGATGTTTCTTTGCCTAACAGTGCTGCCGGGATTCCCTGCTACTACGTGATCGCGCCCGCAGAAGCCTCTTCGAATCTTTCGCGCTTTGATGGCGTGCGGTTTGGTCATCGCTCTGAACACGCAGAGGAGCTCGTCGACCTTTATGAGAACTCCCGGGCCGAAGGATTCGGCGAGGAGGTCAAACGTCGAATACTGATTGGCACCTACGCACTTTCTGCTGGCTATTACGACGCGTACTACCTCAAAGCGCAGAAAATCCGGCGCGTTATCGCCCAGGATTTCGAAACCGCGTTTCAGCAATGCGACGTGATTGTTGGTCCGACCAGCCCGACAACCGCGTTCCCTCTCGGTGCAAAAACCCAGGATCCAGTCGCGATGTACCTCAACGATATCTTTACCAATACCGTCAATCTAGCGGGACTGCCAGGACTGTCTGTTCCGTGCGGCTTTGATACGGCCGGGTTGCCCGTGGGGCTGCAGTTAATCGGCAAATTTATGGACGAGGCTTCGCTTTTGAGCACGGCTCATCAACTGCAGCAGGAAACAGACTGGCATCAGCGCGTGCCGGCGGAGTATTGAGCATGGAATTCGAGTGCGTCATCGGGCTTGAAGTTCACGCGCAACTGATGACTCGGAGCAAGATCTTCTCGGGGTCCTCGACCGCCTATGGCGCGTCGGCCAACACCCAGGCCTGTGCCGTGGATATCGGTTTGCCCGGGGTACTCCCTGTGATGAATCGCCAGGCGGCATTGATGGCGGTCACTTTTGGCCTTGCGGTAGGGGCGACGGTCAATCCCGTTTCCGTTTTCGCCCGAAAAAACTACTTCTACCCGGATCTGCCCAAAGGCTACCAGATCAGTCAGTATGAAATTCCAGTTGTGAGCGGCGGCAGCCTTGAGATCACAACCGCAGCGGGGCTCAAAACCATCCGGATCACGCGAGCTCATCTTGAAGAAGATGCCGGGAAATCCCTTCATGAGGACTTCCATGGCATGACGGGCATCGATTTGAATCGGGCCGGGACGCCATTGCTCGAAATCGTCTCGGAGCCGGATCTTCGCTCTCCTGCTGAAGCGGTTGCGTACCTGAAGAAACTTCACACGCTCGTGCGGACATTGAAAATCTGCGATGGCAATATGCAGGAAGGATCATTCCGCTGTGATGCGAATGTCTCTATCCGGCCGCGCGGAGAATCCACACTCGGCACGCGCACTGAACTTAAGAATATCAACTCATTCCGTTTCGTCGAGCGTGCGCTCCATCATGAGATTGACCGGCAGATCTCGGTGGTCGAGGCGGGCGGGGCAATCGTGCAGGAGACCCGCCTCTACGATCCCGACGCCGACCTCACCCGGCCCATGCGTGGCAAGGAAGAAGCACATGATTACCGTTATTTCCCTGACCCGGATTTGCCGCCGCTCGTCATCGACAAGGCGGATATTGCCTCAGTCAGATCGCAGTTACCCGAGTTGCCCGATGCGAGACAGATTCGCTTTGTATCTCAATACGAACTGAGTGAAGACGACGCTGCGCAACTGATTGGACAAAGTGAGATTGCCGATTATTTCGAATCTGCTGTTGGGCATGCTCAGGGCGAGTCACGCCTCACCGCGAACTGGATCAACGGCGAATTGATGTCCTGGCTCAACAAGAGCGATATCGACATTTCTGACAGTCCTGTAACACCCGCATTGCTGGGTCAGTTGATTTGCAGAATCCAGGACAAGACGGTGTCCGGCAAGATAGCCAAGCAGGTTTTCGCAGCACTGTGGGAGGGTGAGAATGACGGTGATGTCGATGCCTTAATCCAATCCAAGGGATTGACCCAAATCACAGATACCGACGCCATTGCCCAGGCAGTAAACGACGTGATAGCGGGTTTTCCCGATCAGGCGGAGCAGGTGCGTGGGGGGGAACAAAAAGTGATTGGTTTTCTCGTGGGGCAGGTCATGAAAGCCACTTCGGGGAAGGCCAATCCGCAAGCGGTCAATGAGCTCTTGAAAAAGCAGCTCCTGGATTGATCGCGCTGGTTGCAACCGCACCGGAACAGCAGCCTCATCATAGGCGCAACACCTGAGATCGGGTAAAGTATCTTTTTGACTCATCTGGCTGCCAACGGAATGAAAACCGCAAAATCCATTACCGCAATCCTGACAGCAGTCCTAGCCGCCGGTGGATTGGCTGCCTGTAGCGGAGGCCGCAGCGGTGGGGTCTTCAATCAAGCATTCAACGTCTCAGGACATTGGGCCGGCACCATCAGCGATGAAACCGGAGTGGCAAGAGCGGCGACCATGACCCTGTCTGATGGCGGAGGCACCGTGAGCGGCACGGTCAGCATCACCGGACATGCATGCATTTCTGGAGGGAATCTGACAGGCACCGCCGTTCAGGCACCGGCCAATACCACAGGGGACAATCCCTTAACGGCTGATCAGGAAAACAGCAACAGCGGCACGGTCAGCCTGACTATCAGTTCGGCCCAGGCGACCGGTGGAGTGAGTGCAGTCACGATTTCTGCTGGCGGCGCCGGTTATACGTCCGTACCGGTGATCAGTTTCAGCGAGCCCCCCAGCGGCGGTACAAAAGCCGAAGGTAACGCTGTACTGGGCACGGGAGACACCGCCGGCGAGGTCGGGGGAGTCGTGATCACTAATCCAGGATCGGGATATGTGCTCGCCCCAAGTGTCTTCTTCTCAGGCGGCGGCGGATCAGGTGCAATCGCTGCAGCAACCATTGACACTGCAACAGTCTCGGACAGCGTCACATTCACCTTGACGGGTGCGTCGTCTTCCCTGATCGGGTCGTATAGCGGTGTCTGGAAAAGTAACACCGGCACCTGCTCGGTCGAAACGAGCGGCACCGTAAACCTCTCCCGGCTCTAGTCGCCCTTTCCCGGGGCCGCCCTAATTGGTCACGTCGTTGCGAATATAGGCTGGCGCGGCCTCACGCCACTCCCCTTTGACACCTTGATTGAGTAACCGACTTGCGATCCGTGCGCCATAACCCGCTTGGGGAAACGCGGCTGCATGCCACACGCAATCTGCGTCTGCTTGAAACACCGAGGCATAGCGATCCCAGCCGCTGCCAACACCCACGCAATCAGAGACGTACTCTCTCAAGAGTTCTGGATTACTGACCCTCGGCGCTTCCTGCCAGTGCCAGCCTCCGGATGCATCGGCACCGCTCTCAAGGCAGCCCCAATAGACCTGCTCCATTCGGGCATCAATGGCTGCAACAATTCGGTCTGATGGCTTGATCTGATCCCGAATCCCCTCGGCCAGTATCATCAGGGACGAAATCGACAGCATTGGCTTATTGAGAGCCAGCGCAATGCCCTGAGCCACTCCGGCTCCTATCCGGATCCCGGTAAAAGACCCCGGCCCCGCATCGTAGACCACAGCATCCAGGGCATTTTTGGAAATGTCTGCCTCGCGCAGAACCTCTTCGATCATCGGGAGCAGAAATCGGGAATGCCCCTGCGGGTCTATCACGCTGCGCTCATGCACATGGTCGTCCGTTAGGCACGCAGCCGAGCAAGACTCAGTGGCCGTATCCACGGCCAGAATAATGGGCGATTTTTCCAAAGTCCAGTTTGCTTTCAAAGGCGGGCGATACACCGGGCCAGCGCATCCCGCCAATCAGGCATTTTGACGCCGACCTCCCGGTACAGACGACCGCCATCGAGAACCGAATATGCAGGGCGCGGCGCCGGCGTAGGATAGGACTTCGTCGGGATCGCCATGAGATCCACCCGATCAGCCTTAGCGAATTCAAAGATCTTTTGGGCAAAACCATGCCAACTGGTCACCCCGGCATTGGTCGCATGGAAAATCCCATAAATGTCATCCCGACCACTTTCTAGGGCATCCACCAACGCGACACTCGCCATGCCAAGATCCCAGGCAAAGGTGGGCGAACCCATCTGGTCGTCAACCACGCGTAGCGGCTTTCCCTCAGATGCGACGCGCAGCATCGTCTTAAGAAAGTTATGCCCGATATGGGAGTACAGCCAGGCGGTTCGCAAAATAATGTGCTGATCGGTCTCTTTTGCGACGCCCTCTTCTCCGGCCAGTTTGGTCCTGCCGTAGACGCTCCTGGGTGCCACCGGCGCCTCTTCGATGTACGGCGTCGAAGCGGTACCGTCAAAAACATAATCAGTCGAATAATGTACTAACGGAATCCCGAGAGTCTGGCAGGTCTTTGCCATCATCCTTGGTGCGTGCGCGTTGATGAGCTCAGCAAGCTGCGGCTCAGATTCCGCTTTATCCACCGCGGTATAAGCCGCCGCATTGATGACCAACTCTGGCTCAATTTGACCAATTAGATCAGGCACGGTCTCGGGTACGGCAAGATCCACGTCAGGCTGATCGAGAAATGTCACGATATGATGGGAAGGTAACAACTCGGCGAGCGCCGAACCCAATTGTCCCACTCGGCCAAAAACAAGGATACGCACCTTCTAGGCTCCGACAGACAACTCGGGGAGCTCAGACAACCGAAGCGCCACAGCGTCCTTTCCAGACAGGATCGGATCGTCGATCGGCCACTCGATGCCGATATCAGGATCGTTCCATAGCACTCCCGCATCATCTTCCGGCATATAAAGTGACGTGCACTTATAGGCCATCTCGGAGACCTCGCTGACAACACAGAACCCGTGAGCAAAACCCGCGGGAACATATAACTGCTTTCGGTTAGATGCAGAGAGTGTCACGCCAAACCACTCGCCAAAGTGGGGCGAATCTCGGCGTATGTCCACTGCAACGTCAAAGATCTCACCCACCAGCGCTCGGACCAGTTTGCCCTGCCAGGAGGGGTACTGATAATGCAGTCCGCGCAGCACCCCCCTGGTGGAACGCGAATGATTGTCTTGCACAAAATGGGTGGGAAGGCCCGCCTCGGCAAAATCACTGGCCTTGAAGCTTTCCATGAAAAAGCCGCGATCATCTTCGAATACGCGCGGCTCTACTATGACCACGCCGGGCAATGGAGTCTGGGTAACGGTGATCAAGCGGTCTCGCCCAAATACGCTGCAAAGGAAACCGCAAGGATAACTGATAGAAGGCCCGCGGCGCGACGGGGGTCTGTTGCGAACGCTTTTTTCGCCCGAGGCCTGACCGTCAGCGGCAGAATCAGGACGCTGTGAAAAAACTCTTGAGTCGATCCGCCCAGGAACTCTCCCGAGGCGAATGCCGTTCACCACCGGCTTTCAGCATGTCATCGAACTCACGCAGCAGGTCTTTCTGCTTCCGGTTGAGATTAACCGGTGTCTCGACCTTGATTTTGCAGAACAAATCTCCGACAGCGCCGGAGCGCACATTCTTGACGCCCTTACTCTTCAGCCTAAAGACCCGCTCCGACTGACTTTCAGGCGGGACTTTGAGTTGTGCGCGGCCACTCAATGTCGGAATCTCGATCTCTCCACCCAGCGTCACCATCGCAATACTGACCGGCATCTCACAGTAAAGGTTATCCCCATCCCGCGAGAAAATGGGATGCTGGCGAATTCGGATCTGAACGTACAGATCTCCGCTTCCGCCCATCGCGCTCCCTTGCCCCTCTCCCGCCAGCCTGATTTGATCACCCTCATCCACGCCCGCGGGGACCTTGACTTGCAAGGTTTTGGTTTTCTGGACTGTCCCGCTGCCGCTGCAGTCGCTACACGGCGACTGGATCACCGTGCCGCGGCCACGGCAATCGGGGCAGGCCTGCTGGATCGAGAAAAATCCCTGCTGCATTCTTACCTGTCCCTGGCCGTTACAGGTGGTGCAGGTGACTGGCGAGGTTCCTGGCCGTGCCCCCGAGCCGGCACAGGTGTCGCAGCGAACCTGAGAGGGAATTCGGATACGTGATTCGGAACCATGAACCGCTTCCTCAAGGGACAGTTCCAGGGTGTACTGCAGATCAGCTCCCCGACCTGCGCCGGAGCGCCGGCCGCCCCCTCCAAAGATATCACCGAAGATGTCGCCGAAGATGTCGCCAAAACCGGCCGCACCGGGACCCGCCCCTCCCCCACCCGCAGAGGGGTCTACGCCCGCGTGACCGAACTGGTCATAAGCTGCGCGCTTTTGCGGATCAGCAAGAACTTCATAGGCTTCCTTTGCCTCTTTGAAGGACCTTTCTGCTCCCTCATCATCCGGATTGCGATCCGGGTGGTATTTCATGGCGAGCCGTCGATAGGCTTTCTTGAGATCAGCTTCGGCAGCCGAGCGATCTACACCCAGTACCTCGTAATAATCCCGTTTCGCCATAATT
>MDSX01021964.1_pt1 | contig 18207 bp, 13 predicted proteins | sample 811141 | NCBI WGS metagenome assembly MDSX01 (sample SAMN05326642, study PRJNA326480) | marine metagenome | isolation source: seawater | place: Atlantic Ocean: South East | collected 2010 | reverse complement strand
ATTATATCTTAGAAAGAAATATCATACGAAATGAAATGAGTATGACGATGAGCTTTAGCTCTTCGAAGAAACATTAAAACGTTGTACGTTTATTCCCTTTCATAGCTTCTGCTTTCTTTTCGTTTCTATCAATGATAAGTTTCTGAATTTCATCTATCTTTTCTATTGGAAGATTATATAGTTCTGTTAGATTAAAACTTCCATCAGAATACAAGACTATAGAGTTTACTTGGTCTCTTAGACGTTTTTGTGTATTTTCATATCTTTTGATTATTTCAGTTACTTTGGTTTGATCTTTTACTGTTCTGAGGATATATTTTTGAAAAAAAAAGCGGGATTGAATTCCACTATTCCATCAAAATCTTTAGCACAATCTTCGTGACTACAAGTAAAGTTAAAATTGTTATCCATACCATTATTGTTAAGTTGCTTTACTCTTGTTTCTATCGCAGTGATGACATGGCGTTTAGAATTGTTTATGTATTCAATGATGTGTTGCATATTATTAACTTGTGTTTCGTCTGGAAGTGTTATACTCACTATTGAATCTGCTATTAGTGCAATATTAGCTGAACTTACTATATTAAAACTTTCCTTATACTTTTCATCTTGTTCTGCTGTTTTTATGTCACCTGCTTCTACTATTGAATTTAATAAGGACACACTCTGTATATTTTTAATATGAAATGTATTGAGTGCAGCAACTGTGTTAGGTCTAAGTTCGAACATTAAACCGTCAATTTCAATTTTATCATCTTCGTTGATTTGTCTTACTTTGCTTAAAACACTAGGTAAGTCGATGTCGTATGTGCTAGGTCTATCACAGTGTGTGCAATTTGTTTCGATAGACATTTGTTTGTCGTATGTTGATGCTCTGCTTGCTAATAATAAAACATCAAAATCAGGCAAACTTATCTCATAAGGGTTTTCGATATCAGGTATAATACTTTTTAACAACTGAAATAAACTCTCACCGTTAAACAATCCATCAGGAATACTTAATAATATCTCATCATGTAGTGTCATAGGCATAACACCTATTTCTCCATCTTCGGTGAGTCTAGGCTTGTTAGATAGCCATCTACCTTGAGTAGGTAGTCGAACATAAATTTCTTTTTGTCTAAAGTGTCCTGCTAGTGGATTGTTCATTTTTTTGCCTATAAATAACTATGTATAAAAGTATTTATCTAAATTAAGTGAGCAGTTAATGGCAACCTTTAGATTCGGTGGACAAACAGTTGATGTAGACGTTAGTGAATTGGCTAGCGAACGTACTCTCAATGAGTTACTAGGTGCACAAAAAGCACTTAATGCAGCATTGGGTGCAGTAAAAGACGAAGGCAATCAAAGCAATAATATTCTAGCTGGCATCAAACGTACCATTGCACAAGGAAACAAAGACAATGATAATAGTAATAAAGCCCAAGCGAGAAGCATAAGGTCTGGTGTTAGTAACGCTTATAACAGTATAAAGAAAGAATCAAAAAGTGCAACAACGTTTGATTCAGCGTTGTCGGGGTTTTTCAACAGTATAAACGCCAGTAAAATTGCAGCAGCCTTTGGTGCGGCAAACGCCGCAGCAATATCATTAGGTGAATCAATGAGATTGCTGGAAAGATTTGGACTAGAAAGTTTTGGTAACGATATTATCGACATTAATAATAGATTAGCAGGTGTAGGACTATCACTCAATGAATTTGGACAAATTATTGGAACTAACACACCGGTGATGAGAGGTTTAGCAAATAGTGCTAATGAAGGAAGTAGAGAATTTTTAAGTTTAGTAGAGAATTTTAGAATGGGTGCAAGAGCTGCTGGCGGCTTTACAATGACCAGTGCTGAAATGGCAGAGTTTCTAGCTGAAGAATTAGAAGTACGCAGAGCTAGTATGGATGCTGAACAATTTAGAAATACTACAATGGAAGCATTTAATGGTGCTATCTTAGAAAATTTAACACAACAAAAAGCTATGGCTAAAGTAACAGGTCAAGATGTTAGAGAACGACTCAAAGCACAAATGACTGCTAAAAACAGTGTTATTGCACAAAGTTTTTTGAATGAACAAAGTGATGAAACTCGTAAAAAATTCGAAGCAGTAGCAGGTGCATTAAGTAGGATACCAGGCGGCGATAAATTAGGCGAAGCTATTATTAATGGTATTGCTACAGACTTGCCTGCTAATGCATTTGCTCCTGAATTAATTGCACGACTAGGTAGTGGTGCAGAAGAGTTAATTGGTTTTATCGAACAAGGATTTGCAGGCGGCGGTGACATAGACATTACACAACTAGAAAAAATGGTTGAAGGTGTTAGCGATAATATGGGTCAAAGCGGTAATTTCCTAAGAACATTAGCGTCTACAGGTGATACTATTGCAGCAGAAATGCTAACTATTAATCAAAAAATGGTTAGAACACAAGATGATCTTAGTAAACAATATACATCTGCATATACTGACTTAATCAATGGAGTGACAACTAGTGGTGGTAATCTAGTTAGTGCTATGGAAGAACAAGCAGCATCTATAAAAGCACTACGAACAGAATTAGCATTAAACATTGCTGATCCTGAAGGAATAGGAAGTCAAGCTCTAGAAACTTTTACACAATTTACTGAAGGAATTAATACTTTCTTGCAAGGAGAGTTTGCATCAAATTTAGCGGCTGGAATTGGAGCAGGACTGTCTGAACTAGGACCTCAGATTGTATATGAAATAGGTCAAGGAAACGCCCCTGACGTATCAGAAACGGCTTTCCTAGGGGGAGTTGTTGCAAGAGCAGTAGGACAAAACGCAATCGCTAATGTTATGCAACTTGGACAACAAGGTAAAGCACTAGCGTCTGGCGGTGCAGCATTCCTCAGAGACTTTGAGCCAACGGTGATGTCATATGATGAAAACGGTCAACCCATTTACAGTGAAGAAGATCGAGCAATTCTAGAGCTCAAAGACAAGTTTGAAGAGGCAAGGACTATGAATATTAGTGTAGAAAGTATCACAAAATTAGCTAAATCTTTTGCCGCTGCTTTAGGTAACATAATAGACTAATGATAATTATTAGTCTTGACAAAACACATAAATACACTATAATAAACATAAAGAGATTCATATGAGTTGGAAGAAACATTTTACAGCATACGGCGGGCAAGCTACTGATAGTATGAAGCCTAGTAGTGCTAGCCGCTTTCAGAGCTGGTTACCTGAAGTTTACAGTGGGCAACCTAATAGAGTTGAGCGTTATGCACAGTATGATCAAATGGACATGGACAGCGAGATTAACGCTGCCCTTGACATTATTAGCGAATTCAGTACACAAGTAGACGAAGTAACAGGTGTTCCTTTCAGAATTGAATACAAAGAAACTGCTACGGAAAGCGAAGCAAAGATACTAGAGTCAACACTTAATCAATGGTGTAACCTACAAGACTGGGATAAACGTATCTTCCGTATGTTTAGAAACAGCGTCAAGTACGGAGATCAGTTCTTTATCAGAGATCCGGAAACATGGGAATTATATTATGTAAATCCTGTTGATGTTACAAAAGCAGTTGTAAACGAAGCCAAAGGCAAAAAGCCTGAGCAGTATATTGTTAAAAATATTGATCTCAATATGCAAGAAAAAACTGTAAGCCAACCAGTGCAACACAGTCAAACATACAGTAGTGTAAACAGTATGATGCGTGGACAAGCAGTGGACAAAAGTGCTTACGGACAGCAAGCAGGACAGTATGATCCAGGCACAGGCAACATACAAGAGTACACAGTAGACGCAAGCCATGTTGTACACTTGGGTATGACAGAAGGCATGGATATGAATTGGCCTTTTGGTAGCAGTATTTTAGATCCAATTTTTAAAACATACAAGCAAAAAGAATTGCTTGAAGATAGTATTATCATTTATAGAGTACAACGTGCTCCGGAACGCAGAGTGTTTTATGTTGATGTAGGTAATATGCCTCCCAACAAAGCTATGGGTTTTGTTGAGCGTGTTAAAAACGAAATTCACCAAAAGCGTATTCCAAATAAAACTGGTGGCGGCACAACTATTATGGATGCCGCATACAATCCACTTAGCATCATGGAAGACTACTTCTTTGCACAAACTGCTGAAGGCAGAGGTAGCAAAGTTGAAGTATTACCAGGTGGAGATAACCTAGGTCAAATTGACGACTTGCGTTACTTCACAAACAAAATGCTAAGAGCATTGCGTGTGCCCAGCAGTTATTTGCCAACAGGTCCAGACGATGGAACAGCAACATACGTAGATGGTAGAGTAGGTACAGCATTTATTCAAGAGTATAGATTTAATCAATACTGTATGAGACTACAAAATGCACTAGCACCTACCATGGACAAAGAATTCAAACTGTTTATGAAAAACAAAGGTTTGAGTATTGATGCAAGTTTGTTTGATTTAAAATTTGTAGAGCCTCAGAGCTTTAGTCAATACAAAGAGATTGAAATCCACAGCGCAAGAGCAAATGTATTTGGTAGCTTAGAAGGCGTAAACTACATGAGCAGACGTTTCTTAATGGAGAAATATTTGGGCTTAACTGAAGATGAGATTCTAAAGAATGAGCGTATGTGGCAAGAAGAAAACGAAAGTGGTGTAACTCCAGAAGGAGATGCAATGCCAGGATTAGGCAACGTAGGAGTACGTGGCTTTGATGTTCCGGATGGCAGTGATATTGATATGAATGTAGATGCACCTACTAACGACACAGAATCTGGCGCTAGCCCGATAAGTGGTGCAGAATCTGCACCAACAGGAGACCAAAATGCGTGACGCAGAATTTTTAAAAGAGTATTATGACGCTGAAGAAAACAACTATGCAAATAGAAAAATAGACGATGTGCGTAAGAAACGACTAACACTAAAGCACCTTAATCGACTAAGAAAACAGCGTGAAGTGCATAATGTTGAGCATGCAAATAGAACAAAACGTGTAAAGAAAATTTACGCAAGACCTGCTGCAACTTAATAATTTTCAGTTAAATTTTACTTATCTTATGAGCGAAATCATAAAATACCCATTTTTTGGGCCTTTTATCAAGCGAAACGTCTTGGTATTGTAAATATAGATGTAAACCATCTTGGTAAGCCTGTAATTTTTTAAGGAGAAATGATATGAGCGAACACAAGGAATCTTTAGTTAAGGTCCTTGAATACATCGTCAACGATGAGCAGGACAAAGCTGCTGATCTCCTACACAGCGTATTTGTTGAGAAAGCCAAAAACCATTGGGCAAGTATCACCGAAAGCGATGACGTAGTAGAAGACGAGATTCAAGAAGAAGATCTTGATGAGACTATCGATCTTGATGAAGCTGACGATGATTCAGAGGACGACGAAGTAGAAGAAGCAATTAATGTTTCTGATGCTGAAGAAGATTTCCTTGATGATATCGAAACAGCCGAAGACGAGATCGCAGACGAAGAAATCATGGACGATGAGGACATGGATGACGAAGAAATGGCAGAACCAGAAATGGATCTAGCTATGGACATGGATGCAGACGGTGACGCACCAGAAGGTGAAGAAGCAGACGCAGAAGAAGCAATGGACAACGTAGAAGACGCAATTGCAGAACTACGTGCAGCATTTGCTGATATGATGGGCGACGAACCAGCAGAAGATGAGCCAGCAGACGAAGCAATTGCTTTTGAAGCAGACGAAGTCGAAGCAATGGAAGAAGGCGCAACAATGTCAGCAGTTAGTGTATCACATAGTGATAACAGTGACAAAGGCAGTCCAGTAGCCAAAGGCGCTGGTAATGCACATGCTTCTCCACACTCAACAGACACAAAAGAAGGCGCTAAACCAAGTGCTCCTGCTGTGAAAGACATGGGTGTAACAGGTCCACAAGAAGCCGGATCGCCAAGTGCAGCACCTGCACCAAAGCGTGAAGACACAAAGTCGGACAGTCCAATCAGAGGAATGAAGTAATATGTTTACCTCGCTAAAAGAACACTTAACATTTAATCAGGCAAATATTGTCACCGAAGCTATCGAAGAAGCTCACGGTGGCAAAAGCCTGTACATGAAAGGTATCTTTATTGAAGGCGATGTACGCAACCAAAACAATCGTATCTATACCAAAGAAGAAATTCATAGTGCAGTAAAAAGCATCAATGAAAAAATTAAAGGTGGATACAGTGTATTAGGTGAAGCTGATCATCCAGATGACCTGAATATCAATTTAGATCGTGTAAGTCACATGATCACAGAAATGGGTACAGACGGCGCAAATGGGATCGGCAAACTTAAAATTCTACCAACTCCAATGGGAAATATTTGTAAAACCCTATTAGAGAGTGGTGTAAAACTAGGCGTGTCAAGCCGAGGCAGTGGCAATGTTAACGAAAGCGGAGTAGTTAAAGATTTTGAGATTATTACCGTAGACATCGTAGCAAATCCGAGTGCTCCTGATGCTTACCCTGATCCAATCTATGAAAGAATTATGAATCATAGTAGGGGTAATGTACTTTTGGATGTCGCTAGCGCAACTAGACACGACAAAGGCGCACAACGTTATCTCCAGGAAGAGGTGACAAATTTTATAAAAAACCTGAAGTATAGGAGAGATTAATATGGCTCATGCAATGGATGAACTATTAAACTCAAATACGCTCTCCGAAGAGGTCAGATCTTCATTATCTGAGGCTTGGGATACCCAACTAACAGAAGCTCGTGAGACAATCACAGCTGAACTTAGAGAAGAATTTGCACAACGTTATGAAAATGACAAAGCGCAGATTGTTGAAGCCGCAGACACAATGATTGGTGATGTTATTGCAAAAGAACTTGAAGAGTTCCAAGTAGACAAAGCCAAAGTTGCAGAAGATCGTGTAGCCTATCGCAAGCATATGAAAGAGCATGCAAAATTGCTTGATTCATTTGTGATGGATACACTTCGCAAAGAAATTAACGAACTTCGCGAAGACCGAGTTGTTCAAGAATCAAACATGTCAAGGCTAGAAGGCTTTGTTATGGAACAACTCACTAAGGAGCTCAATGAGTTTCATGAGGACAAACGCTCACTAGTTGAAGCAAAAGTCAAAATGATTAAAGAAGGCAAAGAAGTTATTAATCAAACTAAAGCAGACTTCGTAAAAACAGCCGCAACAAAAGTTAACGGAATTCTTGAGAACACACTCAAGAGTGAACTTAACACACTACGTGAAGATATCAAAACAGCTAAAGAAAATACCTTTGGTCGTAAGATTTTCGAAACGTTTGCAGCTGAGTTTATGGGCAGCTACTTAAACGAAGGAACAGAAGTTTCTAAGTTATCAAAAGTAGTTGAAGGTCTACAAGGTGAGATTGAAAACAAAGACAAAGCCATTGCTGAGAAAGAAGTATTAGTACAAGAGAGCGCAAAACGTGCTCGTATTGCTGCTGATACAGCAGAAAGAAAGCAAATTATGCAAGAAATGATGCAACCTCTCAGCAAAGACCATAAAGAGATTATGGGTGCATTGCTTGAAAGCGTAAAAACTGACAAGCTACAAAATGCATTTAATAAGTATCTACCATCAGTATTGAAGGAAGATGCTAAAAAACCACAGAAGAAGGTACTCAGTGAATCTGTAACAGAAGTCACTGGTGACAAAGCCAAAGCATCAGCATCAGCTGACACGCAGACAGCTGATATTGTTTACCTTCAAAAACTAGCCGGTATTAGTTAAGGAGACCGAAATGGCAGACAACCTAATGGAAAATTGGAGCGAAACTAAAGTAGCTCTAACAGACGGTCTAACTGGGACTAAGAAAAAAGTGATGGAAACAACACTTGAGAACACTAAGAACTACCTCGCAGAGGCAGCTACAACTGGTGCAACTCAAGCAGGAAACGTAGCAACACTTAACAAAGTAATTCTTCCAGTAATTAGACGTGTTATGCCAACTGTTATCGCCAACGAGATCGTTGGAGTACAGCCTATGACAGGCCCAGTTGGACAAATTCACACACTTCGTGTACGTTATGCAGAAGCATTTAACTCAACGAGTGGTATTGACACATCAGCAGGCGATGAGGCACTAAGCCCATTCAAAATCGCAGCTGGTTATTCAGGTGCAGCAGACGATAGAGCGGCAGCAACAAGCGCATTAGAAGGCGATGCTGGTAAAAAACTAAGCATTCAAGTTCTAAAGCAAACTGTTGAAGCTAAATCACGTAAGCTATCAGCACGTTGGACATTTGAAGCAGCACAAGACGCACAAAGCATGCATGGTCTTGACGTTGAAGCAGAAATTATGCAAGCACTTGCACAAGAAATTACTGCTGAAATTGATCAAGAAATCATTGCAAGCCTAACAAGTCTTGCTGGTGCAGCATCAGACACATACGCACAAGGTAGCGTAAGTGGTACAGCAACATTTGTTGGTGATGAGCATGCAGCTCTTGCAGTTCTAATCAACAAAAATGCAAACACAATCGCAGCTCGCACACGTCGTGGTGCAGGTAACTGGGCGGTTGTAAGTCCAACAGTACTAACAGTACTACAGAGTGCTACAACTTCAGCATTCGCACGTAGCACAGAAGGTACTTTTGAAGCACCAACAAATACAAAATTCGTTGGTACACTAAACGGTACAATGAGAGTATACGTAAACCAGTACGCAGCTAACGATGATGTACTAGTAGGATACAAAGGCGCAACAGAAACTGATGCGGCTGCGTTCTACTGCCCATACATTCCGTTAATGAGTAGTGGTACAGTACTTGACCCAAGTACATTTGAGCCAGTAGTTAGCTTCATGACACGTTATGGTTATGTAGAACTAAGCAACCAAGCAAGCTCGCTTGGTAATGCTGCTGATTACCTAGCAAAAATTGCTGTAACAACAGGTCAACTTGCATTTACATAATATGTAATTGTTTTAATAAACAAGAAACAGGGGCTTAGGCCCCTGTTTTTATGACTAGTGTTTAATAAATATGTATAACAAGGGTTTATAAATTCTGAATCTAAATAGGAAAAAATATGAGTGAAACAAAATTTAATAACAATCTAGATGTTTCTGGAAACATCAATATGTCTGGTAATTTAGTTGCCACTCAAACTTGGGCCAATTCCCAATTTAGTGGAGCTAGTATCGGAAGTATAGACACACTGTCAGATGTCGATACAACTACAAATGCTCCTTCGAGTGGACAAGTGTTAAAATGGAATGGTAGTAGTTGGATACCTCAGAATGATTCAGCTGGAAGCAGCGGTATTGCATTAACTGATCTTAGCATTGGAAGTGAAGGATCAGCAAGTGGCGACGGCGCTATTTCTTATAATAACAGTTCAGGAGTCTTTATATACACACCTCCGGATATAAACAGCTCCGTTGATACACATTTAAACCAAAGTAATCCAACCAGTGGTTATGTACTAAGTTGGAACGGAAGCGATTATGCATGGGTAGCACAGTCAGGTGGTGGCGGAGGCACGCCAGGCGGCAGTACAACCCAAGTGCAATTTAATAATTCAGGTGCATTTGGCGGGGATAGTGATTTTACATATAATAGTACTACCAATACATTAACTGTTCCCAACATTACAGCAACAAATTTAAATGTAACAGGATCAGGTAGTACAACTATTAGTGCTGGAGCAAATATTGAACTAGACGCAACGAATCGTGTACTAGTTACAGATACTGTTTTTAGATTAGCAAGCATGACAACAACACAGCGTAATGCAGTTACTAGTCCAGCCAATGGAGACATGATCTACAATAGTACAACCAATCAAATTGAAAGTTATGAAAACAGTGCTTGGGTAGCAACCGCAGGTAGTAGTGGTATTGCAAGTGTAGTAGCAGATACAACTCCACAACTTGGCGGCGACTTAGATGTAAATGGTAAAACAATTGCACATACATTTACAATAGGAGCAAACGGATCATCTGATTATACGTTTAGCGATGCAGGAAATGTTTGGTTCCCAACTACTGAAAATGACCCAGTATTATATCTTCGCAGAGGTGAAACATATGTTTTTAATGTAGATGCATTAAGTGGATCACATCCGTTTGAAATTAGAGTAAGTAATGGTGGTAGTGCATACAGTACTGGCGTAACAAACAATGGAGCAACAAGTGGAAACGTTACATTTAAAGTCCCGATGTCAGCACCAGCAACGTTATATTACCAATGTACTGTTCACGCAAGTATGGGAAATACAATTAATATTGTTTAAGGATGCACAATGAGTGAAAAAGAATATATTGTTACACTAACAGTAGATGCAGACCCTAGTAGTTTTCAAGCAGAAATGACACAAAATTCTGGAGATTCGTCTATACCTTCTCGCAGTGTTGATATTGCAAATCCAAGACTAGGATCAGTGCGTAATACGCATTATAGTTTAACAGCAGAAGAAGCTGAAGCATTAAAAAATGACAATAGAGTATTAGATGTAGAAGTTCCGCCAGATGATATACCAGATTCTGGAATGGAACTTTATGCAGTTCAGTCGGGAGATTTTACCAAAACTAGTAGCAGTAGTGGATCTCACCTTCCGTGGGCAATACATAGATGTTCAAGGACCACCAATGATTATGGAGCAGGAACAACTGTTAGCGGAGATTATGAATATAACTTAGACGGAACTGGAGTTGACATAGTAATACAAGATAGTGGCATTCAAGCTGATCATCCTGATTTCAACGATGCAGATGGAAACAGCAGAGTAACATCTATTAACTGGGCAACTGAAAGTGGTTTAAGTTTTACACAAAGTGCTAATCATGATAGAGATTATCATGGACATGGTACACATTGTGCAGGAACTGCAGCAAGTCTTACATATGGATGGGCTAAAAATGCTCGTATATACAGTCAAAAACTTAGTGGACTCGAAGGTAACGGAGATAGTGGAACAGGTATTAGTGCTACATACGCATTTGATGCAATAAAAATTTGGCATCAAAACAAACCAGTTGATCCTGCAACAGGATACAAGCGTCCTACAATAGTTAATATGAGTTGGGGATATTATGTGGATAACAGCTTTGAGCCATATGATGGATACTACAGAGGAATACAGTGGACATACGACAACAATAATACAGGTGTTGCTAATAGTTTTTCAACTTCGGCACTAATGCAACAAAGAACCGGACTGCCATTATGGAATGCATATACCAGTGATCTCGTCAGGAGAACAAATCCTAGATATACTAGTGTTGATACTGATGTAGAAGAATTAATTGCAGCAGGCGTTCATGTGTGTGTAGCGGCAGGTAATAGAAATTTACCAGTTGATGTCGACGGCGGTCCTGATTATAATAATAGGTATAGAGTAAATCCATACGGAACTCCAGGTGGTTATATTTACTACTGTCGAGGAAGCAGTCCGTTTAGTACAAATGCATTCATGGTAGGATCTGTAGATGATGTTGTTAATTCTACTGGAAATTTAGAACAAAGAGCTTCATATTCAAATAGTGGCCCAGGTGTTGATATATATGCACCAGGAGATAATATTATAAGCACTATGAGTACAACCAACGAAGGTGCAGACGGTGATTATCCAAGTGATGCTAATTTTAAAATTGGTAGTAAAAGTGGAACAAGTATGGCAAGTCCGCAAGTATGTGGTATAGGTGCACTGGCACTTCAAGTCAACCCACATATGACACCAGTACAACTTAAAACATTTTTACACAATCAATCACAATCAGGTAAACTCAGAGAAGATCCAAATTATTCCACGTGGACTACTGCAAATTCAAGTTATACAAGTTCGACTTCAACTGGTAGGTATCTTCAAGGTGCTCCTGACAGATTTTTATATAGTCCATATCCTGGACAATATAAGTTTAGAATTCAAAATCCATAGTAGTTTACAGCTAAATATATGTAATAAGTGAGAGACATATATGGCGTTGAATTTAGATCATCAAAGAGATAGGATTACTACTAGTACTGGTAATATGACTATTAATACTGCTGGTAGTTTACGTATACCAGTGGGTAACACTTCCCAGAGACCACAAGGTGGTGTAGTACAAACTGGGCAAATACGATTCAACACACAACTAAATGAATTTGAAGGTTACAACGGCACTGCTTGGAAAAACATAGGTGGCGTTAGTGACACAGATGGCGATACGTTCATTGATGCTGAACAGTCAGCAGACGATGATGTACTAAGATTATTTACAGCAGGTTCTGAAAGAATAACAATCAATGACACTGGTATTGTTGCTATTTCTGCCGCAACACAAAGCACCACATTTAATGACGGCGCACTAACAGTTGCAGGTGGTGTAGGCATTGTTAAAGATTTAAACGTAGGCGGTAACATAAATGTTACTGGAAATGTTACTGTAGGCGGCACTATTAATTTAGGCGATGATGATACAGATAACATTAATATCAATGCAGATATCAACAGCGATCTAATTCCAAACATAAATGACAGTTACGATTTAGGCAGTGCAACAAAGTCTTGGAAAGATCTATATCTAACTGAAAGCATAAACTATAAAGGTGCAACAGGTGAAAATGAAATAGTTGTTCCTACCAATCTGGCAGATGCACTGAGTCTTAAAGATGATGCTAATAATGATATATTAGTGGTAGATACAACTACAGGTGCTATTACAATTACACTTAGTGGTAGCTTGGTCGTACCTAGTATGGCAGTGAGTGATCTCACAGACAACAGAATTGTTGTAGCTGGTACAAATGGTGAACTCGAAGACGATGCTAGTTTTACTTTCGATGGTAGTATATTTAAAGTTGACACTACAGATGCTATTGTTATACCAACAGGTACAACTGCACAACGTCCGACTGCACAAACTGGTATGCTACGTTTTAACAGTACAAGTGGTAAAGCGGAAATTTATAATGGTAGTGGATGGATAGATGTAGGCAGTGGAACTGGTACAGTTTCAGAAGCATTTAAAACAATTAGTGTCAGTGGTCAAAGTGATATAGTTGCAGATGATCCAACAGACACATTAACACTAGTAGCTGGTACAGGTATAACAATTGCAACCAATCCTTCAACTGATGAAATTACAATTACAGGTGTAGCACAATATGGTGATTCAGATGTTGACACACATCTTAATATTAGCACTGCTGGTACAAATGAAGTATTAAGTTGGAACGGAACAGATTATGCATGGGTAGCTAACTCCGGCGGAGGTGGTGGATCAGGATTTAGCGATAAAATCGAAGATGCTGATGGTGACACACATGTTAAAGTAGAAACAAACAGCGACGAAGATTTTATTAGATTTACTACTGCTGGAACAGAACGTTTAAGCGTTAACAACACTGGCATTTTAACAATAGGTGATCTAGCTGGTAGTACATACTACAAATTTCCAACAGCCAGAGGTACAACTGGACAAGTACTAGCACTAGACGGTACTGGAAATTTAACATTCCAAACTGTTAGTGGCGGCGGCGGAGGCGGCGGCTCTGCTGTGTACTATCAAACCACTGCTCCTAGTATTGGTGTAACAGCAGGAGATCTTTGGTTTGACACAGGAACCACTGGTGAATTGTATGTGTATACAGGTAGTGAATGGATCAGTACAACACCAGGTGCTGATGCAAGTTTTATCACAGTAAACTTTACTGGAACAGGAAGTCAAACAGTATTTGATACACAAGCTGGACAAGGCACTGTTAGCATGGTGTTCTTGAATGGTGTGTTAATTCAGCCAACCAATGACTATACAGAAAGTAACGGTGTTGTTACGTTTGTAATAGCTCCATTACTCAATGATCAAATTGATGTTGTTGTCACAGGTGAAGTAAACGCACTTACGCTTCCTAGTTTAGGATTAGCAAATCACGGATTTATTGTTGTTGACACTAGCGGTAATGTAACCATGAACAGTGTTAAAGTTAGTGACCTCACTGATAACAGAATAGTAATCGCCGGTGCAGCTGGCGAATTAGAGGATAGTGCTAATTTAACATTTGATGGCAATGATTTAATAATCGACACAAACAGTAGTATTAGAGTTCCTGTGGGTACAACTGCACAAAGACCTACAGCAGCCACTGGGCAATTGCGTTTCAACACAACTGACAGTAGCTTTGAAGGATATGACGGAACAGCATGGGGTGCCATTGGCGGAGGTGGTGAACTAAATATCGCTGGTGATAGTGGCACAGATGTTATAGATGTTGAAAATGATACATTTACAATTATAGGCGGTACTGGGTTAACCAGTACAGTTACTAATAATCAAGTTGCTGTTGCATTAGATAATACCGCTGTAACTCCAGGTTCGTATGGTAGTACAACTGCTATACCTGTTATCACAGTTGATCAACAAGGTCGCATTACAGCAGCAAGTACAGCCGCATTAAGTGTTAACAAATTTGCTACTATTAATATCACAGATACAAATAGCGGATATTCATTTGCACAAACAGGTAGTTTAAATGCTGTATCAGACAGTGATTCTCTTACATTTTTAGGAGGTACAAATGTTGATATTGATGTTGATACTACCAACAATGTAATAAAGATTGATGCAGTATCTAATAGTGCATACACACTACACAGTTTTACAGGTACAGGCAGTCAAACAGCATTTGTTACCAGTAACACAGCAATTAGTGATGCGCAAATATACATCAATGGTGTATTGTTAGATGCTGGTGATTATAGTATTGCCGCAAATGGTAACATTACATTTGGTGTTGCTCCTTTATTAAATGATGAAATTAGGGTATATGCATTTACTACTGATGTAAGTGTGTTTAGTCTAGCGGCATTGGGCATTGACAATCATGATGAAATCTCTGTAGACAGTAGTGGCAATGTTACACTTACTGGAACACTCACACTAGCAAGTGATCCTACAGCAAACTTACATGCTGCAACAAAGCAATATGTTGACAATGCTGATGCTTTAAAATTAGATATAGCAGGCGGCACAATGACAGGCGCACTTACACTTAGTGGAGCGCCTACTAATGCTAGCCATGCTGCAACTAAAGCATATGTTGATTCACAAGTAACTGCACAAGATTTAGATGTAGCAGGTGATACAGGCACAGGTGCAATAGATTTAGATAGCCAAAGTTTAACAATAGCTGGCACAACAAACGAAATAGAGACTAGTGCAAGTGGTCAAACAATCACAGTTGGTTTACCCAATGATGTAACAATTGGTAACGACTTAATTGTAACAGGTGATCTAACAGTAGACACTGACACACTTGTAGTAGACAAAGCAAACGATAGAGTCGGTGTAGGTATAGCAACACCATTAGAAAAATTACATGTAGACGGTGCGATTAGAATAGACGGGGTGAGCAACTTAGAAACAGCAAGCACTTCATTATCAACAACCACACAGTCTGCGATAGATACTTTTGCAACAACAAAATTTAGAAGTTGCAAATACACAGTACAAGCAACTGACACAGTAAGTAGTGAATATCAAGTAGTTGAAGTATTATTAATACATGATGGAACAACTGCATACGTTACCACATACGGTGTTATGTTTACAGGTAGTACAGAGATTGTATCGTTTGATGCAGATATAAACAGTGGAAATGTTAGATTACTAGCAACCGGCGCTAGTGCAAATAGCACACAGTACAAAATTACAAGAATAAGCACATTGGTATAATATTATGGCAGTTAAAGATTTTATAGTAAAAAATAATACTCAAATGGCAGGACATATTACTGTAGGTGGATATCTAGCAGGTCCTGCTAGTTTTGTAATTGATCCAGCTGGTGTTGGAGATAACACAGGTACAGTTGTTATTGCAGGCGACTTACAAGTTGACGGTACGCAAACATCTATTAACAGTACAACTGTAAATATCAATGATTTAAATTTAATACTAGCTGACGGAGCTGCAAGTGCATCAGCTGCGAACGGCGCAGGCTTGACAATTGATGGAGCCAATGCTACATTTACGTATAATAGCGGAACTGATAAATTTGTTGTTAACAAAAGTATCACAGGTATTGCATACGCTGATATTAGTGGTACACCTACAGATCATATCGCACTAACTGATATTAGTGTAGGTACTCCTGCGAGCGCAAGCGGATCAGGTGCAATTTCATATAATAATTCAACTGGTGTGTTTACATACACACCTCCAGATCATATTGCACTAACAGATATTAGTGTAGGCACTCCTGCAAGTGCAAGTGGTACTGGTGCAATTGCATACAACAATTCAAATGGTGTATTTACATATACACCTCCAGACCTAAGTGGATATCTAACCAGCGAAACATTTACAAGTGTTGTACAAGATACTACTCCACAATTAGGTGGTGATTTAGATGCAAATGGAAACAACATTCTATTAGACAATGCTACAAAAATTAGTTTTGGTTCAGACACACTTCAAGTAAAAACTGACGGAAGTGGTAATAGTATTATTCAAGGTACTGGTACAACATACCTCAGAGGCAGTAGTGTTAATATTGGATCAAATGGAGGTAGTGGAGGATATCCTAATACAATACTTGTAACTGGAAACATAAGTACCAGTCATGTTGAAATGCTGTATGGCACAGGTAAAAAGTTTGAAACAACTAACACAGGTGTTACAGTAACAGGAACAGTAGCTGCTACTGCATACACAGGTGATGGTAGTGCGCTTACAGGTATAACTTATACAGAAACCGACACGCTAGACAGTGTTACTGGCAGAGGCGCAACAACCACAAACGATATCAGTGTAAATACACTAACAAGTACAGTAGCCTCAGGAACAGCACCGTTAACAGTAACAAGTGATACTGTGGTAACAAACTTGAATGCGGATAAATTAGACGGGAAACAATACGATGAGATTATTGCTGAAGCAACAGCATTAGCCATCGCACTAGGATAAAAATATGGCACAAGTATTTAAAAATTATACATCAGCGAGTGTTGGCACTAGTCCAACAACTGTTTACACAGTACCAGGAGCAACCACAAGCATTGTGATTGGACTTAATCTTGCAAATAGAAGCGCAAGCACAGTTACAGCAAGTGCGCAATTAGGTAGCACTTATATTGTAAAAGATGCACCTATTCCAAGCGGAGGTGCGCTAAGTGTTCTTGAAGGCAAGATCATAGCAGAAGCATCAGACACTATAATTGTAACCAGTAGTGCAGCCAGTAGCTTAGATGCAATTGTAAGTGTGCTAGAACAAACATAAGGATAGCTCATGGGTAAGGCAAAAGAAATTGCAGAACTAGGTGATAAGATCACAGTATCTGGCGGCACTGTTACAGTTGCTGATATAAGCACATCTACATTCAGCGGCACAAGTATACACAGTATGCAAGATGTTGACCTGACAGGTATTGCACACAATATGTTCTTAAAATACAATTTAAGTAACACACAGTTTGAAGTAGTTGCAGGAAACACAAGTAGTATAGACGAAGGTACAAACTTATACTACACAGACGCAAGAGTAGCCAGTTATTTAAGCAGTAATGATTTTGATACTGCAACAAACATTGTTGCTAGTATTACAGACTCAGCACCAAGCACATTAGATACCTTAAATGAGCTAGCGGCGGCATTGGGAGACGATGCTAACTTCAGTACAACAGTTACAAACAGTATTGCTACTAAATTACCACTAGCGGGTGGTACGCTAACTGGTTCACTGGATGTGAATTCCTTTCAACGGATATTAGCAAACAATACTCTTTTCTTTATGAATACAAATAACTCAGCGTCATCTTATATTAAAAATACACTTGGTGCAGGTGCTTCTAATTTGCGATTAGGAGTAATGGGTGATGATAAAGTAACAATTTTATCCAATGGCCGTGTTGGTATTGGTACAACTACCCCAGGGTCTCAATTAACTGTACAGGGCACTCTTGGTGATGGTTCAAGTCAAGCATATATTGATGGTTGGTCTATTATTGGAAATGAGTATCAAGGCAATATAATGACCAAGCTCAACTGGGCAGGAGGCGGAGCTCGTATTCAGGGTTTTAATTCTGGCGTACAAAAATTTGAAATAAGTGCTAACAGCGATACATATCTTAATGGTGGCAACGTTGGCATCGGTACAGATGATCCTGATGAAATATTAGACGTTAGAGGTGGAGCAACTGCAAGACCTACATTTGTGCATGCGAGTGGATACGGCGGATTACAATTAGCAGGCACAGGCCCTGGAAGTGGCGCAGCTCTCATTTTTTCTAATGATCATAGTAGTACCTTAACCGAAGAATGGGCTATTTT
>MDSX01065918.1_pt1 | contig 18210 bp, 14 predicted proteins | sample 811141 | NCBI WGS metagenome assembly MDSX01 (sample SAMN05326642, study PRJNA326480) | marine metagenome | isolation source: seawater | place: Atlantic Ocean: South East | collected 2010 | reverse complement strand
GAGGAACCAGTGAATTAATTCCTTTTTTAATTGAAGTTGATGAAGTCAAATCTCTGGAAGAACTTTTTGTTGTCATGGCAAAGAATAAGTTTTATGGAGTGAGTGCACCACTCAATGCATATGTAAGAACTGATGCTAAAAATTCTAAATCACACACGCTGTACGTCGGGCAGGGAGGCATTGGACTCCCAGATAGAGAGTATTATCTGAGGGAGGATCAGGAAAGTAGGAGTATTCAAGAAGCATACAGAAATCATATTTCAACAATGGCTGAATTGTGTGAGGTTTTGATAGATGAGGATGCCGTATATGCTTTAGAATACGCTTTAGCAGAATCTATGAAGTCACGTGTAGAAATGCGTGATGCCGAAAAGCGTTATAACGCCATGTCAGTGAGTGAATGGCAGGAACTCTGTCCATCTTTACCAATAACTCAATACATGACTGAATTGGGACTTCAAGATAGAGGGGTCGTAAATAGCTCCCCAGAATTCTTTTCAAGAATGGAATTAAAAGTATTCCCTTTGGAAACTTGGAAGCAGTACCATCAATGGCAGATTTTAAGAGGAGCTTCTGGATTGCTTAATGATGCCTTAGAAATTGCCTCTTTTGAATTTTACCAGAAGACTTTAAGAGGAAAGCCCAAAATGAATCCAAGATGGAAGCGTGTTCAAGGGTCAACGGGTATGCTTGGTCAGCAGGTTGGTCATCTCTACGCTGACCGTTTTTTCCCCAAAGAGCATAAAGAAGAAGTAGAGCAAATGGTTGAGGACTTGCGCGAAGCTTTTCGTGGACGAATTGATCAATTAACTTGGATGTCCGATGTAACCAAGATTAAAGCTCGAAAAAAACTAGATGCCTTTACGTATAAAATCGGATACCCAAATAAATGGGAAGATGTGAGCGATCTTGAAATTGACAGAGCAAGTTTTTTTGCGAATATGAAAAATATGTCCAAGTACTTTACTGCAAAGAACTTAGCTAAGTTAGATGATCCTGTAGATAAAAGTGAATGGGGTATGGGCGCACATATAGTAAATGCCTATTACAATCCATTGAACAATGAGGTGGTATTCCCTGCAGGAATATTACAGCCTCCTTTTTATAATCCTGATGCAGATGCAGCAATTAATTACGGTGCTATAGGCGGTGTTATTGGTCATGAATTCTCTCATGGTTTTGATGATCAAGGTGCTAAATATGGTCCGGATGGAAACTTAGAAAATTGGTGGACAGCTGCGGATAAAGCACAATTTGATACATTAACGAAACAATTAGCGGATCAATATTCATCTTACGAAGTTTTGCCCGGAGTAAACGTCAATGGTCGTTTAACATTGGGTGAGAATATTGCGGACTTAGGCGGTTTAACCTTGGCCTATTATGCGTACAAGAATTGGAAAGGTTCAAAAGAAATAGAACCCATAGATGGCTTCACGGATGATCAAAGAGTATTCCTTGGTTGGGCTCAAGTGTGGCAGAGCAACGGGAGAGATGAATATTTTAAGAACCAAGTAACCACAGATCCACATAGCCCAGCACAATTCCGAGTCTCCGGAACGGTAAGTAATATGCCCGAGTTTAAACAAGCATTTGGTTGCGAAGAAGGTGAAAACCTGAAGCTTATCGGTCAAGAAATCACAATTTGGTGACCCAGCTAGATGTCCTATCTTAATGGTAAAGAGACAACTGTAACTTTGAATTATTAAAAAAATAAAGTCGATGACAATTAACGAAGCTATCAATCATGAAAATGCAAGTCTGGTAGATGTAAGAACTTCTGCAGAAGTAGCCATGGAATCTGTTCCAGGAGCAGTTAATATTCCATTAGATGCCATTCCGGATCGTTGGGAAGAATTCAAGGACATGCCTCGTCCATTAGTATTGTTTTGTCGTTCAGGTGTTCGTTCAGGCAAAGCCTTGGCCTTTTTGGAATCCAATGGAATTACTGACGGTATGAATGGAATGGGAGCCTCTGACGTTTTAATAGAATTGATGTAATGAGTGGAGCTCTAAGAAGCACGGTGCTTGTTTTGGGAATGTTGACCGCTGGATGTCAAGCTCAAAATACTCAAAGAGGAATAGTCAGCCTTGATGTGAATGTAGCCGACTTTGAAATGATGATGGATACCATTACCAATGGACTGCTTCTTGATGTAAGAACAGATAATGAATTTGCCCAAGGTCATCTCTATGGAGCTAGACAAATTGATTTTTACCGTGATGACTTCTCAGACGAACTAGAAAAACTAGATAAAGAACAACCTGTTTTTGTGTATTGCAAAAGTGGTAATCGCTCGGGTAAGGCAGCAAAACAAATGAAAGTAATGGGTTTTACTGCGGTATATAATCTTGAAGGGGGCATAGGCGCTTGGTCTAAAAGAGGCAAGCCAATAGCGAAGTAAATGGCTAGTTTTAAAGATATCATTGCGAGTGATACCCCAACCCTTATAGACTTCTTTGCAGAATGGTGTGGTCCATGTAAGATGGTGCCTCCTATCCTGAAGGACTTGAACGAACAAATGGGCGACTCTGTTCGAATTATTAAAGTGGATGTAGATAAGAACCAAGAATTAAGTCAAGCTTTAAATATTCAGGGGGTGCCTACTCTAGCTTTATTTCAGTCTGGGCAAATGTTGTGGCGGCAAAGTGGAGTTATACCGGCTTTTCAATTAGCAGCGATAATCAAGGAAAAAGCTTCAATCAAAAACCCATGAATAAAATAGTCACGCTTTCCTTTTTGGCTTTGGCTAGCTGTGGACTTAGTTTAGATTTAATAGAAACCGATCTACCATCGCCTGACTATTCAAATATTGACGAGTGGATAGCACATCCCGAAAAATTAGATTTATCAGATTCTTCTTATACCGGCGAGGAAATAAATCAATTTGATATTCCCGTATTTTTTGTGAGTCCTACGGTCTATTTTCCCAAAAAACACGAGCCTTGGAATTTAGATTTTTCAAGTGCCGCAGGCAAAGCACTTTTTGAAACTCCGGTTACTTTTCAAAGTACAGCTTTCAATGTTGCAGGATTTGTTTTTTCTCCATCCTACAGGCAAAGTGCCTATCAAGTATACAATGTGGCACCCAATGCAACTACCAAAAGGTCATATGATATTGCTTATCGTGATGTTCGAACTGCTTTTAAGAGTTTTGTAGGTCAAATTGGTTCCCAGACACCGTTCATACTAGCCGCACATAGTCAAGGAACAGATCATCTCATAAGGCTTCTGCAAGAAGATTTTCCAAAACAACTGCATCATAGATTGGTAGTGGCCTATTTAGTTGGAATGCCAGTAAATGATTGTGAAATGTCGCTGCCAATTTGCGAAAGCCCAACGTCTACAGGATGTTATACTTCCTGGCGAACTTTTCATGTTACCGCAAAAGTGTTCAACAAATATCCTGTTGAATGTATAGGCGTAACAAATCCAATAACATGGACTACAAATTCCGCATTAGCAGACGTCGCGTTGAATACAAATGTGATGTACAGTGAGAAAAAACAACCACTACAAGCGCTGGTTAGCGCCCAAATTAAGAATGGAGTAGTTGTTACAGAACGCCCTAAATTTCCTGGTAGTGCGATTCTAAGAACTAAGGATTATCACCGTGGAGACATCAATCTTTATTACGGTAATATTCAATCCAATGTTAAGGTTCGTTGTTTACAGTATTTGAAGGAGCAGAGTTCTTATCGAGAGTGATAGGGTACCAAGGTACTAGCGTTTTTAAAACGAAGGCATCGGGAAAATAGGATTTCCAGCTCACAAGTGCTCTTTCTGCGGTGCTAACATCTGGATAAGAGCCAACGTGAATTTTAAAATTTGGTTCTCTGTAAACTATTCTAGCATCTTCTTCTGCACCAAGAGATATAATATTGGCACGTACGGAATTGGCGCCGTTGCGATTGCCGCTAAAAAGCTGAATGGTATACCCGTCAAACAAGGGACTTTTTACTTGTTCCGTGTAGTGCGCATATGCACTGTCTAGATTCATAGGGGTGTTGAGTGTGTCTGTATGCATTACCACCTCATTAGTCTTGAGATTCGCCGCTGCTAAAGACCCACAGAACGCTAGGGTTAAAAGGAACACTACATTTTTCATATAGTCAAAAGTCGGAAAAAAAAATCAGTTAGATATCTAGGAAGAGACAGTGCAATTGAAAGTGAAGAAAAAACAGTTATTTAGAATCAGTTTAAATTGAAAATTAGGCACAGATACAAGCGTTTTTATGGGTCTGTACCTTATTTTTGCGCGACAGTGAATAGCTATATAAAGCCGTATATGTACACTACTTCAAAACTCAAGAGATTTGCCTCACTTATTGCAGTGGTAGCAATCATGCTCTTCTCTTCTGTCGCACAGGCCTTTGAGGGTGATGCGAAAAACGGAAGAAAACTTTTCAAACAGAATTGCGCGAGTTGTCACAAGCTCGACAGAAAATTGGTTGGCCCTGCATTAGTTGGGGTAACTGATAAATATTCTGAGGACTGGTTGCTTAAGTGGATTCGTAATAATGCCGAATTGCGTGCATCCGGTGATGAAGATGCCATAGCTATTTACGAAGAGTACAACGGCTCCGTGATGAGCGCGTTTCCTACTTTGAGTGATCAAGATATTTTTGATATCCTTCAATATACTATTGACGGTGATCCTAAGCCTACTGTTGTTGCAGGAACTCCAACAGCCACTCTCGCTGAAAGTAAAGACTATTCCATGCAAATCACTATTGGTTTGGGTCTACTACTATTTGTAATGATTTCGCTCCTTGCAAGAATGAAGAATACGCTTCGTCTTGTAAATGGTGAAGACCCAGTATCCATATTAGACGAAGCCGGTTGGTTTTGGGGACGTCTTATCAATAACAAAGGGTTTGTTACCGTATCCACAATTATTGTTACTGTAGCCTTTTTAAACCAACTGTATTGGTTTATGATGGGCATTGGCGTAGAGCAAAATTATCAACCTGAACAGCCAATAGCCTTTTCTCATGCGCTCCATGCTGGAGAAAATCAAATCGATTGTAATTATTGCCATAGCTCAGCTCGTCATTCAAAGCACTCAGGAATTCCTTCTGCGAATGTGTGTATGAATTGTCATATGTATGTAGATGGCACAGAAATAACAGATGAAGCCGGAAATTTAAAATATGACGGAGAAGGTTCACCGGAAATTGCAAAAATCTATGCAGCCATAGGCTGGGATTCTGAAGAAAGACAGTACAAAGAGGACTATGAGCAGCGCCCGATCAAATGGGTACGTATCCACAACCTTCCAGATTTGGTATATTTTAATCACAGCCAGCACGTAAATGCAGGTCAGCTAGAATGTCAAGAATGTCACGGTCCTGTTGAGACTATGGAAGAAATGTATCAATATTCCGAACTGACCATGGGCTGGTGTATTAATTGTCACAGAGAAACTGAGGTTCAGTTTGAGAAAAACGGCTATTATCAGGACTTCCACGAAGAATTAACTGAAAAGTACCACGGAGAAAAAATCACAGCTGAAAAGATTGGTGGTTTGGAGTGTGGAAAGTGTCACTACTAATTTGAGAAGTAAGAATGACTGAGAACAAAAAATATTGGAGAGGGATTGAAGAACAGTCCAATCCAGAACTCACAGAAAAGCTTGCGCAGAATGAATTTGCAAATGATATCTCCAGCGCAGATTTCCTAGGTAATGACGAAGTTGCTGAAAGTGAAACTTCGCGCCGCGACTTTCTAAAGTTTATGGGATTTTCCACAGCAGCAGCTACGCTTGCAGCATGTGAGGCGCCCATAGTAGAAAGTATACCATATGTAGTGAAGCCAGACAGTCTTACGCCTGGTCTACCTTCTTTCTATGCTACGTCCATGTTTGACGGAACAGATTATGCTTCTATTTTGGTTAAAACCAGAGAGGGACGCCCAATTAAAGTTGAACCCAACTCGGAAGCTCCGTTTAATAACGTAACGAATGCCCGCACCCAAGCATCTGTTTTAAGTCTTTACGACGGCGCACGATTAAGAGGTCCCAAAGTAGGCGGTCAAGCGTCTTCTTGGAATGATGCTCTAGGCGCTGCTAGAGAGTTGCTTACTGAAAATTCAGTACTGCTTACTTCTTCAGTAATTAGCCCTGCCTTGAAAACTGCCATTGCAAAATTAGGATTGCGCCATATCAGTGTTGATCCAGTTAGTGTAAGTAATCGCCTTGATGTCTACGAAGGTTTTGCAGGTAAACGCGGTTTACCAACGGTAGATCTTGAAAATGCATCAACTGTTTTTGCAGTGGGCGCAGATTTTTTAGGAGATTGGGGCGGCCAAAACTTAATGGCTACCTACGCAGAGCGCAGGAAGCCGAGTGAAGGTATGTTGAAACACATCCAAGCCGAAGCCGGTTTAACGCTTTCGGGTTCAAATGCCGACGTTCGAATTAAAGCTAGAGTGAGCGAATACGAGTCTATCCTAGCTCATGTATATAACAAGGTTGCTGCTGTTGCTGGTTTAATCACTATCAATAGTCCTGCTCTTCGTGAGGATATTTTACAGAGTGTGGACATGGCGGCTGGTGAATTGTTGGCTGCAGGTTCAAGTGCCGTTGTTTTAAATGGTTTAAACACCAAAAACGCGGAGCGCTTGGCATTAGCTATCAACTTAGCATTAAAGTCGAAGGCGTTCAATACATCAACGTTCGTATACACATCGAACGGTAATGATGAGTCTCTTTCTACTTTTTTATCAGATGTCAAAGCGGGCACTGTTGACGCGGTCGTTACGTTAGGGGTTAATCCTACGTATCAAATGCCAACCGTTGATTTAAACGGACTTAGTATTATTTCAATTGCTGATCGTGAGGACGAAACGGCTTCTGCAGCAAACATAGCTTTACCTTTAAGTCACTACTTAGAATCTTGGTCTGACTTTAGTGCAGTAGACGGTCATTATGCAGTTGGACAACCAACAATAAGTCCATTGTTTGACAGTAAAAGTGCTGTTGAGATACTGAATGCTCTTGCAGGAGGATCAGAAAGTGCAAAGTCACTAATAAAAGAGAGCGCTGCGTCTAATGCTGGTTCAACGTCATGGAATGGATTACTCCACGACGGTTTCACTAGAACCACAGTTTCTGAGGTGAGCATGAACGGCTCAATGGACGCTGGTATGTTTGATATTAGTGGAATCAAGGTTATGAAGCCTCAGTCTGGACTGGAGTTCTACACCTATACTAAAACGGGTATGGGAGCTGGTGAAAATGCCAACAACCCATGGACTTACGAATTACCCGATCCAATTTCTCGTCTCTCTTGGGACAATTATATTGTTATGTCTGCAGCTGATGCAGTAGAATTAGGCATTGAAGTTGCTCCTGAATCAAACGGTGCTATGACCGGTAATACACTAAATATTACTGTAGATGGCAATTCTTTAGAAAATGTACCTGTCTGGATTCAGCCTGGTCAGACAAAAGGAACGTTAGGTTTAGCTGTTGGGTTTGGTCGCACTGCGGTGGGTAAAGTTGGAAATAATGTAGGAGTAAATGCCTACAAGCTCTTACTTTCCTCTCAATCGGTAAGTGCTGATGTTTCCGCTTCCTCTTCAGAAATAGAGCATGGTTTTGCGTCCGTTCAATTGGCTCATACGATGATGGGGCGTAAGATTGTAAATGAGATAACCCTTCCAACATTCATGGATGTTAGTCATGATAAATGGAATGAGAAACCAACATATGAGACCTATAAAGGTCCCTTAAGTTCATTTGAAGCAAATCTTTGGGACGATCACGATCACGAGACTTCCCACATGTGGAATATGTCGATTGATTTGAATTCATGTACCGGTTGTGGTGCATGTGTGGTGGCATGTTCATTGGAAAACAATGTGCCTGTGGTTGGTAAAGATGAAGTAAGACGTCATCGCGATATGCATTGGTTGCGCATAGATCGTTACTATTCTTCGGAAATGACACCAGAGCTTGCAGAAGAAAACGATATTGGTGCTATTGAGAAATTCGCCAAGATGGAGGTTCCATCTGAAAGTCCTGACGTCGTATTCCAGCCCGTGATGTGTCAACATTGTAACCACGCGCCGTGTGAAACTGTTTGTCCTGTTGGTGCTACCGTGCATTCAAGAGAAGGGTTGAATCACATGGCTTACAATAGATGTATAGGAACTAGATACTGCGCAAACAACTGTCCTTATAAGGTGCGCAGATTCAATTGGTTCAATTACAAAGGCAATGAAAAGTTTGCTGATGTAAATCCATCACAAGATGATTACGGCAGAATGGTATTGAACCCTGATGTGACAGTAAGAGCGCGTGGTGTCATTGAAAAATGTTCTTTGTGTATTCAACGTATCCAATTGGGTAAACTAGAAGCAAAGAAAGATAGTAGAATGTTGACGGATGGAGAATTTACTACAGCTTGTGCTCAGGCTTGTGGTTCAAATGCAATCGTATTTGGAGATGTAAATAATCCTAAAAGTGAAGTAAGCCACCTCAAGCAAGAGGGTAGAGCCTACCATTTGTTAGAAGAAGTAGGTACTCAGCCTAGTGTATTCTACCAAACGAAAGTTAGAAACAGAGCCTAATAAATAAGAAAGCGACATGCATTACGAATCGCCTGTTAGAAAACCGCTCATTCTTGGAGATAAGTCCTACACGGATATTACCAACGATATAGCGAAACCAGTAGAGACAAAAGCACCACGTGCGTGGTGGATAGCCTTCTCTATCGCATTTGTCATGTTCCTTTGGGGTATAGGATGTATAATGTATACCATTGGTACCGGTATCGGTGTCTGGGGACTCAATAAAACTGTTGATTGGGCCTGGGACATTACCAACTTTGTTTGGTGGGTAGGTATTGGTCATGCAGGAACGTTAATCTCAGCGGTACTTCTTCTTTTCCGTCAAAAATGGAGAATGGCAATTAATCGCTCAGCTGAGGCAATGACAATTTTCTCAGTTATCCAAGCGGGTCTTTTCCCGTTAATACACATGGGGCGTATTTGGATGGCGTACTGGGTAATGCCTATTCCGAACCAATTTGGTTCGCTTTGGGTAAACTTTAACTCACCCCTTCTTTGGGATGTATTTGCCATTTCTACTTATTTAACCGTAAGTACTGTATTCTGGTATGTTGGTCTGATTCCTGATTTTGCGATGATTCGCGACCGTGCAATTAACCCTGTTCAAAAGCATATCTATAAAATATTATCGTTTGGCTGGGGTGGTAAGGCTAAACATTGGCAACGCTTTGAAGAGGTGTCACTAGTTCTTGCGGGACTGGCTACGCCGCTTGTGCTTTCCGTACATACCATTGTGTCCTTTGACTTTGCCACTTCGGTGATTCCCGGTTGGCATACCACTATCTTCCCACCATACTTCGTTGCAGGAGCGATTTTCTCAGGTTTCGCTATGGTACAAACGCTTCTTTTAATTGTTCGCAAAATCTTTAAAATGGAAGATTACATCAACATCGAACATATTGAGATGATGAATATTGTAATCATGGTCACAGGCTCAATTGTGGGTGTAGCTTATATTACAGAGCTGTTTATTGCTTGGTATTCAGGTGTAGAATATGAACAATACGCTTTCTTGAATAGGGCTACAGGACCATACTGGTGGGCATATTGGGCCATGATGACATGTAATGTGTTCTCTCCGCAATTTATGTGGTCCAAAAAGTTACGTACCAACTTGATTTTTACGTTTGTGATTTCCATAGTTGTTAACATAGGTATGTGGTTCGAGCGATTTGTAATTATTGTAACCTCTATACACCGAGATTACTTGCCATCTTCATGGTCAATGTTCTCTCCGACTTTTGTTGACATTGGTATTTACATTGGTACTATTGGGTTCTTCTTCGTACTCTTCCTGTTGTATGCGAGAACATTCCCGGTAATTGCGCAAGCAGAATTGAAAACTATTCTGAAGTCTTCTGGCGAAAACTTCAAAAAACACCACAGCGATCATGGGGCACACTAAGCATAATACTATCGTACGCGCTCTATTTAACGACGATGACGTTGTTTTAGATGCGGTAAAAGACCTCCGTTCGAGCGGATATCACGTGAGTGAAGTATACTCTCCATTTCCAATTCATGGTTTAGATGAAGCCATGGGTTTGGATAGAACGCGCCTAAGCACTGCGGCTTTCTTTTATGGTTTAGCTGGTCTGTTTTTTGCTTCATGGTTGACGTACTATACAATGACGGCAGATTGGCCGCAAAACATAGGCGGTAAACCCAATGCATATTGGTTTTTAAACATGCCTTCGTTTGTTCCTGTAATGTTTGAATTAACTGTATTCTTTGCCGCCCACTTAATGTGCTGGTCATATTTCGCAGTCAATAAGTTATATCCGGGTGCAAAAGCTCAGAATCCTGACCCGCGCACAACGGATGATCACTTTTTAATGGAGGTTGAATTAGAAGGAGAAGAGACAGATTTAACTAAGAAGCTCCAAGAATTGGGTGCTCTTGAAATTTCAAAAGTCGAAGCATAAGATGAAAAGAACGACAAGCATCCTAGTGCTTATAGCTTCTGCAGTAGTTGCGAGCTGTAATTTTGATAAATCTACCCCTGGATATACATTCATGGATGACATGTATCAAAGTCCCTCTCTTGAAACATATGAACCGTCTGAACAATTTTCAAACGGTCTTAGCGCGCAGCTTCCTGTGGAAGGAACTGTTCCTAGGGGATATCATCCCTATGAATATGCTAATAGTAATGAAGGTTATGAATCGGCACGTACTACTTTAGGGTTACCTGCTGAATTTGATACAGAAGCAATGCTCGCTGAGGGTAAAGAGTTGTATAACATATTTTGTGATCATTGTCACGGTGATAAGGGGGACGGCAACGGTCCATTAGTAATGCAAGAGAAAATCTTAGGGGTGCCGTCTTACGCTGCTTCAAGACTTCCAAATATTACCCCTGGGTCCATGTATCATGTTATTATGCATGGTAAGGGAATTATGGGTTCACATGCCTCACAGCTTACTTATGATGAACGATGGAAAATTGTTCGATACGTTGTGAAATTAAGAGCTGATCAAGAATAAAACCGCAAAGTAGAATGTTTGAGTTTAAAACAAAGACAAAACAATTGGCAATCGCACTAACGGTAGTTGGTGTTATCCTTTGGGTTGTAGGATTTGCCCTAAATGGATCGTCATCACACGATGCGGGACACGGTCATGATACTCATGCCGAAGAATCACATGAAGCGTATCCTGGAGAAGCACACGCTGCCATGATTGAATCTACGTACAATGATGATGCTAATGCTGAGCACGATGCTCATCATGAAGAATCACATGAAGCGCATTCTGGAGAGCCGCACGCTGCGCATAGCGAGCACGATGCGCACGCAGAACATACTGCACATCAGATTGCAAATAGGCCTTGGTCTGCTATATATGTAGCAGCTATCTTTTTTCTTGGTTTGGGCTTAGGTCAATTGTTCTTTTTGGGTATTCAATACGTTGCCCAGGCGGGGTGGTCCGCAGGTATTTTGCGACTTATGGAGGCTCAGTCCTTTGCAATAGTGATTCCTTTAATTGTAATTGCAATTATTGCCTTTTTAGGATTTGGTCATGTTCATCACATGTTCCACTGGATGGTTGAAGGTATTCACATAAAAGGACACGAGAATTACGATGCTCTCATTGCAGGAAAGCGCGCTTTCTTAAACCCAATTTTCTTCACCATACGCATTCTGATTTACATTGTAGGTTGGGTTTGGGCAGCCAAATTGCTGCGTAAATATTCACTATTATCAGATGCAGGTGATGGAGCAGCCATGTGGAAGAAGAACAGAGGAATAGCTGCGGCCTTTACGGTTTTTTATGCAGTAACCTCTTCAACGAGTGCATGGGATTTAATCATGTCTATTGATACACACTGGTTCTCTACGTTATTTGGGTGGTATACGTTCGCAGGTATGTTTGTTAGTTCATTTGCGGCACTTATTTTATTAACCCTATACATGAAAGGTCAAGGTCACATGGAATGGATTAATGAAAATCACTTGCATGACCTGGGTAAGTTTATGTTTGCCTTCTCTGTATTTTGGACCTATCTGTGGTTCTCGCAATTCGTACTTATTTGGTACGCAAATATTCCAGAGGAAGTCACGTATTACATGCAAAGGTTTGAACAATACAAAGTGCCATTCTTTACAATGCTTTCGTTGAATTTTATTCTTCCAGTATTGGCTGTACTTAGCAGACCTGCAAAGAGGGTATCGGGAACAGTAGTTATGGCTGCAATATTTGTTTTAGTAGGTCACTACATGGACCATTATGTTATGATTATGCCTGGTACTGTCGGAGATCATTTTGGCTTCGGATTATTGGAAATAGGCCCAATATTATTTTTTACCGGTCTGTACATTTATGTAGTTCTGTCCTCTGTGGCTAAAGCGCCATTAAAGCACAAGAATCACCCAATGCTTACGGAGTCTAATAACTTCCATCAATAATTTGAAAAGACACTAGATAATGAGTGCAATTTCCATCATAGTTTTAATTGTTCTAGTAGTTCTAACACTAGTTCAGGTTATGAGAATTTCTGAAATCTCCTCTGAGATTCAGAAGGGCGAGGATAATGAAGTGAGCCCAAAAGATAACAATACACAGGGACGGTTAATGCTACTTGTCGGTTTTGGTTTTGTTATTAGCGTTTTAGTCATGTACGTGGCTTGGGGAAGACTATCTCTTCCGGAACCTTCCTCTGCTCACGGGGCGGAAATCGATAGTTTGTGGAACTTGAGTATGTTGATTATCAATATCGTGTTCTTTATAGTTCAGCCGATTCTTTTCTATTTCGCATACAAATACAGAGGTAAGAAAGGCACAAAAGCAACATATTACGAGCACAATAATCGTTTAGAATTGTTTTGGACAGTAGTACCTGCATTAGCATTGGCAGTACTCATTATTTGGGGTCTGAATGTTTGGAGCACTTTAATGATGCCAGAAAACGAGGAAGAACCAATTTTGGTAGAAGTCTATGCTCAACAATTCAATTGGACGGTCCGCTACAGTGGAGGCGATAATGAATTAGGCTATGCTACTGTGCATGAAATAGCTGGAGCAAATATTTTAGGTGTTGATACGCAAGACCCTGCGTCTGCAGATGACATCGTAGCTAAAGAGCTGCACTTGCCGGTTGGTAAACCAATACAATTTGCCTTCCGTGCACAAGATGTGATACACTCTGCATATTTCCCTCACTTTCGCGCTCAAATGAATTGTGTTCCTGGTTCTGTTACAAATTTTCAGTTCACACCAATTATTACAACTGCGGAAATTCGACAGAATAAAGATGTGAAAGCACATGTAGAAGAGGTCAATGAAATAAGAACAGCCAAAGGTGAAGACGTTTGGGAATTCAATTATGTGTTATTGTGTAATAAAATTTGTGGTGCAGCTCACTACAATATGCAAATGGACATCATTGTGGAAACCCAAGACGAATTTGATGCTTGGTTGAAAGAACAAAAAACCGTCGCCGAAACTTTGTAAATAGAAGTAATAAAGATTAAGCTATGTCAACTACAACGACAGAAAAAAACAATCACTTCCAAGATCATTTGATGGAACATCATCATGAGGAGAACTTCTTCACGAAGTACATCTTTACGATGGATCATAAAATGATTGGTAAACAGTTTTTAATTACGGGTATGTTTATGGGAATCATCGGTGTGATGATGTCTATGCTTTTCCGATTGGAAATTGCTTATCCAGAACAAAGCTTTCCTATTCTTGAATTTTTTCTAGGAAAATGGGCACCTGACGGTATCATGGATCCAAATATGTATTTGGCTCTGGTTACTATTCACGGTACCATTATGGTATTCTTTGTTCTTACAGCCGGTTTATCGGGTACATTTTCCAATCTTCTGATTCCATTACAGATTGGAGCACGTGATATGGCATCAGGTTTCATGAATGCGTTATCCTATTGGTTCTTCTTTTTGAGTTCGGTAATCATGGTGGCTTCCTTGTTCGTGGAAGCTGGTCCTGCAGCTTCTGGATGGACCGTTTATCCGCCTTTATCTGCGCTACCACAAGCTATGCCTGGTTCAGGTGCTGGAATGACGTTATGGTTAATATCTATGACTTTGTTTATAGTAGGGTCTCTACTTGGATCTTTGAACTATATAGTTACAGTGATAAACATGCGTACAAAGGGTATGAGTATGACTCGTCTTCCCTTAACTATATGGGCATTCCTTGTAACTGCAATATTGGGTGTACTTTCATTCCCAGTTCTTTTAAGTGCAGCGTTGCTTTTAATGTTTGACCGATTGCTAGGAACATCTTTCTATTTGAGCGATATTTTTATAGGTGGAGAGGTATTGAGCTATAGCGGTGGTTCACCAGTCTTGTATCAGCACCTCTTTTGGTTTCTGGGTCACCCAGAGGTTTACATAATTCTTTTACCAGCTCTTGGAATTTCTTCTGAAGTAATAGCAACAAATTCACGCAAACCTATCTTTGGTTACCGGGCAATGGTAGGGTCAATTCTAGCAATTGCATTTCTGAGTTTTATTGTTTGGGGACACCACATGTTTATCACAGGTATGAACCCATTCTTAGGTTCGGTATTTACTTTTACAACACTATTGATTGCCATTCCATCAGCAGTCAAGGCATTCAATTATATTACAACTCTTTGGAAGGGAAACATTCAATTCACTCCGGCCATGTTATTTTCAATTGCCTTAGTGAGCACGTTTGTCACAGGTGGTTTAACGGGTGTTATTCTTGGTGATTCTGCATTAGATATCAACGTGCACGATACTTACTTTGTAGTGGCTCACTTCCATATTGTAATGGGGCTTAGTGCGATATATGGTATGTTTGCCGGGGTGTATCATTGGTTTCCAAAAATGTATGGAAGGATGATGAATAAATCAATGGGTTATGCGCACTTCTGGTTGACCTTTATCACTGCCTACGGTGTGTTCTTTCCAATGCACTTCTTGGGTATGGCAGGACTACCACGCCGTTACTACAGTAATACAGCATTCCCAATGTTTGATAATTTAGCAGATATCAATGTGCTCATTACCTACTTTGCAATTATAGGTGGTGCTGCTCAATTAATATTCATCTTTAACTTCTTCTACAGTATATGGAGAGGTCCAAAGGCCAAGCAGAATCCTTGGAGAGCAAATTCGTTGGAATGGACAACTCCTGTAGAGCATTTACACGGCAATTGGCCTGGAGATGTACCCGTTGTGCACCGTTGGGCATACGATTATTCTAAGCCTGGAGCTGAAGAAGATTTTGTTCCGCAAAATGTTCCTTTAGCAGAAGGAGAGGAGAGCGGACACTAAACCACGTTAATTAGAAAATTCAAATCCCCTTACCTCACGGTAAGGGGATTTTTTGTGGTATTTTGTAGCATTATGAACAAACACTTAGATCCTACAAGCGAAAACTTCAACAATACGGAGCATGAGATTGAAAAGAAGTTAAGGCCGTTAAGTTTTGATGATTTTACCGGTCAAGCGCCGGTTTTGGAAAACCTTAAAATCTTTGTAGAAGCTGCTAAGATGCGGGACGAAGCTATGGATCATGTTTTGCTTCACGGTCCCCCTGGATTAGGTAAGACTACATTGAGTCATATACTGGCCAATGAGCTAGCTGTAGGGATAAAAGTAACTTCAGGCCCCGTTCTAGATAAGCCTTCGGATTTAGCAGGATTATTGACCAACCTAGAGGCGAACGATGTACTCTTCATAGATGAAATTCATAGACTTTCGCCTGTTATAGAAGAGTATTTATACAGTGCTATGGAGGATTTCAAAATCGATATTATGATTGATTCCGGACCTAGTGCAAGAAGCGTACAAATTAGTCTAAATCCATTTACACTTATTGGCGCAACAACACGTTCGGGTCTATTGACAGCACCATTGAGAGCTAGATTTGGAATAAACGCAAGGCTTGAATATTACGATGTTGAATTACTTACAACTATTGTGGAAAGAAGCGCAGAGATTTTGAAGGTACCTGCTCAATATGAAGCTTGTATTAGAGTAGCTAGTCGTTCAAGAGGTACGCCAAGAATAGCGAACGCTTTATTGCGAAGAGTTCGAGATTTTGCTATGGTAAAAGGTAACGGTACGATTGACGTTGAAATCGCAGAATTTGGGTTGAATGCATTAAATGTGGACAGCAAAGGTTTGGATGAAATGGACAATAAAATTTTATCCATTTTGGTAGAAAATTTTGCGGGAGGTCCAGTAGGTTTGAATACGTTAAGCACAGCAATAGGCGAACAAGCTGAAACCATAGAAGAAGTTTATGAGCCGTACTTGATTAAAGAGGGCTTTCTTTTGCGCACTCCACGTGGGCGTATGGTGACAGAAAGAGCCTATACTCATCTAGGATTAAATCGCCCGAACAAAGGCTCTTCAGGCACTTTGTTCTAATGAATAGGGCTGGTGCTTCTCAACTCATCAAGCGTCTTGCTCAAGAGCAAGGCTTTGATGCGTGTGGTATTTCTGCAGCAGGATTTCTTGAAGACGAAGCTGTTGGACTAGAGAAATGGCTTAATGCCGGGTTTCATGGAACTATGTCATGGATGGAAGGTCATTTTGATGAGCGATTAGACCCTAGGAAACTGGTTCCGGGTGCCAAGTCAGTCATTAGTGTTGTATTGAATTATTTTCCTGAACAAGAGCAGAAGGCGGATACGCCAAAGATTTCCAAATACGCCTATGGCCGCGATTATCATAAGGTGGTTCGAGGTAAGCTTAAGCGCATGTTATTAGGTATTCAGGAAGAAATAGGAGAAGTAAATGGCCGAGGCTTTGTTGATAGTGCTCCAGTAATGGATAGAGCGTGGGCCAGAAAAAGTGGATTGGGTTGGGTAGGCAAGCATAGTTTATTGCTTAGCAAAGGTTCAGGAAGTTTTTTTTTTATTGGTGCGCTCATTGTTGATATTGATCTAGAACCTGACGGGCCAACCACCGATCATTGTGGTTCATGCACTGCTTGTATAGATGCTTGTCCTACATCTGCAATCGTGGCACCAACTGTTGTTGACAGCAATAAATGCATCAGCTATCTAACCATAGAGTATAAGGAGGCGCTCCCGTCTGAATATCAAGGTAAAATGGAAAACTGGGTATACGGTTGTGATATTTGTCAGGATGTTTGCCCTTGGAACCGATTTTCAACTCCGCATAGTGAGGAGGATTTCAATATCCGAGATTCTATTCAAAATAACGACTGGGATACTTGGGAAGAAATCACTCATGAATTATGGGAAGAAATTACCAAAGGTTCTGCCATGCGTAGAGTTGGATTTGAGGGCTTTAAAAGGAACCTGGGATTTATCAAGAAGAAGCCTTAATCAATACTCGCTTGAACGACTTGGAGGATGCGATAATTTGTTGGGTTATAGACGTACACAACTACAGCACTATTTGATTTTACCCAGCTCGGGTTCCAAGTCAAAGAATAGGTGCCGCTCAAGGTGTCCCCTGGAACCATTGGACTTGTGCCAAAGCTAGTGCCCCAAGTATCGGTAACGTAATCACGCAAGACATTCATGTGCACGTAATCTGGATCGCGAGTATCATCTGGCATAAGCTGGGGGCTTACGATATTACTTTCTTTTACCAAGACTACAATTTTTAAATCATGGAGTAGGCTTGTTTGCGGAAATCCTTGGGCGCTCACGTTGAGTTGGCCTGAGTTAATAGAGGCAGTGGTTTCAACGGCGATACGCAAGTTGCTGTCCAAAGCCTCTACACTTAAAGTGGGCCATTCGTCAAAAATTGACCAATGTGAATTACCAGAGGAAGTCCAGTTTTCACGATTGATCATGCCAATTGGAAGAAAATTAGTCCCGAAGAAATTCTGAATTTGCTTTCCTTCAGGCGTTGTGAAATCTGTTGGATAATCTGTATTGGTACCAGTAAAATTACCAGGTCCTGCATGAATAGCTAGACCTATGATTCTATCCGTGCCAAAGGCACTAACCAGTTCTTCAATTTTCTTTGAAGCTTTAGGGCAATTCTTGCATCGGTGCCCAGTGAAATCCTCTATTAATACATTTCGCAGTTGAGCCGTTGAAGTAGTGTCTTGAGGACCACCATTTTTAAAGGGCTGATCAATAACGTCACATTGCGTGGTTAAAGTTGCGGTGAACAGAGCGAATAACAAAAATTGAAATATCTTTT
>MDSX01053972.1_pt1 | contig 18219 bp, 15 predicted proteins | sample 811141 | NCBI WGS metagenome assembly MDSX01 (sample SAMN05326642, study PRJNA326480) | marine metagenome | isolation source: seawater | place: Atlantic Ocean: South East | collected 2010 | reverse complement strand
GACCAGAACGAATGGAAGGAACGCGTAGGGCGAGCAGGAGATGATGGCGCGGAGCTCGTTCCTGGTGTTCTGCTGCTCCTTGTCGTGATCCTCCAATAGCGCCATCGTACCGATCCTGGCCTTCTTCCTATCGTCGTGGATGGCCTGGAGCTCACTCGATGATAGCCATGCTACAAGTCCCGCGAACATGACGGATGCCACAGCGCAAAGAATGGTCAGCAGTGAGTGGATTCCGGTTAGCGAGAGGGCTCCGAATGCCATGGCTGCCACGTAGGAGGAGGCGTGAAGGCGACTCTCTTGCTCATCTAGGCCCTGTCTGACGAGTGAGAGAGCCAACAGAAGAAGTACTGCTGCGATTAGGAGTGCAGTCGGGAACTCGAATCCGGACAATTCCACGGAGGGGGTAGACCATGAGTCGATGGATAGTCCCTCTGTCAAGACATCGTTTTCAACGACGTTACCGAAGATGCCTCCACTCTGAATAACTGAATTCGGATAAGAGATAGATGCCGAGCAAGTCAGTGTCTCCGAGGATTTGTACCAAGGGATTGGGTTTAGTTCAACTGCCCATGATGCGGTGAAGTTGCCTCCTGCCTCAAGAGGAGGGATAGAGAAGGGGGAGAACATGTTCGTTACGTCTGCGTATGGCGTGGAAGAGCAATCCAGGTTCAACTGGACCTGTATGGGCATGACGGCGTATCCTGCATTAATCACGGTTACATCTATCCAGGTACTCTCCCCTTCGACTCCTTCACCTCTGAAAGTGATGCTATCGACGAGTGGGTCTGTAGATTCCGTCATCCTCAGTTTTACGACCAGATCGGTCGAGTACTCTGTCGTAGCTGGCTCCTCTGGGTGTCTTAGCTGCAGGTAGATGTCCCATCCATCTCCTGCCGCACGGCCTCCCTCAGTCTTCTCTGGGATGATTACCTGGAGTATGATGGTACCACCGTGAGCTGGGTCTGGGCTACCTCCCTCGTATGGGGTGGTAGTGCCGAGCTCCCAATCCGTATTGCAGGTCGAAACCGACGCCGAGGTAGCTGCGATTCCATCTCCTAAGTCTGATAGTACGCACCTTCCGGCTCCAGTGTCGATGTCATGATCAACGCTTATTGTCCATTCCACGTCGGGGTAGGCAGCTGACGACACGAGGCGCTTTGGGAGGTCTGCCGACGCATCGTAGGGGTCCCTAGCTCCGTTCATTGCAAGCGTGTAGGCTCTTGGATCGAACGAGCTGTCTCGGAAGTTTATGTCCACCCAAGGGATCTCAATCTGCCTACAGTTCGGATCAGGGTTGTTATCGCATTGGAATTCTCCGGGAGCGTCTGCGCTCAGGGTGTAGGGGTCATCAGTCTGAGCTCTGACGACGTTGATTGGGAACGAGTTCTGCTGAGTCTCCATGTCTGCGTTCACGGGAACTCTCTTGAGAATGAAAGTCCCCTGCTCTCCCTTTATCGTGTCATTGTGTTCAATCCCGAATACGAAGGTGATAGAGCTGGTCTCACCTACTTGCAGATATAGGTTCGTTGAGCCTAGAGAGTTTCGGACATCGAACCTATCTGGCTTTGATTCGTCCTGTTCCGTATCTATGGTGTCCCACTGTATGGTGAGGTTGATTGGTGCATTTCCCTTGTTCTCCATTACAAAGTCGATCGACCTGTCCACTCCAGGAACGACGGATATCCTCTCTGGTGACTGAATCAATTCCACATCGAAAACCGGGAGGACAGTAATGGCGAGCGTCGTTGTCCCGGTCGGAACTCCCCCTCCCCTTGCCACCCTCTCCGAGAGAGGGATCGGCTGGACCACGCCATCAACAATTTCTGTCGCAGGCCATGTGGGGAACGGGTCGGTGATATTTACTGCCCTCAACGTGATGTTGTGGACTACATCGGCTACCAGAATCTGGTCCCCTCCCCTAAGAGGAGGCAGTGTAATGCTGAGGAGGACAGTGTGGTCTCCATACTGGTCGATTGTGAAGCCCGATTCGTTGACCTGGTATGACCAGTTAGTCATCCCCTCCGGGAAGGAAACCGACAGGTTCAGCGTCTCCTTAAGGTTCCCTTCGTTTTTCATCCTTACCTCCAGATCAAGTGTGTTTCCTGGAGCGACCTCCCAGTCGTTAGAAACGAGGAATATTACTGCATGATCAGGGGCAACTTGTACCTGCCATTCACTGGTGGATAGTTGCTGACCGCCGTGGGACGCGTTCAGGTAGAATTTCTGTTCATCGTCGGCTCTCGCGTCCGATCCCGCGGTAGAGTATATCCTGACAATCCCTTGTGATCCTGCAGGTACGAGTAGCGTGCTTTCAGTCAAACAGGACTCCAGTTCCTCATTGAAACAGACCTTGATCTTGTCTGGATGGAGGTTATCCAACGACAGGTTGTAGGTGATGTTCTTGTTTCCAGTGTTGTTGAGCAGGGCGATGAGAGTCTTCTGTCCCACTCTACTGTCAAGCGAAGGAGAGGGGGTGATTATGGCTGTCGAAGTAGGGGGGTATAGTTCCGCCGAGATGACTTCGGTCAGAGTGAACAGAGCTGGGGCATATGCGAGGAGTTCGCCGGTCTCTGTGGAGTTGACGTACACCCAGACCTGATGAGTCTCATCCGCCCTGGCAGATGTAGGTGGAGTGGCAGTGACTGTGATTACCCGCTGGTCCTGTGATGCTGTTCCCCCTGTTCCGTTATCCGGGAACAGGTTCGTCCTGGAGGGCAAGAGATTCGCCGCTGTGGATCCTAATGTGATGGTCCATCCAGGCTTTGGGACGTACTCGATGGTGAAGTTTGCTGGGTCGTTTCCTGTGTTCTTGAGCAAAACTTCCGAGGATATAGGGGTCCCTGGATCTCCGTTAGCGGCTCCTGATGAAGTCAGTTCCGCCGACCAAATCTCTGCTATTGACATGGAAACCGTGGCTGTGGCATTACGGGAAATTGCGCCGGAGAATGCTGCCCAGGATGATGTCGCCATGAAAGAGAAGTTGAGTTGACCTGCCGATGGGTATGGGAAATCCGGAGTGGGACTGAAGCTTAGTCCCACCATGCCGTATCCGGTCTCTCCCGGTAGAAGTTCTAAAGTCGAAGCAGAAGAGGATGATGAAGTCTGGACTGTAGCCTGCCATCGTGAATTCTCAGAGGCGCTCGAACCTGACAGAGGAGTGTCCTGAAGGAAGACCTTTCCATTGGAACAAGTGGATTGTTTCCATGGGTTTGTCGATGCAGCAGAGTTGGGTGCTAGGGAGGTGCATGGCATACCACTAAGCGTCACTTGGGCTAGTGTGTTGTTTGATCCCAAATTGTGAACAATCGAGACTTCGAAGCCTACGAACCTGTTGGTGTTGCCTCCCATAATATCATCCACAGAGATGTCGTTGAGGGCCCCGGTCACGGAGATGTCCAATTCTACTATGCTGTCTATCATTAGCGTAGTCTGGTTTACTGCTGGTACCCCTCCCTGTAGAGGGATTGCTTGGACTATCAGGTCCACGCGCTCTATCGAAGAAACCTTCCAGGAAGGATTCAGTGGCATCTCAAGTTCTGGGGTGGTGATGGTGACGGGTAGGGTCCTGGTCTCATTTGGCAGGAGGACGTCAGTTATTGTTACAGGAGAGTCTATCGTCCAGTAGGGCACAGATTCAGTGGCTCCAACGTCTATCTGATACTGTGCGGGGGCCGAACCGGTATTCTTCAGGGTGTACTGTAAGGTCCTAGGCGACCCAGGGGTGATGTTCGCGAAGTTTTCTCCCATCGAGTGGGTGTGGTTCTGGAAGATTTCGGCACTGAATGTCCCTCCCGCCATGACCATTGTGTGGGCTGAGAGGACGTATCTCGCTGTTTTGCTTTGAATTGTAACAGTGACGATTACGGCGTCGCCGTTGGCGGCATCTGCGGGAACATCGACTGGAATCTGGATAGCCTGGGTTTGTTGGGCTCCCACAGTGAGTGGATTATCAGAGTCATAAATCTCATCAGTGATGTTGACCCAGTAGTCAGTGGGGGCGGAGTTGTTGCTCTGGGTCACTATGAAATCGTCTGATACCGTTCCTGAGTTCTGAAGTATGAAATTCAATGTTGTCTGCGATCCTGGATCGACATTCCTATTGTTGGCTGGTATCAGAGACGCCCTAAGGGCGACGAAACTAACTATTCTGGAGTCGATTGTCACCGAGCCCTGAGTGGATCCAGAAACTAGCAGGCTACCGCTTAGGGTATAATCTCCTTCAAGATTGGAGCCATCGAACGAGATCGTAATGTTAGAGGGAGTTGGGGGATCTGCAAGACTTCCGGGGAGCAGTTGCTCTGTGGTCGAGTCCAAGGAAACGCTCGAACCCCCCAACGAAGGAGTTAGTGTTAGCTGGGCCGTGACGTCGACTGGCTGGTTACCTGTGTTGACAACAGTAATTGCACCTTCCCAGAGAGCTCGTGCGAGAGAAGTACCATCGGATGGTAGCGAGTCAGCGATATCGGACGCGGACTCCACCTCTGCTACGGCCACACCAGATAGAGACATCTGATTGTTGCTGGAGTCGGAGTCGGAGGATGATGAAGACGGCTCCCATGAGGCAATTATCACATATCCCGTCCCCGAAAGAAGAGAAGCGTCCCAGTACATCACGCTGTTTACCTGTCCTCCGGGCGCGATCGAGGCCGTCCTATTGTCTACAACTACCCCGTTAACCTTGAGAGTGACATTTCCTTCGGCGGTAGACCCGCCCTGATTGGTTGTACCCACTATTATCACATGATTAACTGGGGCCAGAGTTGGAGTTCCCCCTACAGTAGCCGAGGGCGTGGTGACGTCAAGATCAGTTACCATCACATCTGGGCTCAGTTGGCGAGTCGAGCTTTGCATTGGGGCCTCTTCGTCTGAAGCTATGGGCATTCCAGATAGAAGAGGTGAGAGGAAAAATAGAGCGACTAGAATCGTGGCCTTGCTAGCCTTATTCGTTGTCCTATGAAGGTTTCTCGACGAATCTTGACTGGAGTATGTTCGCATCGCTTCCGCTCCCCTCCTCGTAGAGGAGACTAACCATCATTATGAAACAACCGGATGAAAATATTACTCTTCTTGATTCGTCTGGGTTTCCAACCGATGTTATGAAAAGTCACTGCTCACGTTCGGTTACGTGGCGGACGCTGTATCCCTCGTAGTCATCGGTCTTATTGTGATGGCAACCTTCAATGGCCTGTTCCGAATTCTGCGTTCTCAGAATAGAAGGACAATCCTGCCTTCTACTAGAAGAAACGTCCCAGAAGAGGTTCTTGCAGGATCTACATCCAGAAGGAGAAGGGGCAGGGGAAGAGATCGTTCTGGGACTCCAACGGTGTCCGGTTCTCTGGGCGAGGGTTCTGAAGCTATTGGGGCCGGTGTGCAGGAAGCCGAGATATCAGACAAGGGTGCTTCTGCACTCGAGAAGAGGCTTGAGAGGGAGGGAGCCAAGAGAGGTTCGGTTCAGATCAGTCTGATGTGGGATAACTGGAATGATCTCGATCTCCATGTCATCACCCCGTCAGGAGAGCACATCTACCACGATAACAGGACGTCAAACTGCGGGGGCGAATTAGATGTCGACATGAATTTCAAGCCAACTTCGAAATCTCCTGTCGAGAATATTGTCTGGACTAAAACACCTCCACCCGGGGTCTACAGGGTAGGAGTCAGGCACTACAAAATCCACACTAAAGGAATCTTCTCATGGGTCCCTCTACTACGTAGGATTCACAACAAGAATGACACAGATTTCACAGTCAGTCTGACAATTGGCGAGAGCAAGCGATTCTATGAGGGGTCTCTTGTCAAGAGCAATGATCTTCAATTCGTCGCTAAGTTCGCGATTGCTGGTCCGGACGGAGAAGTTCCTCAGCCCACGGTGAGTGATGAGGAATTGAGTGAGGAAGTAAAGGAAGATTTCACCGAGGCTAGAGAAGTGGATACACTTCGGAGAAGGGTCGGGACAGTTCAAGACGGCTCATCAGTGAGCCTGAACTGGGAAGGTGGTTCCGACTTGGGCCTTTCAATAGTTGATTCTAATGGCGAGGAGTTGTCTTTCTTCAATCCGGAGGGTTTTGGGGGTACATTCGACATGGAGGGTTACGATCCAATGTCCGGTTTCAGGCAGATTAAATGGGGCTCATCACTACCTTCAGGAACTTATTCTGTGGTTGTCAGGCACTTTGAGACAGAAGGGGAAGAAGGGGAGATTCAGTTTGAGGTTAATCTGAACAAAGGTGGAGATGAGCAACAGTTCTCCGGTTCGATTCAATCGGATGGCTCTACTGTAGAGGTAGGAAGTTTCGAAATCTAGTGGATCCAAAGTCCTTGTAACTCGAGAATTGATTTCATCCACTGCAGCTTCTGGAGCTTGGAAGACTCCTCGGTATATCCTGACCACCTTCCAACGATGTCAGATCTTGTACCTAGAAGCTTGATGTTTTCTTTGCTCACACCCAGTGCCGTTAGAAAGCATGCGGCACGATCCCCATCAGTAAACCCTCCAGGATTGTGCATTCCTTCGATTGCATTTTGTGTTTGATGAGTTAGAATCAGTTCGGGAGGGTTTGTCTGTTCCTCGGCTAATCCGAGCAAATGATCCCAATCCTCTCTGTTGTCTCCATGGGCATGTAATACGAAGGGAATTGATCTCCTAACTGCTTGATAGGTGCCTTCGCCACCATCGGCATCACTAACCATACATACAACTCGGGACCATGCCTTCTCAGATAGTGTATCAGGCATCTCTGAAATCGCTCCAACTGCTCCGTCCGCAGCGACAATGAGCGTAGGACTGTCTAGAATAGAGGCTATCTCTTCCGGCTCTACCGCTGCTCCAAGTATTGCTACCCTAGCTTCTCTGATAATGACTCTTCGGAAAATCTTCGATAGAGATACAGCTCGATTGTGCCTAGCCCAAGTTCCCACGGTTGAGTCTTCAACCCTTCTGAGCATCGCAATTGCGCTCTCTACATCGTCCTCCTCGCTCCAGCCAAAGTGCTCTCTAACGTCATCCTGAATGCTAAGCAGAGTTGGAGAAGATGGCGTCAAGTCGGATGGGGTTTCTGGTTTCGTCATGCTCTCCACTGGAAGGACTCGGTAAGCATTGAAGAACCCTCGCGGAACTCTTTAGTTTGTGCCGATGCCCATCAGAGCTCCTGAAATCGATGATGAGGGGTTACTTGCTCGCTACCCTTTCCTCCCTCAGGGAAGGTCATTCATACGTAAGATGTTAGAGGAGAATGGAATAACTGTTGAGGATCTAATTGATGCCCCTTGGCTGGAGGACGTGAGAGTTAGGGGCAGACTAAGGCTAGTCGATTCGGTCTTACAACAGGAGGGTGCAGCCTTATCTTCTGCAATTGATCTCTCGACGGACGTTGGGAGGATGACAGAGTCTCTGTCATTCCTCCATGCTATGCTGGTAGTATGCGCCTCATTCGATGATAGGTTGCTTTCAAGGTGGATTGAGGGCGAGGCTAGCAGGGCGGATAAGTTGCTGGGCATGGACTCTAAGAACTTCGACTTGCTTTCATCTTCTTTTCTCTCGGACATTATTGTGGAAACGAACGATGATGGAACCGAGGTCTACTGGATTCCAATGGTAGACTTCATTGAGCTTAGTCCCAAAATTTCCGGAAAATACTGGAGATTGGTAAATAGACCTCTGAGAGATGGTTGGGTCTGTCTTGATTCTGGAGCCGGAGAGACGGGTAGAGAGAGAGCTTCCAGACTGATTAAGGAAAGAGTTAGAGAGAGTCTGAAAGTAAGTTGTGAAGAAAGAATTTCCAGGATGGACGATGAGTTTGCAGCAAAGTTCGCGGACCCGGTAGAGAGGATTACAGGACTTCTATCTGAGAGGGTGAAGGAGGAGATGCCGATGACTGCAGCAATTAGGGATGACTGGCCTCCATGCTTTGAATCGGCTGTTTCTGAGTTGAACCAAGGAGTGAATGTCAATCATGTTGGAAGAATGTTCCTTGCCGCTTTCTCCAGATCGATAGGGCTTCAGCAGGAGCAGACCTGCAACTTTTTTGCCAATGCCCCAGACTATGATGCCGAAACCACATCATATCAAGTGGGTCAGATTTACGAGAGAGAATATACCCCTCACGGATGCTCTAACCTCAAAACAAATGCGAGGTGTCCGGTGCAAACAGGTGAGGACCCTCTTTGTGACCAAGAATGGTTGACTCATCCTCTGAAGTACATCAGAGCGAAGCAGAGGAGGAGGTACGGCTCAGGCAATGACGATTCTGTCGGAGATGATAATGACTCGACTAGCGATTTGGCCAATTCCTCATAAGTAGGTGCTTACCAACGCTTCTCAAGGGGGGCGTGAGTATAGTACGAACACTAGTTCTCACAATTGACAGAGACAATGATTTGGGCGTGAAATCAGGTATTAGAGGACCTGTGGTTGGTAGGAAATCGTGCTTGACCGCGGCTCTGAGGTTGGGTATCGCAGATCCAGAAGAATCTGATACTAACGCCATTCTTGGTGCGCTGCACCATCATGATAGGTTGGCAGAAGGTGCCGGGGCGAGCGATGAGGTTCAGATTGCAATACTTACCGGTGACGTGAGGGTCGGCCCCAGAAGCGATAGGGCAATAGCTAGTCAGTTGGACGAGGTGATTCAGGATTTCCAACCAGATGCCGCACTTCTGGTTACAGATGGCGCTGATGACGAAGCATCTCTACCCATAGTTACCTCAAGGGTGAGGGTGGATACTGTGGAGAAGGTAATTGTCAGGCAGTCGAAAGGAATTGAGGGTACCTACTACTATATCGTGAAGGCCATAGAGGATCCCAGGTTTAGGTCTAGGCTCCTGGTTCCACTAGCAGTTTTCCTGATCATAATTGGTCTGGGCCTCATCCTACCCAATGGTATTGCACTAATCGGTTCTTTGCCGCTCTTGATAGGATTATGGGTTTTAGGCAAGGGACTCGGTCTTGAGGCTCAAATGGAGAGGGTAGCGATGGAGATGAGAGACAGCGCTACTGGTGGCCTGTTCTCATCGTTACTTTGGGGGATGTCAATTGTCAGTCTGTTCCTGGCCGTTGCTACTGTTTGGGCAGGATGGGATGACCCTGTGCCAGATGGGTTCTCTAAGTTCGAGCAAATTCTCGGACTTGTTGATGAGGTTCTCCAATGGATAGTTGGTTCCGTATTCTCATTCTTACTTGCTCTAGGTGTTCTGAGGTGGAAGGAGGGTTCCTTCACAGGAAGAAGCGTCCTACTAATTGGTCTTGGAGTGGTATTCTACACATTCGTAGCGGCAACAATCGACGTGGCACTAGTGATTACGTCCGGACAGGAGTATAGTCCCACATTCAATCAACTAGGGGACGATTGGGGGCTTCCCATAATGTCCATGGTGATGTACTACCTACTAAGGACCATAGTCCAATCATTTTCCGAGGATGATGAATTAGTCCAAGGAAGTCGTTTCTGGGGAGTATGATGGGGAAAGTAACTACATCCATACTCTGGACTGGTTCGAAGGAAAGAGGAGAGGCACTTCTGGCAGCAATTAGTCCCGATGATCCAGATGACTTCACAGTTGAGTTATCAGATTCCGGAGATTCTACAGAGTTGAGAATAGAAGTCACCATGGATGGTCTAGGTCGATCGAGAGCAACTGTGGATGACATACTTGCATGCTTGTCAGCAGCTGAGTCCGGTCTTAACTCTCTCGAATGACCCTATCGATAACTAGTACCATTCAAGGGGGGGTTTCCAGTGCATCATGTGTGGACAGGCTACCGCATGACCGATCCCACTTGCTGTGCAATGCAGAGGGAGTTCCCAGACCGACTAAGTTGTTCCAGAGTTCGATAAGGAGATGGGTGGGTGCTCATTTATCCGATGACTCTGCGACTGATGGGAGTTTGGGGGATGTCGTCGAAGGAGTGGTGATTTCGAAAAGCTCAGGAGTGTTCTGTGGAAGGCTGCCCGTGGACTTGCTAATCTCTGAGTGGTTTCCCTCCTGTGATTTGAAGTGGAATGTGGAAGAAGGAGAAGGAATCGTAGCAGGAAGTCAGATACTCTCAATCTCTGGGCCATCAGATAGCGTCCTGAGTTGCGAGAGAGTTATGCTGAACGTTCTTGGTAGGATGTCAGGAATATCTACGAGAGCCTCCGAATGGGTAAATGAGTCAGGGGCTATTTCTATTGCATGCACCAGAAAAACTGCGTGGGGCCTGATGGACAAATGGGCAGTACATGTGGGAGGGGGGCTGACCCATCGGCTAAGTAGGGCGGACGCATTGATGATCAAGGAGAACGATTTGAGCGTGATTTTCTCAAAAGGTGGTCCTAAGTCAGCAATTTCATATGCGATTTCCGCTATTGATTTCGAGAAAAGTGCGTCCTTTGCAATTATAGAGGTTCAGGACTCTTCTCAGGCAATTTCAGCAGCGGAGGCCTGGTCAGAAAATCAGAAAATCAGAGGAGGTAGGGAAAGAATAGTGATACTTCTGGACAATATGGGCCCATATGAGTGTGGGTCAGCAGAACTTCTCCTTAGAGAGTCTGGGTTAAGGGAGTGGTGTATACTAGAGGGATCAGGAGGAGTCACATTGGATGGGTTACATACTTGGATTGAGAGTTCCAGAGTGGATGTAATATCTTCAAGTTCGATAAACATGGGAGTCCCGTCACTGGACCTCTCGATGCTAATTGGAGGTATTTGATGGCTAGGATTCCCGATAGTCACCCCAGGAAGAAGTCCCTTGAATCAAGGCAGAAGATTGTGGATGGTAGTGCCATGGGCCTCCTAGCAGAGTCTGCGATGATTGCTCATGGCAGAGGGGAGGCTTTCGACTATCTATTGGGAGAAAGGACGACGAGTTCAGCTAAGGGGGCTATTCGTGAGTGCGCGGCTCGTCTCATGAATGCTAGGAGATCTGTCATCTCAGTCAATGGAAACACTGTGGTGCTGGCTGGCGACGGAGCAATCAGATTGGCGGCAGTTCTTGGTTGCTCTATAGAGGTGAATCTCTACTACAGAACTCCAAGCAGGGTCAAGGGTCTGATTTCGCTTCTGGAAGAGAAGAGGTTGAAGGTGTCACAAGAGGATGCACCTGAGGGATTCAATGGGAGCTGGAAAGATTCTGTGGAGGGCGTTTCGCTCCTCGGGGACTCGCCTGATTTCAAGATTGAAGGTTTAGAGGGACCACGTTCAAATTGCACTAAAGAAGGGATAGGGGGGGCTGATACTATCCTTGTTCCTCTGGAAGATGGGGACAGGTGCGAGGCTCTGGTTAGTCTTGGCAAGGAGGTTCTGGTGGTGGATCTGAACCCCCTTTCTAGAAGTGCGAAGATGGCCACAGTCACAATAGTAGACGAGGTTTCCAGGGCTTTTGATGGGATTCTACACTCCTTACTAAACGACTTGGATATTAAGCCGACAGATTGGGACAACGGTGAATCTTTGAAACAGTCAATGAAGGAAATCGCTGATCATATCACAGAGTAGTTCCTATTCTCGTCAGTTTCCTAACTCTGATAGGATAGAGGCGCATCTTGATGCGATCGCCTCTCCGACCTCCGTGGTTGAGGCCTTGCCTCCCAAGTCGTAAGTCACTGCGCCACCTGAAGACATGTGTTCAGAAATCGCTCTTTCGATTACTTCTGCGCACAACGTCGCTTGCTGGTCGTCATTCTTCAATCCAAGAGAGTCAAACATCAATTGCACAGAAGAAATTGCCGCGATGGGGTTCACTTTATTCTGGCCAGCATATTTCGGGCTCGATCCGTGGACCGGTTCGAATAACATGTGATTATCTCCTATGTTGGCGCTGGCTGCCATACCCATTCCTCCCTGCAAGACCGAAGCCAGGTCTGTGGCTATATCTCCGAACATATTCGGAAGAACCACCACATCGAGATCCTCGGGGCTCCTGACCAGCCACATAGTGAATGCATCGATGAACGCCTCGTTTGTCTCAATACCCTGGTATTCAGATGAGACCTCCCGGAAAACCTCTCTGAATAGCCTGCACCCCCTCGTAACATTGCTCTTATCCACACATGTTACCTTCTGAACGCTATCAAGCCTGGATTGTCGCCGCTTGGCTAGTTCGAATGAGAAGCGGATGACTCTCTCGCTACCCTTCCTGGATATCGGCCTTACGTCCCAGTCTACCTGTCCTTCGAGACCAGGAAATTCTTCGATGACAAGAGGTTCATCCTTGGTCTCCCCCCTGGCTGCCATTCCAGATCTCCGTAGAAGAGCATGATAGAGGCCCTCTGTATTTTCCCTCACCATTACGATGTCTACGAGTTCATTATCCCAAACATCCATGAAACTTCCATGCACTTTGTGCTTGACGCCTTTGTAGAGTTTGACCGGTCTAACGTTTGCATACAAATCCAATGCGGACCTCAGTCCGAGAAGTGCCTGTCCACCGGCAATATCGCCATTTGGAAGAGTAGCTCCCGGCCAGCCAACTGCACCGACTATAATAGCATCAGATTCGTCCCTACAGTATTCGAAAGAGCCATCTGGCCACTCCTCTCCAGTATCCAGATAGTGCTGTCCGCCACAAGGAATCTCGGTAGTTTCCAATGAAATTACTCCCGAATCGTGAAAAGTCGAGAGCAGTCGCTTTACTTCTTCCATTACCTCTCGTCCGGTCCCATCACCCGGCAGGAGTGTCAGTCTGTACGGCGCCATTGATCGGGGCACAACCTTTTCATTCATCAATCCAACCCACGCAAGAGATTTATTTCAGAGCAGATAATTGATAGACGGTCAAGCGGACAACAGGCGCATGGGAACCAACTCGGAAGAGGATAGTGGCGGACCAAAAATTGACATCAGAACACTACCAGAGTCAGTATCCCTTCTTTGGGAGTCGATGCTTCGCAAAAATCCGAACTGGGATTTATCGAAGTGGCTAGACGAAAGGGCCAACGAAGAGTTAGAACTACTGGAGTCGCATCTGGGTAGGGAGAAGCTGAGGTACGAGCAGCGACTCCACAGAATAGAGAATCTTGCAAAACAAATGAAGAGGAGGAGGGAGAGTGCTGGAACATCTCCATTGCCCGATCCAAACCAGCGGAATCTCTTCGACGTATACGGTCCTTCGGAGGATGTTCCCCCGATGGGTGGAAAGGACCTTGGTGAAGGACCACTGGTCGATCTCGGTTCGCTCTCGACGGAGGATGACCTCTTGCTAGCGTACATTAGCCAGAAGATTCTGATTGTCATTGAGGAGGCAAATGAGAAGGACGAGGGTGTGCACTTTGACACTATAATGCGGTTGATGGAGTCTCCGGGAATAAACTCAGAGGACATTGATGAGTCCATATCCTGGCTTCTTCAAAAGAATGAAATCATTGAGATAGAAAGGGATGTTTTTGTCATCAACGGATGACAAACGTGGCCTTAATCAATACAACCATTCAAAGACGAAGAGCGAATCGGGAGATTACCCATGACAAGCGAAACTTCTGGATGGTATGCGAGACTAGATCATGAGTGTCCTGAAAGGACTCAACAAATCGAAATCTGGCTTGATTCATGGCTTGACGCGACCAAGAAAGGACTCCCTATAGCGGCTACTCTTCCTAACCATTGGCCGACTCTACCTGCTGGACTACTCAGCAATCCTGGAACGGTTCTGGATCACTTGATTGCTAGATTTGACGCCCAGAGCGACGGGCGTTCTCCGAGGGGGGTTTATGCTCCTCCAGCAAGGTTTGTCGATGCGATTCTGTATGACGAGCTGCGCCACGGGAGGGGCAAGAAGAAGGAGCCTCCGGCTACACTCTCATTGGCTGCTCTTCCACCTAGTTTCAGAGGCTTTGCAAAGCAGATTAACAAGAATATCGACGAGGATGTAGACTCCGAAAGCGATAGTCCTGAAATGGATAACAGAACACTGTCGGGAATCCCTATTCCGTTTGCAGATCCTTGTGTTGGGGCTGGGCTTTTCGTGGAGAGGATATTGAGAATACACTCTGAAAGAATTTCAGGAAACTCACTGAATGAAAGGAGAGAGGATACCCTCAGGCTCTTGGAGGGACTGCAGTTAGTGGACAGTTCTGAGGTAGCGGTAATCTCTGCGAGGAAGAGAATCATGATTGTTCTTGCCAGATTAGGTCTTGTAGACCTAGATGGAGAAGGAGATGAGGGAAAGATTGGTCTGAGTGAAGCAGAGATGATTATCGAGAGCAACGTCCGATGCGTGGACCCCCTTCTCGGAGAGTGGCCATGGAACGAAGGGCCTATGCTTCTCGTCACACGTCCCCCATGGCTCAGGATTAAAGATAGATTCAGAGGACACCCTGAAGGAAGTGTTCTGAGAAAGAGGCTTTCTGGGCAGTTAAGGCAATTCAAGGAGGCTAATGGAAGGACTAGATTCTCAGCAATCAAGGGGAACGTGAATCTATACCGACTTTACATTGAGAGGTCCCTTCAGTTGTGTCAGAAAGGTGGACGGGTCAGACTAGTAGTACCTAGTTCAGTTCTGAGAGAGAAAAGCAGCCTACCACTCAGGAAACTACTGGTAGAGTCAAATCAATGGGATTCGGTTTGGTCATTCCCAGAAGATCACAAGTTGCTGTTCGGTGGTTCGCAAGGAGTATCTGTAATCGGTGTAACCGTTGGAGAGGAAACCGATGTTCTAACTAGCTTCGGACCTCTGATGACCGATGATCTATCGTCAGGTAAAGGACTGGTTTCGGATGCTCCCTTCTTCGAACTGGAGAGAGGCCCCTGGTCCTCATGGACCGATGCTTCGTGGGCCGTTCCAAAGATGCCTAGATCGCCAATTGAAAGGACTAGAACCTTGTCAGCAATAGGAAAACTGGCCGATAAGCCTCGCTTGGTTGAAGATGGAACGGGTTTGAATCCGAGTGCTAGGGTAATTAAAGTAAGAGTCGGAGAGGTGGAGAGGTCTTCATGGGAGGATGAGATATGCGAGTGGAGAGACGGGCTCATTCCGTTTGTTAGGGCGTCTCACATTCACTTCGAAAATGGTAGAGGAGTCATCAGACACCCTGCCTTCGATAGCAAGAACGTTGGGGAGCCAGAGGTCAATAGCTCTGGATGGTCGGGACCAAAGAATATGACTGTCCAGGCAAGAATCGCTTGTCAGGCAGTAGTAAACCCAAACTCTGAGAGAAGGCTGGTCTGGGCAGTTGTCCCTGAGGGTTGCGTTATCGGAAACTCGGTAAGTTTCCTCGATCTTCCCTCTGAGGTAACAGAGCGGCTCAAAGAGAGATTCGGATCCATAGAAGAAGGTTTGAGTGTCCTGGCTAATCAGCTGAACTCGGAAGATTTAGACTTGTGGTCCAAAGCATGGGCAGCAAATAACAACGTGAATAACTATGAAATTGAGACTCTACCTTTCGAAATAGAAGGTGGAGAGTTTGGTTTGCCGGCTCTAGCCAAAGAAGATAGTCTTGGACAATAATCGGATTTCGGATTTGGGTTTCCTAGTTCCGGAAAATCACCCATATCTAGAATGGATTAATATCCATGGTTTGCATACGCGGGACGTTCCGAACTTGGAATGCATTTAGGAGAGCAGCATGGGAATCAATCCAAAGATCGGGATTACTGGTCTCCCACGCTCGGGAAAGTCAGCCGTACTGCAAAAAGTAGTAGACATGATTTCCGAGGAGGGGAGTGGGTTCAGGAGGACGAAGGGTCCTAGTCCTCCTGAGCACATTATTGGGGGTATGAGGTGCGAGCCAGTAATTGAGAATGGAGAAAGGGTTGGATATGCCTGCGTAAATATTCTTACAGGCGAGAAAGGAGTGATGGCCCATAGAGAAATAGACTCCAGGAATAGAGTTCTTGGTTTCGGAATTGACCCAAGTGAGATCGATAGGGTCGGAGTTCCCGCCATCATTGACAGTATAGGAAATTGTGAGATTCTAGTGATAGACGAGGTCGGGAAGTTCACCGTGGAAAGCGAGGGTTTCGTCAATGCAGTAAGACTGGCATTGGAGCACGACCTACCCACTCTGCTGACTCTTCACAAGAAAAGTCGTCACCCCCTATTGCAGGACATCAGGAGAAGAGACGACGCTCGTATTCTGGAAGTGACTCCAGTGAACAGATCTCTCCTCCCATACAAGATTCACAAATTAATCCAAGAGCTTTGATACTAACTTAGGTCAAGTTGATTGGAAGTGTCGAATGCGTGAAGGCATGAGTTCTCCCGCTTCGAGGATGACGAGGCTCCTGTCTGGATTCATTCTTTGTCTATTGACGATTACATCCATAGCAGTCTTAGATGGTAGGTTCACTGATTTATCAGAGTTCGGAGTCTTCTCTGTGGTGTGTGTAATCTTTGCCTTAGCAACATTTCTTCTTTTATCACTATCAGCGGGAAGAGGTAAGGAACATGGGAAGTGGCTTACAGACTCAATAATCAGCAGAGAAACCGAAAAGGACATGATTTCCAGGATAGAAAAAGAGAGGGACGAGGCCAGCATGCAAGGCCTCAGTTCCAAATGGGCCAGAATGGAAATGGAGCATCTAGAGTCAAAACATAGTGAGGAGTAGGGAGCGAAAACTTGACCCCATGTCCTCTGCACGCACGGATTGGTAATTGGTATGGGAAACGTTCCTGGAGAGCTGAAATACACCGAGGAGCACGAATGGGTAAGAGTTGAGGGAGACGAGGTTTGTATCGGTGTTACCGACTTCGCTCAGAATGCTCTAACTGAGGTAGTCTGGGTAGAGCTTCCCGAAACCGGCATCGAGGTAAGTGCGATGGAGTCTTTTGCAAGTGTCGAATCTGTGAAGTCGGTAAGCGAGATTTATGCCCCGGTCGCTGGTACAGTAACTGAGGTTAACCAATCTCTGGAAGATTCTCCAGAGCAGATTAACGAGGATCCATATGGTTCAGGGTGGATATGCAAGATCAGGGTAGGGGCTGATTTGGATTTGAGTGGGCTTCTCGATTCAGACAGTTACTCCAAGTTGATTGGAGAGTGACCATGGGGTCCACTCGGTCAGTTCACATCTACGTTGACGGTTCATGTGGGGAGAATCGTAATGTTTCATCAGATACCAAGGCCGGATGGGGGTTCTGTGTCATCTCAGAGGATACTGGGTCTGGAAACGGCAAGGGAAACCTCTTGACCGAATCATTCGGACATGTGGTCACAAATCCGGAGGAAGACGGTTTTTTGGGAGCTGAGGTGGGCTCGAATAACACAGCCGAGCTATCTGCTATCGCCCATGCGCTGAGATGGGTGATTCTGGATAAAGGAGTAGGGACGGTAATAGTGAGGAGTGATTCTACTTACGCATTGAATATCGCCTCAGGCTCTTGGGAGGCAAAGGCAAACCAAGAGTTGGCAAGGAGGGTGAATTCACTATGGAAGGAGGTATCTGGTCTCATCATCCTGAGTGGAGAGCACGTCCCTGCACATAGCGGCCATAGGTGGAATGAGAGAGCAGACCATCTGGCATTCAGAGCCATGCAAGGAGAAACCCCTCTCCCTCTACAATTCTGGAAGCCAGGGAAGAGGTGATTCACTACTCCTTTAGAGGGCCTATGGCCAGATAGACGTATGCGGCCTGAAGGCCCATAAGTAGGCCCACTAGCACCAATAGGAGACCAGTTGGATCTGGAAGATACGGTTGCATCGGATTTCCTGCTATCCAGGCAGTTGCAAGAAATCCTAAGGAGGCGTATAGAACTAGTCTGGCCGATTCCTGTGGTTTCTCCCAGAGATCAATCCAAGGAACCAAGCCCTTTCTCTTGAATGTTCGACGATACCAAGCCAAATATGCCAAGCAGGCACCCACAAGACCAATTACACCTCTAGAGAAACCTGAATCGTCCCATGGTCCACTAGGAGCCACGCCTATTACAAGAGCATCAAGAATCAGCAGACTGGCTACAACTGCATGCGGCCTCCACTCTGGTTCCTTTTGGCTTCCCATGAATTGACCAGACCGAGCCGTAGTAATGATGTATTGCTCTCATCTGGGAGGGGTGAGGGAAACATGACTGAAATTGAGTTCTCAGATATAGTAGAGGCTGCTAAAGCACTAGAAGGGGTAATCGTTAGGACCCCTGTAGTAAATTCTTCGAAAATAGATGAGCTGGCTGGAAGGAAGGTTTTCATGAAGTGTGAGAATGCCCAACACGTCAAGGCATTCAAATTCCGAGGGGCTTCGAATGCAGTAAGAGTTCTCGGGGACGACGCTGAAGCCGGGCTTTGCACGCACAGCAGCGGAAACCATGGACAG
>MDSX01074121.1_pt1 | contig 18242 bp, 18 predicted proteins | sample 811141 | NCBI WGS metagenome assembly MDSX01 (sample SAMN05326642, study PRJNA326480) | marine metagenome | isolation source: seawater | place: Atlantic Ocean: South East | collected 2010 | reverse complement strand
TGGAGACAACTTACCATCTTTTTTTTTAAAACATTTATCTTCTGGTCCTAAACTACCTGAAACAATTCCTTTTGTATTTCCTTTTTGTGCTGCTATACATTTACTAATCTTTTCTGTTCCATCTTTTCCAGATGCCCAAACACAACTTCCTAATGCTATACAAGTAGATTTTTTAATATTGGGATCGCTAAAATCCTTAACAGTATCTCCACAATATTTGTTATCATGCATTTGATTATTTGCGAGAGACTGTAAATCTCCCATTTTTTCTAAAACAACTACTTTTTCGGTTTTTAACTTGGGTTCTTCTAAATGAATGTTATTTATAGCATAAAATATTGTAATAGCAAAAAACATTATGGTCACTAATAATATTGGTAATAAGTTATTATATATAAATAATCCTGATGCTGTTAATAGGTCTGCTGCCATATATAAAAACCCAATATTAAATATATAAGTTATTAATTTAAATTTTATATTAATAATTAATGGCGACGAGATTTTCTCTTTTTTGTTTTCCTTTTTCTTCTACGTGACTTCCCCCTTTTTTTTGTTCTTCGTTTTTTTCTACGTGATTTTCTTTTTTTATTTTTATTACCTCCTCTTATTCCTAATTTGTATTTACATTCAAATATAAGATTGGAAAAAGTATCTGAAATATTTTTACAAACTCCTTTTTTTGGCACTTCAAGAGTATGTGATTTAATTATTCTACATTTTTTTAACCATTTATCAAATGCGTTCTTTAAAGCAGATGATGTATCTAGATTAAATGGACTGTCCTCTATATTTTCAAAATCTTGTAAAAAAGATTCTACATAATCCATCTTTTCTTGTGTGCTAGAACCATAAATATCATTATTTAATATTGGATCTTTTTCCCATAATCTTTTGCAAATATTATTAAAAAATTTATCCATAACAGACGGTTTAGGAATATCTCTTTTAATATCTCTAATTAATCTTTTAATTTGTTTATTATCGCCAAATTTAGTTGTTGGATATCTATCTTCATAGATACAGCTAGGAGGATGCACATCAGGATTAAAATAAGTACAAACGCTTTTTATTCCACCAGCTTTTCTAATTTCTTCATTAATATCTTCTAAAGTTTTAATTTTAGGTGCTACATATCTTTTTACAGTTTCATAATCATAATATATGGCTAAATTCTCAGCTAATATTTCATCTAACTCTCTTAATGCTTCTTGCTCTAATAATTCTTCAGAGTTAACTATAGTTTTACTTTCAACAGACATTTAATATAAGTTTATAAAAATTTATATTAAATCAATTAACGGCGGCGCTTGCGGGAACGACGGCGTTTGCTCTTGCGGCGGCGCTTGGATTTACGGGACTTTCTACGGGATTTCTTGCTTTTGCGTTTCTTGCGCTTGCGTTTAGTCATGCGCTTGCGTTTACCACCCTTAGTAGCTTTAAGAGCGTGAATTCCACGAACTGGACCAGTAGCATCCTTTTTAGCTGCGGCAATAGCTGCCTTAGCATCTTTGGCTCCTTTACTGGCAATTTTTTTTTGCTTTTCAGCGGCTGCTTTGTATTTATTTAAAGCAGACATCTGCTTTACAAGTGGCTTGGCTGCAAGACCTTTTACTTCCTTTTTCATAACATTTGCTAATTTTCCGGATTTTGATGCATCATCACGGCATTTTTGCATGCAACTAACTAAACCACCTCTGTGTTTGCGAGTTCTTTTACGACTTCTATGTCTTCTTGATTTTACCATTATAAAATATAATAAGATAAAAATTATATTTTAATTGTTGCTAAAAATAACGCATTATTGTTCCATCAATTTATATCCTTCTGTTGTTTTCGTTTTTCTATGAATAATTTTATTTTTTGTTACTTTTTCATGACACGGTTTACATATATTTGCTAAATTAGCTTCATGGTTTTTATGAAAATTTCCAATATAATTATTAACATCTGCTAATTCCTGGGGACTTAAATGATGAATATCAACACCATCATCACCGCACATAAAACAAGCACCCTTTAATTTTTTACTATTATATTTTGATTTTTTACTTTTCAACTTATTGCGACTTTTTTTATGATAATGTTTATTACGAAGGGCAAAAGCACCTTTTATAAATTCTTCAGGAAAATCGAAAGATTTACAAACTTCTAAACCATATTCAGTCATACCATTTCCATCTTCAAGTTTTCTTGTGTAAACCAATGTTCCATTCGGCAAACATTCTACAGACATATGTTTAACAGTCAAGTTTTTCATTTTTTTTATAGATGGCCAATTTAAGATATCGTGAAAGTGAGTAGCAAAAATATAAGTGCTTTTAGTTTTTTCAAGCCATAGTAATGTTTTAGCAAATATACTATTAGCACTCCTATTTTCCGTTCCACTACAAACTTCATCACCTAAAATTAAACTATTTTCATTGCTCATGTTGATAATACTAGAACATTCACTCATTTCTACAGCAAAAGTAGATAAATTTTTAAAGAGATTATCATTTCCAATAATTCTAGTAAAAATAGCATCATATGGATAATACGTAAATGATCGTGCTGGAACAAACATTCCAGATTGCGCCAAAATAATAGCAATTCCTATGCTTTTATTAATACTAGATTTTCCCACTCCATTCGTTCCATAAATTAACATTCCATGTTTTGTATCACCCAAAGACACATCATTTGGAATATACGTTTCGTTAGCGATATGATTCAATATAGGATGGACTAGATCCTCAGCATCAAAATATGGTTTAGATTTTTTCCGTATAGTAGGTTTACAATAGTTTTCATTTTTAGATACAAATGATTTTGCTGTGATTACATCTAATAAACTAACATAATCAACAAAATTAAACATTTCTTTATCAAAATTCTTTAATTCTTCTACAAATATTTGATATACTCTTTTTAATATTTGAGATAAATCTGATTTTTTCTGCATATAAGTTTGACAAAATGATTTCATAACATTTCCTCCTAACATTTTATTAGTGCCCTTACATTTTTCATATTTAATATCATATTTTGTAATATTCTCTTTTTCTAATCCTACTTTTAAATGTGAGGCACGTACAGCTGTTAAATATATATACATAGAGCCACCCTCTGTAACATGAATTTTAGTCATATTTTCATTTGTTTTACCTTTTCCTTCTCCTATATTTACATATTTATCAAATAATTTACATAGATCAAGTTTTTTTTTTTCAATAGCTTCAAATTTTTCAACAACTTCATCTAATACATCATTAACTCCAATATTCATAAAATTAACTTCATACTTATTATTATTTAAGTCTTTACAGATATTCATATTAAGATTATCAGTTAATGTCTTCTTTAATTTTTCACATACAGTTAAAATATCAATATTAATATTATTTGTAATATAGGTATTGATTGTATCGTCTTTTTCTAATTCTTGATGAATATTATAAATAGAATTTAAATTGTTAAAAAATTGATATAGTTCAATGGGTTCTACTTTTTGAAAAATTATTTTTCGATATAAATATTCAATATCCTTAATTTTACTTAATGTTTTTCGCAAATAACTATATGTATCCCAATTGGTAATAAAATATTCCATAATATCATATTGCTCTTGTAAATACTCTACGTTTGTAACTGGGTGTAAAATTTTCTCTTTAAAAGACCTTCTCCCCATCGGGGTTTGACACTTATTTACTAGTTTTTCAACGCTACTATATGGGCCTTTAGATAAGTGTGTATCAACAATATTGAGTTGATTCAATGAATGATTGGCGAGATGTAAGTGTCCAACTCTATTATCAAAAGTAGGCATATGTATTTTATCTGTTAATTTAGAATTATGATCATTAATAAAATTAAGTAAAAAACAAAGACTTTTAAGTGCTATTGGTCTTTCACCTAATGTGGAGGATTGTAAATAACTATCATAATCAGGTATATTAAAAAATTTACACATAATTTCTTCTTGATAAGTTTGATTTTCAGCATTAATTGCTTGTTGTGTAAATTCAGAATCTTCGTGTTGATTAATAAAATGTATTTTATTACAGTTAATACCTGAAAATTTTATTATTTCGTTTAATTTATTTTTATCTTTATAGTTATGAATAAATATAATTTCTTGTGGATTGTAAATGGAATTAAATCTTTCTAATTCATCAAAAACTACAGGATTATGAATATTTTGTTTTTTTTCTTCGTGATTAAATAACGTCAAATTTCCTGTATAAATATTTAAATTAGCACAACCAAATAGTAAAGAAGGAGTTCTGTTAAGGAAAGAACTATTACTTTGTAAAATACTATAACAGGCTATATTATTACAATCTTCACTTTCTAGTTTATTATTTTTGAAGAAACATCCTGGAGAAAAAATTTGTAATAATTTTCTGTCTTTTTTTTTTCCAACAGATTTATATTCATACCATACCGGAACAGTAAATCCACCGTCAGTTAAAACACGAACCCATTTTTCAAGTAAATAATCAAAATTATTAAACCCAGCCATATAGACACCGCAATTTTTACCATTATATTCATATTGGATATGTTTATTAGCAACATTCATGTGTGTAAGTTTAATATATTCATCGAATTCAGATAATAAATATTCATCTGTATCTGGGTCTTTAATGGTATAAATTTCATAAAAAGTTCCACTTTGCCAAAGTAATATAGTTTTTTTTCCATATTTTCCTACGTATTTTATCATTTCCTTGAAATATTGTGCTATCATGCGGGTGTCTTCCTTTTTATTTTTCTCCTTCATTTTTTCACCGATTGTTTTATTTGATACTTTCTTTTTTCGAGGCATCTTGTATATTTAATAAAGACACTTGATTTTTAAATACATTTTATTAATATATTAAACGCCTCCATAATGTGGTGTATTTTCAAGATCAAAATACTTTTTATTGCTTTTACAAAAACATCGTGTAATAATAGAAGTTAAAAAAAAACAAGCACACGAAAAAATAAATTTAATAGAATTTACATTTGGTGTATAATCTATTCCAATCGGATTAACCCATACAATATACCCTAGAAAGGCATTAGATAATACAAAGAAAATCCAGGCCATTATATAATCTAAATTACATTCACAACACGGTTTATGGAAAAAATCACTCATAATATATTTCATTAAGCGGGTATTTCTTTAGACCAATTGTGTAATAATATTTCATCATTTTTATTATTTACATCTCCACTTAGATAAGCATTTTCATACATAGTTCTAAAAATATAATCAGGAGCAGTACTTCCTATTTTAATTAAATTGTGTTTTTTTAAATAACTTTTAATTTCTTGAATAGGTTTCTTCTTTAAAACACTTACCTCTGTTTTAATAATTTTTCTAGTTTGTTTACTTTTTACTAATACTCCAACTTTATTTTTTACCTTTCCAAGTGTAATTTTTCTTCGAAGTCTTCTAGTTTTGATTTTTCTTGTTTTAGGGTTTTCTTTTTTCATCATATGTTTTAGATTTTCTAATTTTTCCTTGCGATTATCAAAATCTATATTTTTTTCAAAAGAAATACTACCTAAATTAATAACAGGTTCATTCATAAACGAATTATCTTTTTGGTCAAAATTATTTGATGTATGAATGGGTATTGCTGGGTTTTTTGATTTTTCTCTCTTTAATGTTTTATTATATTGTCTAAAGGTTGGTTTTGTTCCGTTTTTTAAACAACCATATGGAGGAGGTGGTGGTTGTCGAAAACTACTCGGAGTATTTTCCAAAGAGGATGATGTATGTATTGGAATAGAATTTCTTCTTTTCATAGTTTTATCTCGTTTCTTCTTCTTTTTTTTCTTTACCTTTTTGTCCAATTCTTGTAAATAATTCAATGTATCCTTAAAACTATCTTGAAATTCTCTCTCTTGTTTTTCGTCTTCTATTATTTCTTTTTCTTTTTCTTTTTTTTGATGGGCTTTAATTTTTTCTATTAATTTTTTTTTTACATTGTTAGGTTTGAGGTTATTAATTGGTCGTTCTTTTCTTTTTTTCTTCTCCTTTTTTTTTGAGCTTTTTCCAATTTTAAAAAAATTTGGATTGATCGAAATAGATTTCTTACTCATATTATATTTTACAGAAAATTTAATATGGATTTTAAATGTAAATATGTTGTAATAAATTTTTTGTTGTATCATCCTTTCTATTTTTCACTTCATTATTGTCCAAGAACATATCAAAGCCCTTTTTCATATCTTTTAAATTAATATTTTTCTTTTTATCTTCTGATAAACAAAAAACTCTACGTCCGTGTGCTATTTTAATTTTTGCTAAAAGTGTTTCAATATCTCTACCATAAAATTTGAAATATTCCATTTTATCTTCAAACCAAATATCTTTTACCTTTTTATTTAAAGACCATCCAATATCATTGACTTTTTTTTTGAAAATTAAAAATAATTCTTTATAACTATAATCATCCGTACTAAATCTCCAAGTAAATCTAGAATCCAATCCTTGATTATAAGAGAAAAAACAATTTTTTAATTCCTCTTCATATCCTGCTATAATCACCATAATTTCTTCTTTATGGTCACTTAAACCTTCACATAATGTATCAATGCATTCTTTGGCAAAAGAATCTCTTTTTTCAGGATTTCCTAAAGCATATGCCTCATCTATAAACAATACACCACCTATACATTCTTTAATCATATCTCTTGTTTTGATTGCTGTTTGTCCCAAGTATCCAGCTATTAAATCCGCACGTGTTGCCTTTTTAAATGTCTTTTTTTTTAATATACCTAAATTAGAAAAAATAGATCCCATTATCTTAGCAGTTTCGGTTTTACCAGTTCCAGGTGGTCCGTAAATAACAGTATGCATAAAATCGTGATGATTTTTATCAGTTCCTTTGTGTAAATTCTGAACAAAATACAAAATTTGGTCTACAATGTTATTTTTAAGCTTATTCATTCCGATCATATTTTTTAAATCTGTTAAAGGTTCTTTAATATCGTGAATTGCTTTCATATTAATATTATATTCTACATCATATTTCAATGGATAATCACTAATTAATTTTAATAAATCTTCTAAACTCTCTATTTCAACTTCAATATTTACCTTTGTTTTTTCTATTTCAATAGGTTTTTCAGGATGAACTATGTTAGAAGAAGGTATATATATACTATTTCTACGCCTATGTCTTCCAATTGGAAATAAATCTATATCATCTTTACTGTTAAATAATGAATTGTGTTTTTCTATATCGACTACTTTTTTATTTAATATTTCTAAAATACTATTTAATTTTTCCTTGTTTCTCTCTTCTTTATTTTTATCTTCCAATAATAACATTTTTTCTTTCCTTGCTCTCTCATCTAATTCTTTAATAAAATTTCTATAATTATTCATTTTTTCCTTGTTGTTTTTGTCGCGTCTTTGTTTTATATTATCAATTACCTTATCAATAGTCATATTATAATTAACTTTAGTATTTGTATTTAACTTTTTTTCATTTATTATTTCTTTGCTTGTTTTTGATAGTTTAAAATTTTTCTCCTTACAATTATCTAGTAATAATAAATTACGGTTTAATACAGGATTTATCTTCCAAGTTCTGAAAAGTCTATTTTTTGAACAATCTATTGGGGGTAAAAAAAATTTATTTAAACTTATATCATTAATTTCTCCTCTATTTGAAGGATTTTTATTGTTTATCGTTTCATCATCCTTGTTATTATTGTTGTTTTCATCATCAGACATTATATATATATATATAATTAATATTTAAAAACTACTTAGACATAAAATTGATATTATTAATTTAATAGATAATGGAAGTAAATAGAAAGATGTCTCAAAAAGGAATAACAGTCAATAATGATACTCAAATGGATTGGAAAGTAATTGAATCTTATTTTAAGAATAAACATTTGGAGCGTATGGTTAGACACCAAATAGAATCTTATGATCATTTAGTTAATAATCAAATTAAAAAGACTATTGAAATGTTTAATCCTGTTACTATACATTCAGAACATGATAAAGATGAAGAGACAGGATTATATTCTCTTGAAATTATAATTACATTTTCAAACTTCCAAATTTATCGACCACAAATTCATGAAAATAATGGAGCAACTAAAATTATGTTTCCACAAGAAGCGCGATTGAGAAATTTCACATATTCTTCTGCGATGACGTTGGATATTAATATACAAATTATAAAAAGAAGTGGTGATAAGCTAGAAAATATTGAAACTTTATATGAGAAACTTCCGAAAATTCATATTGGAAAAATTCCTATTATGTTGAAGTCTTCTATTTGTGTATTAAAACAATACAATCATTTAGACCCAAAGATAACAGGAGAATGTAGTTTTGATGGTGGAGGATACTTTATTATTAACGGATCTGAAAAAACTTGTCTAGGTCAAGAAAGAGCAGCTGAAAATAATATAATGTGTTTTAACGTTAAGAAAAATAACAATAAATGGTCATGGTTGGCTGAAATTAAATCTATTCCAGATGATAAATGTATTTCTCCTAAGCAAATCAATATTACTATTGCTACAAGAAATAACGGGTCTGGGCACTCTATATACATTCAAATTCCAAGAATTAAAAATCCTATACCACTATTTATAGCATTTAGAGCATTGGGAATTATTTCAGATAAAGATATATGTAGATATATTATTTTAGATATCAAAAAAGAAAATATGAAAAAAATGCTATTTGCTTTAAAAGCAAGTATCGTTGATGCTGAAAAATATAATACACAGGAAACTGCCTTACAATTTATAGTAAATAACGCGATGTTTACTCCTATTAATATGGGTGAAGAAGAAGGTAAGCAGAAAAAGAAAGAATTTACCCAAAATGTTTTAAACAAGGACTTATATCCACATTGTCGTAATATCAAGGAGAAAATATATTTTATGGGATATATGACCAATAAACTACTAAGAACAAGATTTAAGTGGAGAAATGTGGACGATAGAGATTCGTATAAGAATAAACGCATTGATTTAACTGGAACACTATTAAACAATTTGTTTAGAAATTATTTCAATAAATTGGTAAAAGATATGCAAAAGCAGACTATCAGGGAAATTAATAGTGGTTCTTGGAAATCTACTGAAAATTACAAGGGTATTATTAATCATACAAATATTTATAAAATTGTGAAATCCACTACGATTGAAAATGGTATTAAAAGAGCACTGGCTACTGGGGATTTTGGTATTAAAAATACCAATTCTAATAAAGTGGGTGTAGCACAAGTATTAAGCAGGCTTACATACATTTCTAGTCTAAGTCATTTAAGACGAATTAATACACCGATTGATAAAAGTGGTAAATTAATTCCTCCGAGAAAATTACATAATACTCAATGGGGATTTGTATGTGCTGCTGAAACCCCTGAAGGGCAAAGTGTTGGTGTAGTAAAAAATATATGTTATATGGCTCATATTACAATAGCAAGTTTAAGTTCTCCCATATACGATGTTAGTAAGAAATATATTAAAACTATTGACCAATTTGAACCTGAAGAACTATTTAATCGTGTTAAAATTATTATTAATGGTGCGTGGGTAGGAGTAGTCGATGATCCCGTCGAATATTTTAATTACATGAAAAATATGAAATATAAGGGTATTATTAATATTTATACAAGTATTGTATTTGACTATAAGGAAGGTAATATTTATATTAATAATTCTGCAGGGCGTGTTACAAGACCAGTATATAAAATTAAAGATAAAAAGTTATTAATTACTCCAAAAATTAGAGATAGAATTATTAAAAAGAAAATCAACTGGGACGATTTGTTAGTTGACCATGAAGTTAATGAATCTATCATTGAATATATTGACCCAGATGAACAAAATTATTCCCTAATTGCTATCAATAATAAAGATTTTCATAATGAAAAAAAGAAATATTACAAATATACTCATAGAGAGATTCACCCATCAACTATATTTGGTATATTAGCAAGTTGTATCCCTTTTCCTGAACATAATCAATCACCGAGAAACACGTATCAATGTGCTATGGGAAAACAGGCGATGGGAACATATGCGACGAATTTTCAACATAGAATGGATAAAACCGCTTACGTCCAAACTTATACTATGCGACCACTTGTTGATACACGTATTATGAATATTTTAAAGCTTCACAAAATTCCTTCAGGGTGTATGGTAAAAGTTGCTATTATGACTTATTCTGGATTTAATCAGGAAGATAGTATATTATTTAATAAAAATTCATTAGATAGGGGGCTTTTTAGTGCTACCATTTATCATACTGAAAAAGACGAAGATAAAAAAATCCAAGGAGATGAGGAAATTAGATGTAAGGCAGATAGAACAAAAACAAAGGGAATGAAATTCGCTAATTATAATAAATTAAATGAAAAAGGTGTTATTCCTGAAAATACATTAGTAGAAAATGGAGATATTATTATTGGAAAAGTAGTTCCTATCAGAGAAAATAGAAACGACCATACTAAGGTTATTAAATATAGCGATCAAAGTAAAGTCTTTAGAACACACGAAGATACATATATTGATAAAAATTATATGCATAGAAATGGCGATGGTTATACTTTCTGTAAAGTTAAAACAAGAACTTATAGAGTTCCTGTAATTGGTGATAAATTCAGTTCAAGGCACGGACAGAAAGGAACTATAGGTCTTATTTTACCAGAAGAAAATATGCCTTTCTTAGCGGATGGCACTAAACCTGATATTATTATCAATCCTCATGCTATTCCTTCCAGAATGACTATCGCACAATTAAAAGAAACTTTACTTGGTAAAGTCCTACTTCAACTTGGCGTATTCGGTGATGGAACCAGTTTTGGCGAACAACCTATTACAAAAATTAGAGATTTAATGTCTAGCTTAGGAATGGAAAAAAATGGTAATGAAATATTATATAATGGTATGACTGGAGAACAAGTCGAAGCAGATGTATTCTTTGGTCCAGTATTTTATCAACGCCTTAAGCATATGGTTAATGATAAAGCACATAGTAGAAGTTTTGGACCTATGGTTGTATTAACAAGACAGCCTGCCGAAGGTAGAGCAAGAGATGGTGGTTTGAGATTTGGAGAAATGGAACGTGATTGTATGATATCTCACGGTGCTAGTAGATTTACTAAAGATAGAATTTATCATTCATCTGATACTTTTGAAGTTCATACGTGTAAAAGCTGTGGTCTTATAGCGGTGTTTAATACCGAAAAGAAAATACACGTTTGTAAGACATGTAATAATAGAACCAAATTTAATCGTATTCAACTTCCATATGCTTGTAAATTATTGTTTCAAGAGTTAATTACGATGAATATTGCTCCCAGAATTATTGCTAAGTAATTGATAAAATTGAATAATAAATTTTTTTTTTTAATTATAAATAAAAACAATGATATTATTTACAATTCAAGAACTCTACAAAGGAGTTATTGTTAAAAGACCTTCAGCACATATTAAAACTCCATATGTTGCTGACGTAACTATTCAAGATATAGAATTTCTAGCACATACTCCATCCCTAGGATGTTGTGGTCTAGCAGATAAAGGTGCTCAAGTATTAATGGAAAAGACAGAAAAAACTAAGACTAATTTTAGAGTTCAGTTAGCTATATTTGATGAAAAAGAAAAAAATAATATTCAATACATAGGTATTAATCCAAAACTCAGCGAAACATTAGTAAAAAATGCTTTATTAAATAATTGTTTTCATAATTTAAAATATATCAAAAAATTAGGGCGAGAAAAAACTATACTAAATTCGCGTTTTGATTTTATAGGAGTTGATAAAGATGATAGATCTTTTATACTTGAAGTAAAGGCAGTTCCATTAGCTGACTATGATGATATTTATGCTAAGGAAAGGAAGAAGAAAGATTATACAAATAGAACATATGATACTAAAATATCATATTTTCCAGATGGTTATAGAAAGAAGTTGAAAGATACTGTTAGTCCAAGAGCATTAAAACACGTCCAAGAATTAGAAAAAATAAAAGCACTTGAACCAAATATGAGATGTATTTTATGTTTTGTAATACAGCGCACAGATGTAAAACAATTTCAACCTTCATTAATTGACCCTATTTATAGAAAAGCCGTTCAAAAAGCGTGGATAAACGGCGTAGAAATATTTACACTTCAAATTAGGTGGACATTAGAAGGCGTTGCTAATTTCCACTCGTCTAAACTACCTATTTGTCTATTTGAAACTTGTGGTCCTAGAAAAATATTTTAAAACCAAGCTTTAAATGAATAATGATTACTAATTTTCCATATTTTTATTATTTTAACCAGATTTTTTAAATAAGATTTTGATGGTATAAATTCTAAATGTTTTTCACTTTCAGTAGGTTGTAACATTAATAAACAACTTTTTTTTTGGAATTCATTTATTATTGATTTTATATCTTCATTTATAATTCCATTTTTTGTATCTTTAAATGTATAGTTTAAATATATTACTGGAGTAATATTCATTTTTTTTATTAGATCTAAAACAATATTTTTATCAAAATTTACTACTCTTAAATCAATGGAAATTAGTCCTAATAATTTCAAATTATTATTATTTAATTTTAACCCCCAATATATACACGCTAGTCCTCCCATTGATGGTCCATATGTAATAAATTTTTTAATTTTAAATTTGTTAACATAGTGCATTATTATCTTTCCATACCTATCATCATTATAACTATTATATTTTGGATCATTTTTTAAAAATAAACAGTGATAATAATCTGTTTCTTTATAGAACCAAGTGCTACTTACATAACGGGGTAACGCTCCAGCAAAAGATATAAATATTACATCTGATTTGCTAAAATTATAATATACGTGTTTTAATCCAAATAATTCAAATTCATGATTAGATAAAATATCATTAATGCTCATATATAAAAAATATTATTATTATTATTAATATCATTAATATGATTAATTACAAATACCATATTTATCCTTAAATCCTTGAATTAACTCCAATGGAATATAATTAAAATCAATTATTTTTCTATTTAATTCATATTTTTCTTTTGAACCTTCCACTGTCTCTAATTTTTTCTTAAATAACTCTCTATCGTCAAAATATTTACAAGCTGTCTTAGGACCACATTTTTTAAATACACCGGTTATATTATCACTCTTATCTCCTGTAAGTATCTTAACAAATAGATCCTTTTCAGCATTATTAAAACTAGATTTACGTTCTGTAAGCTTTCTATATTTTAAATCGTATAATTCCACATTTTCACGTGCTAGTTGTAAATAATCCATATCACTAGTTATAATTTTTACATTAGCATTAGGATATTTTTTTACTATATCTTTTGTTAAAATAGCAGCGCAATCATCTGCTTCTAACTCTGGATATTTAAACATCATATTAGCACCGCCTTTAATAAACAACTCTTCTTTATAAGCCATTTTAAAGAATGGCCCTCCCATAAAGCTATCATATACTCTATTTGCCTTATAAGAAGGCATGTGTTTCATGCGCCATATAGTTTTACGAGGACAATCTCTACAGGCCAACACAATTGCATTTTTCATTTTAAGTTTTTTAGGTATTTCTTTCATTTTACTAATAAAAGTAGTCCTAAATTTTTCTACAAAGGTTTCGTTTTTAAAAGGGTCGTCCATTTCTTCATCTTTTTTTGCTAATTTGAACCAATTTAGTAGTGCGTAATACCTGAAGAAGACAAAATAGCTTCCATCAATAATTATGAAGTTTGGATTTTCCATAGTTTATAAGTAAATAATATAGATATAATTTTAAATCAATTTTTATATAATGGGTCACGGTTGTCCTTTTAAGAAATCTACGGCAAAGATGCGATGGAAGTGGAAGAAAAAACGAACAAGAAGATTACAGCGAAAAAGAAGAAAAATGAGGGCGCGTGCCAAATAATTTAGTCATAATCATCATAATCTCCCTCATAACAAACTCTACCAAATAATAATACACAAAATCCTAATCCTATAAAGAAAATAAATAAACTCGCTACAGCAGCCATATAGTTTAATATATTGAATAATATTTAATTTTGTTTAGTTAATATATATATGAGTGTCACTAGAAAAAGACTAAAGAAAAAAGCATTACAAAGAAATTTGGAAAGAAATTTGGATGGTATAGTAAAAGGTATATTAGTCGAACATAAAGGAAATGGAAAGCAAATCGTGTTAGCTTTAATAACTGCTAAAAAAGAATTAAAAGATGCTGGGGCAACCCCCAAGGAATTAAAAAAATTTCAAGATAAAATAGATGAATATATGGCTTTAGTAAAAAAAGAAAAAAAAAGGGTTGAAGCTCGCAAACGAACAGAACAAGGGATTGAAGCAATGGCAAATAAAAAATACAAAGATCCCGAAGAAGATAGTGGAGGGGAAGAAGAGATAATGCTTAAAAAACCTAAAAAAAGACTTTCCGTTTTTGCAGCCCTTTCACAAGGAAAGAAAGTGCCTCCTCCTGGATTTGCTGGAGGAAGAAAAACACGAAAACAAATAAAAAGAAGATCTCGTAAAAAAAGATCGCGGAAAAAAAAGGGAGGTTCGGGATGTAGGGTTTTTCATGGCAATTGCAATGATTGTGTTGGATCCACGCATCGTTGTGTTTATAATAAAAAAACTAAAAAGTGTAGTAAAGACACTAATATTAAACGATTAAATACATCTTGGTCTAAAAAATGTGATATACCAGTAGTTTCTCCTGATAATGTTGTTCCAGTTGTTGAACTATTAAGAGAGGAATCTTTAGGCGGGACACCTTTTGCTGGTCATTTCCAAGAAGGTTCAAACCAAGTACCTTACCCTAATCCTGTAGATGGCGGAATAAGTCTAGAAGAAACAAAAAGAAATACAATGAACAGACGACAATTACGCGAAACAAATGGTACAGTAAATAATAATAGTGCTTATCAAGGCACACCGTGTTTTACTCGGTGTGAGCATAAAGGGTGGTGTGAATCAGGTGTAAAAGGAGCGTGTGATTGGGAAAATTATTGTTATCCATCAAATAACAGTGGAAATTCTAAGATGCCTAATGTTGAAAAACAATATTGTGATAAACCAGTTCGTCGAGCGCGCGTCATAGGAGATGGTCGTATATATTTACAAGATGATTTGTCCGGTGGCAAAAAAAATAAATCCCGCCGCAGAAAATCAAAAAAAAATCGTCGTAGTAAAACCAAAAGAAAACGTAAAAAAAAGAAACGTAAAACAAAGAGAAGAAGATAAATTATAATTATTTAAAAAAATCAATCTTTATATTTATATAATGACTGATTTACTAAAAAGAGCAAGCAATTATTTAAAACATAGGCAAGAAAATCAAATAGAAACAGTAACATTTCAAAGTAAACATCCTTTTCTAAAAAGGAAAGAGGAATCTGATCGTATTTTAGCAAAATATCCAGATAGAGTTCCAGTTATTTGTGAAAGGCTAACTAAACGGATTAATGAATTAGACAGAAAAAAATATTTGTGTCCTGGTGATTTATCATTAGCTAATTTTATGTATGTAATACGAAAAAGAATGAAATTAGAACCAGAAAAGGCTATTTATTTATTTATAAATGATAAATTATGTCCTACATCAGCACTATTAAGTCAAATATATAATGAAAATAAAGACGAAGATGGTTTTTTATATATTAAATATGATGGGGAAAGCACTTTTGGATAATTTATTTTATTTAAGTATATTATATAATGTCTGCTTCAAACCCTCAATATTTAATGGATTGGCGTTCAACAATGACTTTAATACCAAATAATTTAACACACAATTGTAAAGACCCAGGTAAAACATTTAGAGGTCCACACGCTCGTGTAGAAAATGGTTTAAATAGAAACTGTGCTGATTCAAATACTGCTAAATCTCTAAATGCTTCTGCTAAACCTGGACCAACGAATGATACATCAAGTAGAATTGCTCGTATTAAGAAATTACAACTTCGCACGAGAACTCGTGTTGGTCGTCAAACTAATGGTGGAACTCAAAGAGGAGCTCACTCAACTGTAGAAAATGGTTCTACGGGTGCCGACCCTAGATCTCGTAGAGCACAATTATTTGGAAACTATGGTAAAGTTGTGCCTGGTCAAACTTCTGGACGTGGTGGTGATTCTAGTGATGTGATTTATTTCAAAAATGTATTTGATAGAGTTTCCCTTAATCAACCAGCAACCATTGGTTCAGTTTCTGGAATTAATTAAATTTTCTGTTGTTTATTTATATAATGATAAATAAACTTTTAGCAGAATTTTTAGGAACTATGTTTTTTCTTTATGTTATTTTAGCAACGGGTGATGCTGTAGCAATTGGTTTAGCTCTTATGGTTGTTATCTTTCTTTTAGGAAAAGTTTCAGGTGGAAACTTTAATCCTGCTGTATCGGTTATGTTAGCAATGGCTGGAAAACTTTCGATGAAAGAATTAGCACCATATATTGTAGCACAGGTTCTTGGTGGTTTAGCAGCTTTAGAACTTTACAAACGCGTCAAACTCTAAATAACGTATAATATACAATTTTATCTAATTATATATTATAATGGCCGATCAAGCACCTTCAGCAGCACAAGCAGGAGCAGCATTAAAAATGCTCGAATCTATGAAATCTAAACTTGGTGGTGTTCTCCAACAAATTGGAGGAGCCAAGAGAAAACTTAAGAAACGTAGAAAGTCACGCAGAAAGTCACGCAAGAAATCACACAAGAAACGTGGTTCCAAAAAGCGCAGAAAGTCACGCAGAAAGCGCAAGACTAAGCGTCGTCGCCGTCGTTAAATAATTATAATATAATTTTTTTATAAATTTATATTATATAGAAATGGCTAGAAAACATAGAAGAAGAACACGTAAAAGAAGCAAAAAAGGTGGTTCGAGTGTAATGGGTAAAATTGGAGACGGATTTACTGGATTAAAAGAAGGAGTACAGCATTTGGGAAGAAAAGGTCAAGAATTTGCAGCAAAAACAGGTAAGGGAGTGGAGCGTGGAGCGACGCAAATAGCAGACGGATTTAGATCTACCCAAGGAGGTGTTTTAGATACACCACCTACCCTCTCACATACATCAATATATCCATCCCAATCATCACTACAACCAGAACCAGAACCAGAACCACAATTACAACATTATCAAAGTCCTATGAAATCAAAAGAAAAGAAAGGTGGTCTTTTAGGATTAGGAACATGGATCGGTTTAGGCGGTCGTCGTAGAGCACATACATCATTCGTTAATAAAATGCTTAGAGTAAAAAATAGTAGAAAAAGAAATAGAGCTATTCGTAAATATTTATCAGGTGGAAAAAAAAGGAAAACCCGTAAAGGTGGAAGAAGGAAAAGAAAAAGAAAAACCAAAAAGCATAGAAGACGTTAATTAATATAATATTTTTATCTGGGCTTGCATAATATAATTATTTTTAGCCGTAAATTATCTATAATAAATTCTTAATATACATTAATATGTTAAGAATTATAATAACTTCATTATTGTTAGTAAATGCTATTTTTTGGGGAATATATCCATCTGGAGAAGGTTCTCCACATAATTTAATTTTAAATTATTTTATACCAAATAGCACACCTCCAAATAAATTTGTCCACATTATTTTAGGTACAATTTTTTACGTATTTGCTTTATTGATTAGTCAAGAATTAATTTAATTAAATCCATTTTTTTTTAATACTTGAAACATTAAATAAATAATAAAAGTACCGAAACCTAAATTGTATAAGTTTGCTAGTGGATTTTTTTGTAGTTTTGGTATTTCTTTTTTAATAGAATTAACTATATCGTTCATATTTTGAAATCCTGAAGCACATCCACTATAAGTTTCTTTTGATACAGGGTTCTTTCCTCCCCATAAACACGGATCTAAATCAGCAACATCTGAGTCTGCTACATAAAATCCTTGATTACCATCGTCGTCTTTTAAATTTAATTTGTTACATTTTGGAACCGAACCTTGTACGAAACCTTTAAAAATTGCTAATGGGTTTATTTCTCCTACATTGCCTATAGTTCCTGGTATTAATCCCCTAAAATCTCCAAACGCTTGTCCCGTAGCATCAGATATAATAGGTAATGATCCTGTAGGAACGTTATTTATATATATGTATCTATCATGCTTATTTCCGTCTGGAGACATACATTGACCGCCTGTTTTTAAAAAAAATTTATTTCCTAAAGGTTTGCCTATTTTGTTAGCATCACCGGTCCCTTCTACTAAAAGTTT
>MDSX01049000.1_pt1 | contig 18251 bp, 13 predicted proteins | sample 811141 | NCBI WGS metagenome assembly MDSX01 (sample SAMN05326642, study PRJNA326480) | marine metagenome | isolation source: seawater | place: Atlantic Ocean: South East | collected 2010 | reverse complement strand
TCTTGGTCCTTTTTTTGCACGGTGACGTCGCACCTGAGTCCGACGTGATGCTCGCTCACGTCCGTCTCGATGTGACTCTCAAAACAATCGTTTTGTGAATCGCACGAAGGATGTGAGGTGAGAATGTGAAAGTCGTACGCATCTGACACTCTCGGCACGGGATCGTTGATGGATACCTGCACGGGAACAAACTGTCCCGGCGGCGGCGGCGGTGGCGACGGCGGCGGCGGCGATGGCGGCGGCGGCGGACATGGCGGTGCCTCGCAATCATGTCCATAAGACACATGCCCGTTGACATGAGGACACCGTCGTCCATCGTACGCGGGATCGCGATCGATTTGGTATCGCTTACTATACGTGCCTGGTCCGCAGCTTGGGCAGCCCCCTTTGTTGACGTCGATCCACCTCGCCGAACAGTGCACGGGGGACGGCGACGGCGAACCACCGCCCCGAGCGACGCCTAAGAGCGACGCCAAAGCGCACAGCGCGAGCAGAAGCGCCGACATCGACGCGCCGCGCGCGAACCGGGCGCGCATCGCCGCCAAAGCGCGACTTTTTCTTAAACGTCAACTGTTCGCGCGCGTCGCGCGTCGCGACGTCGAACCGGGGCCGCGACGACGGCGCGCGGGGGCGCGGAGCGCGACGTTAACGACGTTCACGACGTTCGCTACGCTTCGTCGGCGTCGGCGCGCGCGGCGACGAGTGCAGGCGGCGCATCCTGGTTCGCCGCGATGGATTGAGTTGATGACTCGGCTCGGCGGTCGGTCGGACCGCGCGCCGATGCCCGACTCCCGGGTCTTGAGTCGTTACGCGCGCGAGCGCCGCGCGCGCCGCGCACACGCGCGCGCACGGCGCTCGCGCGACGCATGGCGCCGAGCGACGCGCGCGCGAGCGCGTCCGATCGCGCGCGCGCCGAGGACGCGACGCGCGACGCGACGGGCGCCGCGTGCGAATCGTGTCCCGAAGGCGCGCGGCGCGCGGCGAGTTGGTACTGCGCGCAGGACGAGGTGCGCGCGACGGCGCGCGCGGTGACCGGGAGACGACGCGCTCGCGACGCGTCGACGACGCGCGGGACGCGCGCGCGCGACGCGCGGCGGCGAGGCGCGGTCGGAGAGGATGGCGCTTCGGATAAGACGACGACGACGAACGGGGACGTTCGGACGACGCGCGGCGACGAAAGCGCGCGCGAAGACGCGCGCGACGACTGACGGTGGTGCGAACGACGGTGACGCAGGCGTACCTGTGCGATGCGTGCGATGCGCGCGTGCACGCGGCGAACGCGATCGCGAGTAAGCACGAGCGCACGGCGCTCGGGACGAACGGGCGAGGGGTCGGCGCGCACGGCGCGGAGGATGCGGATTCGAGACGGATGAGCGATGCGTACGGCGACGGCGATGACGTTGAGGTGACGACGGATGATGTGATCGGGATATGCGATGAGTATTTGAGTAATCCCATGATGCCGTCGTCGTCGTTTCCGGTGGAAACGTTGGACGGAGCGTTTTGGGACGAGAATTTGGGCGAGCTTGACGCTGATGGGATCGATCCGGAGAGCTTCTTGAGGGACCCGCTCGATGATGAAGATGCGGCGAAGGATGGGGTGGTGAAGCGAGAAATCGACGGGGAGCGATCGGGAAGCAAGTATAGCGACTCGGTGGGGATGTCGAAGAGCGAAATCGAGGCGTTACGTCGGGTCGGCGAGTATGCCTCGTCGAGCGGCTTTTTAGGTCCAATTTTGGACGATTCTGCGGTGCGGTTTTTAGAATTGAATCCATCGTACGGCGCGTTCGGCTCGCCATCGCCTGAGTCTAGCGATATGGGTTTTGAATCTCTCGCGGGGAAGCTGAGCGCGGTGGCTGTCAAACGCGAACCCGAGAGCGATTGGGACAATCAGACGGTCGCATCGAGCGGCGCAGGGGATGCGAATGGACATTCTGCGATGGCTGACGCGTTACGCTCGATTCCAGAAGGCCCACCTTCGGGATCGGATACGTACGCCGGGTTACCGCAGCCGCAGACGCGTCTCGAGCGATTGAAACGATGGAAGGAAAAGAGGAAGAATCGAAACTTCAACAAGGTGATTCGGTATCAATCGCGCAAAGCATGCGCTGACAACCGCCCGCGAGTCAAGGGCAAGTTCGTCAAGGTTAGCTCTGTGCCGGATTTATCAAAGATTCGAGAAGCCGCGGGCCAGTCGGACGACGACGACGCACGCGAAGCCGAAGAAGAACGCGATAAAATCGCTGAGCTTGGCCTTGACAAGGGCTTGCGCGCGCCGCCATCTATGCGGAAAATGAAGAAGGGTCTGGTATCATCGGCATCGATGCCAGACTTCTCCATGTACAACACTATGGATGATTAAAATCCTTGCAATCGAACCAAACGTTCTGCTCTTCAAATACACTTCTACTCTAACGCGCTTTGAGCGCAAATATTTTACACCGGAGTCGGGTCGTTCAACCCTTCCGCCGTTAAGAATCCGTCGAGCGCGTCCATGACGGGCGCAAACTTCGCCACACACGCGCGCATCTCCTCCTCGCTCCCAGCCACAGCGCAGAACTGCGCTCTGCTCGGCGGCATCGCCAACGCCGCCGCGAAAACCCCCCGCAACGCGAACCCGTGATACGGCTTCAGCGCGCGCTCGTACGACCTCGCCCCGCACGTCCGGAGATCCAAGCTCGCGTCTCGCGTGAGTTCCCCGAGCAAACCCACGACGAAGCCGCCGAACCGCCGCAACCAGAGCGCCGGCACCCAGACCCGTCCGCCCGCCTCGCGGTCGCGCGCGATCGCCTCGAACAGCGACGCCCGCGCCTCGCCGCGCGCCCGAACCACGTCTCGAATCCGTCGCACGTTCTTCGATACGTCCGCCTTCGCGAGCTCGAACGCGAAACCGAGCGCGGCGATGACTTCGAGCATGGCATCCATGACGTCGCAAAACCGCGCGGCGTCCACGTCCCCGGGGCGCGTGAACTCGACGTCGGCGTCGAGCGCGTCGAGCGCGTCGATGACGCGCGCCACGCGCGACGGCATGCCGCCGCGAGGCGCGCTCTGCCGCGCGAGGCCGCACTGCTCGACGCTCGGCATGTTCGCGACGACGACGTCGAGCGCCGCGCGCGTCCGGGCGCCGCGCGCGACGACGACGGGGAAGCGCTCGATGCGCGCGGCGTCGGCGCGCGGGCGCGCGGCGCGGCGTCGCGCGAGCGCGGAGGACGAGACGTTTGAGATGCCTGACGTCGATTTCATCGGCACCATTCTCCAAGACGTGCGAAAAGGTCAAAAGGGCTTCGCCACGCGCATGAGCGTGCACGAAGACGCGCGCGCGGACGCGAGCGAAGGGTTTCCCGTGACCGGTGACATCGTGAAGATTCAGTTCGGCGTGGAGACTGGGGAAGGGGAGGTTTTGCAAGACGCGGCGGCGACGGAGGCGGTGACGTTTGAGGTCGGCGCGAGCGACGTCATGGGAAATCCGCTGTTTAAGGCGTTCGATGAGGCGGTGCGGAAGCTGAACGTTGGAAATAGTGCGGTGGTGAGCGCGAGCGGGGGTGATTACGATCCGAACTTGTTATTTAGCGTGCCGGCGAATCACGAGGAAATCGCGCGCTTGCGCGCCGAGTGGTCGGATAAGGGAGGTTTGGTCGAAGGATTGACGGTGACTCTCGTCAACGGGCAACCCGCGGTGGTGCGCGCGATGGACGCCGAGAAAGTTGTTTTGGACGCCAATCACCCCTTCGCGGGAGCGGACGTGTTCTTCAAGGTGACCTTGCTCGGCGTCAACGTGGACGAGGCGTGAAACGAGCCTCGCGTTCGCGACGCGTTCGAACGCAAACAGTCTCGCCGCTGCGTGCGCACGACCGTTGACATTTATTTCGCTAGAATTGATTCAATCACCGCCATAGCGCGCATCTCGCCTTGTCGAATCCGATCGCGTTCGCGTCGTTCGTTCGCGCTGGCCCCGTCCCGCCCGCACAGCGCCGCTCGTCATGTCCACTCGCAAGCGTCTCGCTGACCTCGCGTCCGCGGGATTCGCTCGCGCATCGTTCGCGTCGTCCGCTTCCGCGTCGGCGGTGTCCACGGCGCGCGCGTCGCTCAACACGGGCGCGTGCAAATCTTTCGACGCGTCGGGACGCGTGAAGTCATCGCTCGCGAACACACGACCGCGGACGCGCGCGCACGCGCGCTCGTTCGCCGCGGATGCGCAGGCGGGCGCCCCTACGGTACATCCAGACGGTATGCCTCGCTATCCGAACTTCACCGTCCCAGGCGCGCTACGGTTGGCGGATTACTTTGGCACGAGCTCGTTCGCGATGACGGGGAGCCTGCTCGCGGCGGCGAGCGGGATGGACGCGTTCGGATGCACCGCGGTCGGCACCATCACCGCGGTGGGCGGGGGTACGGTGAGAGATATTTTGCTCGGTCAAGGACGGCGGGCGTTTTGGATGGAGGAGCAGGAGTACTTGTGGATCGCGGCGGGCACGGCGTTGGCGACGTTTTGCGGCTGGGAGAGCGCGAAGAAACAGTTTGGATTTACCGATGATGATTATTGGATCGAGGCGAGCGATGCGTTGGGAGTCGGGGCTTTTTGCGTCATCGGCGCGCAAAATGGCATACGCGCGGGCGTACCTATGATTGCGCAGGTGTTGTGCGGGATTATGACGGCTACGTTTGGGGGCATCGTGCGCGATATTTTAGTTCAACGGCCAACGAGAATCTTTCACTCGTACGCCGATATCTACGCCACGACCGCCGCCACCGGGGCGTTGGCGTACATCATCGCGCGTCAAGCCGGTGCGCCGCCGTCTTTGCGGATCATCGCGGGCGTAAGCGCAGGTATCGGTCTTCGCGTGGCGGCGGACACGTACGACATCCGCCTCCCGGTGTACAACGCGGAGAACGCGAAAAAGTCCGCGGCGAGCAAGGGTGACAAGCGTCACGTGTGACGATGATATAGATCGACACAAACTATGTACGATAACAAACATGTGTCTTTTTCCTACTTCGGCTTCACCAAACCTTGCGTGCACTCGATCGCCTTCCATTCGGCGAGCATCGACTCGTCTTTGCGAATCTCGCCAAAAGGCGGGTACGCCTCCTTCACCAAGCATCGCTCTCCGTTCGCCAGATACGCATCGAGCATCGCTCCTTTGTTACTGCTCGACGGTGGTACTTGCGTTTTATCCCACTTCAATCCCTTCGCGTCTAAATATTCGCGCTGCGTCTCGACGATGACGTCCAGGTTCGTCGTCTGCGAAAACGAATTCGTGTGTCCTTTGTGATCAAACTTGTACGTCGCGAAAAACTCGTCCGCGGCTTTGCGGTACGTCGCGTACGCGTCGCCCTTGCCGTCGCGCAGAAGCTTGCGCTGCGCGTCGAGCACGGCTTTGGCGTCGGTTTCGTAATCAGTCTTCGCCATCGCGGCGTCGTTTCGAGCGACGACGGTGAGCGAGGGGGCGAGGAACATCGCGAGCGCGGCGCGGCGCGTCGGCGCGGACGCCTTCGTCGCGCGCGCGGGCCCGACCGCGGGCGCGACGGCGAGGACGCGCATGGGAACGCGTGTGTGGGAATGAGGAGGTTGTTGTCCACTCGTCGGTTGTTTTGCGAGCGCGCGCGGCTCTGCAAAGAATGCGTTAAAAAATTGGACTATGTGCTGCGCGTCTCAGCTCGAAGCGCTCCGAGCGAGACCATCTATGCTATGCTAAATCGATCGAGCGCACGAGATCGAGCGCGGACGGCGCGATCGTCGTGGTCTTGGTCTTGGCGCGTCTGCGTTTTGGTTTCGCGGGCGCCGTCGCCATCGACGCCCTCGCGTCGTTGGACGTATCCAAATGCTGTGCGAGCGAGACGGTGACGCCATCGACAGTGATACCATCTTGTCGTTTGAGGTTTTCGAGCGCTTTCTTCTCGAGGTAGCGGACACCTTCACCGGTCTTGTTGAGCGCGGCGCCGATTTCGGCGAGCGTCATCGGACCGTCGCCGATGAGACCGAAACGGCGTCGGAGGACGTACGCTTGCGGCGCGGGTAGTCGGTCCAAACTCGCTCTGATCTCGTTTCGAAGGAAATCCCTCTCAATCTCCCGCGCCACGGCATCGGATGGACCGAGTTCGGCGGCGTCGTCGGGGCTTGCGAGATCGAGTTCGTCCGTTTCCTGCGAGGCGTTCGCGTCCAGGCTGAGAGGATCCATGCTCAAATCCTTGAACTTCTCCAGCATCTCCACGGTGAAGCGCGACGAAGAGTCGGCAATTTCTTCTTTCGTCGCGCTGCGACCGAGTTCGCTTTGCATCTCGAGCTGCTTTTCGTAAGCCGCCTTCTTGAGAACGTGAGCGTGCGAAGGGACGCGAATCGTTCTGCCGTTGGCGTGCACGCCGCGTACGATGGCCTGACGAACCCATGCGTGAGCGTACGTCGTGAATCTGAATCCTTTTGAAGGATCGAATAGCTCACTCGCGCGAACGAGACCGGTGGCGCCCTCGTGAACCATGTCTTGCCTACTCATCCCCGCCTTTTCCATGGCGGGAATTCTATCGTACAGCTTTCGCGCGATGCTCGCTGCAAAGGCCATGTTCGCCGTCACGAGCCTCTTCCGCGCCATCTTCCCCTCGCGCTCCGCAGCTCTCATCGCCGCCGGGCTGTCGTACTCTAATCGCAACGCGAGCGTGTCTTCGAACAGACGCTTGGACTGCTTGGCCGCTTTCTCTCGCAGCGCCAACGCCTCGACCGCGCCCAGCGCCTCCGTCGCTTGAATCCTCGTCGCCGCCGCCTCATCTCGCAAAATCTCCGCCTCGCGCTCGATTCGCAACAACGCCTGTATCGCCCGCCCGAGCTTTCGCTCGTCCTCGACGCTCATACGTTCATCTTGTTCCATCGACGTCCCTCTCGCTCGCGACCGCGCGTCCGCCCAGCGCGTCCTCGCGCGTTCCTTCTTCGTCTGTCGATCCCTCCCTCCAGCGCCGCGTTCGCTCCCTGGCGCGCCTTCTGTCGTCATCGTCGCGTCGACGACGCCATCGCGCGTCTCCTTCGTCGTCGTCGCGCGTCGTCGTCGCGCTCGCGCGCCGCCGCCCGTCGCGCCGCGCGGCGCCTCGCGATTCGTCGTCCTCCTCCCCTCCGCGCTCGCGCTCGCGCGCGCCTCTCTCGGCGTCTCGCTCCCTCGCTCGCGCACGACGCGCGTGCGCACGACGCCGTCGTCGCGCGCCGTCGCGCGCTCGCGCGCGCTCGAGCTCGCGTCGACGTCGCCGCGCGGGCTCGGCGTCGCGTCGACGCGCGCGCGCCGACGCCGCGCGACGCCGACGCCGACGCCGACGCCGACGCCGACGCGCGTCGCGCGCGGTCCCGCGCGCATCGTCGCCGCGCCGGTCGCGAACGCGCGGTGAAGTGCGGCGCGACGCGGCTTGGACGCGACGTCGATGGCGACCGGAGTGAGTGGATAACCCGCGAGCGGGACGGGACGCGCGTCGACGAAGGGCGAGGGGAGAACGCGAGCGCGAAAGCACGATTACAGGCTATCGAATAAATCGTTGGACGCGATGTAGTCCTGGACGCGGGCGCGCCAGGTGTCGAGATCGATGGATGGGTCGACGGCGCGAGCGACGCGCGCGGCGACGGCGACGGCGGAGGAGGCGATGCGATCGACGGGCGGGTAGACGGCGCCGACGGCGAAGAGGTTGGCGTCGACAGATTCGGCCAAGGCTTCGGCGGCGGTGAGAAACATGTCTGGAGTGACTTGTTTCGCGCCGCTGACGATGGTGGCGAGGGCGATGGGTGGGAAGATGAAGGCGTTGTTGGCGAATCCGGGGGCGAACGTCTTTTCAGCCGAGAATCGCACCGGCGGAAATCGGGTGCCGCTCGCGAATATCGCTCGGCCGTTGCTCCACGCGTACGCCTGCTCGGCGGTGCACTCAGCCTTGGACGTCGGGTTGGAGAGCGCGAAAATGATCGGTTGGTCGTTGAGTTTGCTCATCGACTTGACGACTTTTTGCGTAAACGCCCCGGGCACCGCGGCGGCGCCGACCAACACCGTCGGCTTGATGCTTTCGATCGCTGATGCGAGGTCAGTTTCCTCCCTCGCGTCTTGTGCAAAAGGCAATTTGTCATCACTCAGCTGCGACGCGCGCGAGCGCACGACGAGGCCTTTTGAATCAAACAGCCACACCCGTTTCCTAGCGTCGGCTTCCGCGACGCCGCGCTTCGTCAACGCGAGGACGAAGAGTTCAGCGGCGCCGATATTCGCCTGTCCAGCGCCAAAGAACAATACGCGCTGCTGAGTGACGTCACCACTTCTCTCTAGCGCTCGCACCGACGCCAATATCCCGCTCACCGTAACCGCTGCGGTGCCTTGGATGTCGTCATTGTACGTCACGACATCGGGCGCGGAGTAATACTTTTTCAATACCCTGAACGCGTTCCTCGGCGCGAAGTCTTCCCAGTGTATGATCGTGTTCGGACCGAATCGCTCGCGAATCGAAACGACGACTTCATCCAAGAGCGCGTCGTAGGCCTGGGAGCGGTCGCGCTCGCGTTTGAGCCCGATGTACAACGGATCGTCGAGCAACGTCTTGTTGTTTGTACCGGTGTCAATCTGAATCGGCAACAGCGCACTCGGCGGCACTCCACACGCGGCGTACACCATGCTCTTTCCCGCGCTAATTCCCATCCCGTTCGCTCCTTGATCTCCGAGCCCTAAAATTCTCTCCCCATCCGTGATCACGGCGATTTTCACGTCGTCGCGCGGCCAATTGCGCATCAATTCCCGCACGTTCCCCGCGTCGTCCGAGCTTACCCACACCCCCATCGGTCGTTGTATCAGCGTCCCGAATCTCAGACACGCCTCGCCGACCGTGGGCGTGTACAACAGCGGCAGCAACCGCTCGGTGTCCGATCGCAACAATTTATAAAAAGTCCGCTCGTCCGTCGTCTGCAGCGCCACCAACTGCTTGTACGACTCGAACGCGCCGTCGCACTGCCCGAGCGCTTCCCTCGCCCGGCGCACCTCCACGTCGTCCTCGACGACGTTCGGTGGCAACAACCCTCGCAGACCGCGTCCCTCGCGATCGACCGTGGCCAATCCTCGATACGTTCCCGCGTCGCGCAGCGTCGCGTATCCCGGCCCGCACGGCGGTCGCGGCGCCGCGCGCGCCACCGGCCCTCGATCCGCCATCCGCATCGACGCCCGCACGGGCGACGCGCGCGCGACGTCCGCGCCGACCATCACCGTCGTCGTCGACGCGGCGAGCGCGAGCAGCGCGCGACGCGACGCGTCGAACGTCGACGCATCGAACGTCGACGCGTCGACGTCTTCATCGTCGTCGCGCGGCGCCGGCGCCGACGCGCGCGACGCGCGCGCGTCGGTGCGTCGAACGTCGCGGTGGCGCTTCGCCGACGCGCGCGGTGCGGCGACGCGCGACGACGGCGACGCGCGCGATCGCATGTTCGCGAGGTGAGGACTGGGGACAACTTGGCTTTGCATTTGGCGCTAACGATTTTGGTGGCGCACGCTCGCGGTGCAGACGGCGGCGACGACGAGCCAACACGCCCAGAGCAAGTACACGAAACCGAGATTAGACGACGTCGTGCCGGTGACGTCGTAATACGACGTGACGCCGACGAGGGAGCCGTCGTCGGCGAGAAAGACGGGAGGCTCGACGCGAGCGAAGTGGTTGAGCATTTGCGCCTTCCAGCCGTATCGAACGAATAACGTCGGTGGCCACCAGGTCCAAGCGCGCGGGACGTCGTTGATGTTGAGTAAAACACCGGCGAAAAGGACCTGAAGGACGTTGTACACGGGTAAGATGGCGTTGGCGGCGTCGACGTCGCGGGCGACGGCGGCGCAGAGGTAGGCGACGGCGCCGCCGCATTGTTGCATGCCAAAGTACGCGAGCCAATCGACGAAGAAGTTGCCTCGCAGACCTGCGGCGTTGTATAAGATCGCAGTCGCAACGAGTGAGACAATGAGCGCCACGAGTGCTTCTTCGATGATTTTGTACGCGATGTACGCCAAGAGTGGGTAACATCCGTCGTCGAGCTCGCGGTACAGAAGTGGGCGTTCCATCAAGATTGAAGGCAAGTATCCACTCGCAGCGAACGCGGGGAGGACGTTGTTCATAAACAGCATGTTAGAGACGTTGATTTGGGCGTCGAGCGACATGACCTTTCCTTGGCCCGCGTACATGGTCGCCATGACGGCGGCGAATATGAGGTGCCCCGCGCAGCGCGCGCCGACGAATTGCGCGTCGCGGTAATTTCGAGACGTGCGGTACTTTAACAGCGTGCGCACGGCGCTCGCAAAACCGACAGGTTTTGGGGCGTTTGCGAGCAGCAGAGATCGCGTGTCGCCTGCTTCCCGCCGATTCACCACTTCTCGCACGTACTTGCGCACTTCGTCGCGATTACGCTTGTGATGAAAACTCGCCGTAAACTCTCTGGCAAAATCCGTCGAATCGTCGCCCGCGGTGGCGATTAAGAAATCCGCAAAGTTATCGTTCGGATCAAAGTAAAACCCGAGCGAATAAAAGTACGTCTCCGCGCCCTCTTCGCCGAATAATGGACCCGCGTAGGTGACTTTGCCATTCTTCAGCATCAACAGACGATCGAATTGACGAAACGCCTCCGAGCTCGGCGAGTGAATGGTGGCGATGACCGTGACTCCGGCGGTGTCGCAAAATTTTCGAATGACTCGCATCAAATCGTACGAAGTTTTCGAATCCAATCCGCTCGTGGGCTCGTCCAAGAACAAAATACGAGGACGAGTGACCAAACTTATGCCGATGTTCGTGCGCTTTGCTTGCCCGCCGGAAATCCCTCGCGACAAAGCGCTGCCGACGACGACGTCGGCGCACTTTTCCAACTGCAAGTCTTCGATCAATCGATTCACTTGCTCCTCGCGCGCCTTGGCGTCGAAACCTTCCGCGCCTCGCTTTAACTCGGCTTGATACATCAACGTTTCTCGCACCGTCAACGACGCGAGCAAGCAATCAAACTGCTCGACGTACGCCGCGCACGTCTTCAACGCCGCCTTCGTCGCCGGCTCGGCACCGACGACGACGCGCCCGCGCAAGCGTCCCTGCGTCTTCCTCCCGCTCATGACGTCCAGCAGCGTCGTCTTCCCCGCCCCCGACGGACCCATGAGCGCCGACGCCCCCCCCGGAGGAAACACCGCGCTGACGTCGTCCAGCAACCGCGTCGTCGCGCCCGTCTTACGATCCCTCACCTCGTACCGCACGTCCTGACACACCACCGCCAACGGCGTCGCGCGTCCCGCCTTCCCACCGTCGTCGCCCGCGTCCGCGTCGTCCGCGTCCGCGCCTCCGCGCGCGTCCGTCGCGCGCCGTCGACGCGCCTCTCGCTCGAGCGCGCTCACGTCCACCTTCCACGCCGTCTCGCGCGCGTCCGCCCCCGCGCGCGCCTCGCGCGCGTCCGCCGGCGCGAGACGCCGACCGTCCATCGCACGCGCCCTCGCGCTGGCGTCTGCCGCGCGTCGTCGCGCGTCGCCCGCCGTCGCCCGCCGCGGCGTCCGTCGCGTAACGCTCGCGCCGCGACGAAAACGCTCCGTCGTCGGACGTTTTTATCGCGCGGTTCGTCGCTGTATACTACCGCTCGCGGACGCCGCTCTACGACGGTTCGCGACGGTCGGTCTCGTACACACACGGACCAAACACGGACCAAACACGACGTCAACGGCCGCGGACGCCCGCGCGCGGCGACGGACATACGCGCGCGCGACGATGGCCGACGCGCGCGCGCGCGACGACGCGCGCGATGTCGCCGCGCTCGTTCGAGCGCTCGTCGAGCGAACGCTCGCGAACGCGATGCCGACGAACGCGACGCCGACGCACGCGATGCCGACGGACGATCGCGAGGCGACGCGACGCGCGGACGCGGGACGCCGGGTCGCGACGCGCGTGCTCGCGTCGACGCTGGGCGAGGGAACGCGCGCGAGGGACGCGATGGACGACGGCGAGGCGGTGGCGCGGGCGATCGTGCGAAGGGTGCGAGAGAGGCGGGGGGAGGACGCGGCGGCGCGCGCGGCGGAGGCGTGCGAACGCGCGCGAAGGCGCGACGCGAGCGGGTCGACGCGACGCGCGGGAGTGCTCAGGACGCTGTTGGCGATCTCGGAGGACGCGGAGGGCGCGTGGGGAGCGGGCGGGGGGGTGGGCGCGAGCGCGCGAGGGATGCGGCGGTTGGATTTGGACGCGGCGGCGAAGGCGTTGACGCGAGACGAACGCGCGGGCGCGGCGACGGCGGCGGCGACGAGACGGTTGGATGATGGCGAGGCCGCGCGCGCGCTCGCGGGCGGTGAGAAAGGGGCGCTCGGGTTGCACGCCGTCGGTCGGCGCGCGGATGCGTACAGGGCTTTGGAGATTGAACGCGCGGCGAGCGGGGAGTGCGACGAACGCGAATTGGTGCGAGACGTGCTGTACGCGTGTCAAGGCATCGACGGCGAGTTCATCAAGTTTTCTCCGGCCCAACAAGCGTTCGCGCTGGCACCGAACGTGAACGTCTCGGCCGGGCGACGAAATTTGATCAAGTGCCTCACCGAAGTAGGGTGGTTATTTAAGAAGGTTTCGGCGGCGCTCGGCGACGGCAGGACGGCGGGCGTCGACGTCGACGACGGCGACGGCAGCACGCGGCAGGCGTTCAGAGCGGCGATTCAGCGCGAGCTCGCGAGTTACTACAAGTTGATCGCGGTATTAGAAGCTCAAGCGCAGATTCCGATCGTGGCTTACCTCGAACGAGGCGACGGCGCGGCGAAGGGCGGCGACAGTTACCTCACCCTGCGTCGACTCTTCGTGTGGCTCGCCGATCCTCTCAAGATGTTACGGACGCTAGCGGTTTTGGTCGACGCGACGCACGGCAAGCGAGGAGGCGCTGCTTTGGCGGCCATGTACAACTACTCTCAACACGGCGACCCGTCATCCACCGCGTTGGTACGAAGAGTTTTGAGCGCGAGCGCGACGCCGTATTTGGGCATGGTGCATCGATGGACGGTGAGCGGCGAGCTCGAAGACCCATTGTGCGAGTTCTTCGTGAGCGTTGATCACTCGATTTCGGATAAAGATTTATGGCGCCGAAAGTATGCGTTCGATGAGGACATGCTGCCCTCGTTCATCACGCGCGAACAGGGGAAAACTATACTTCGCCTCGGCAAGAGCATAAACTTTCTTCGCAGATGCTGCGACGACTCGAGCTGGACGCCCGAACGCGCGGACGTCTTGAACGCGGTGGAAAAGGCTGGAGGGCTAGACTTTGAGAATCCAGATGGTTTGACGACGTTGATTAGCGAGACAGCAAAGCGTGTGGACGGAACGGTGCGTCGCGTACTCTTCGAACGCTTCAAGCTCGGAGAGCATTGTCAAGCGCTCAAGCGCTATTTGTTGCTCGGCCAGGGGGATTTGCACGAGTGCTTGATGGACTTGATGGGTCCGAGCTTGGAGCAGCCCGCGAATTCATTGAGCGTCTTCAAGCTCAGCGGTATGCTCGAACAAGCCGTGCGCAGCAGTAGCGCCCAGTCGGATTCTCCAGACTTTCTCGATCGCTTACGCGTGCGTTTGATGGCGCACTTGAACGAAGAAGTGGGATGGGATGTCTTCACGCTCGAGTACGTCGTAAATCAGCCTTTGACGACGATATTCACCGAACACGCGATGAGCAAGTATTTGCGCGTGTTCAACTTTCTGTGGCGTCTGAAGCGAGTGGAACATTCGCTCTGTGGGACGTGGCAGATGATGAAACCGACGGTAGCGCATTTGTTGTCAAGCGAAACCGCCGGCGGGGGCACGTCTGGCGCGGCGTTGGCTGACATGCTACGCAGCTGTCATTCATTGCGAGGGGAGATGCACAGCTTTATTTCTAACTTTCAGTACTACGTCATGTTCGAGGTGCTGGAGACCTCGTGGGTCGAGCTCGAGGAGAAGTTTGCCAAGCATTCCGATTTGGATGAAATCATCGCGGCGCACGACGTATTCCTCGACGCCGTCGTTCAAAAGGCTTTGCTCGGGTCAAAGTCGCAGCTAGTTCTGCAGACCCTTTACGCACTTTTTGAGGTGATGATGTCGTTCCGCGAAGTCGCAGCTGATCTTTTCGACATGGCGGCAGACGTCGTCGCGAAGAAGGCGGCGACGCGAGAGCGCATCGCCGAGCGCGAGAAGAACAAGCAATGGGGGACATACGTCGGCGAGGAGTCGAATGCGAGCGATTTTATCGATAAGGACGAGGTCGCCGTGGCGCAGAGTCGACTGGCAAATTTGCGCGACGACTACGCGCGTGCATTGGACGGTTTCTTGAACCTTTTGCCACTCCAAACGCACGTGGACACGCAATTCTTGTTGTTCCGCCTCGATTTCAGCGAGTACTACGCCTCCAAGGGCGTCGGTCCTGGTGACATCGCGCCTCAGCGAGTCGCGCGAGGAATACAGTAAAGCAAATAAATACGTTGTACATAGCAAAGCAGAGCGCGTACCGCAACTAAACCGTGATGCTGCCTAGACTTCGAGCAACAAAGGCGCGAGATCCTCCTTTGCGATGGCTTTCGAGAGCGCCTTCGCCGTTGGACGATCAGGACACTTGAACCGCATATATCGTTCGGGCAAACCGTGAATGGGTAACTCGACGAGTGATCTCCGAGCCGCTTCTTCGATTCGTTTTAAGTCAGCCTCCAGATCCACTTCCGCGGCCTCGTTCGCGGCCGCCGACGTCTTCTCCGCGGCTGCCTCCATCGCTCCCAGCTTCGCCTTCGCCTCGAGGAGGCATCGCACGCCAGCTTTCACGTCATCATCCGCGTTCGATTTCCCTGAATCTTTCATTTCGCGCACGCGATCCGCCGCGGCCGAGACGGCGTCTCTCGCCGCCGCGATTTCGCTCTCGCTCGGCGCCGGCTCGGCTTCGGCGTCTCCCTCCAACACTTCCACCAGCGCCGTGCGCTCGAACCCCCCCTCCATGGCCGCCACGTATCGCATCTGCGCCATCAGCGGTTCCTCGTCGCCGCACAAATCCTCCGCGCTCGCCCCCAACGCGATCGCCAACTCGCTCAACCGCGCGCGCGCGTCGCCGTCCTCGCTCGCCCGCAGCGTCGACACGTCCACCGCCACGCAATCCTCCCCCCCCTCGACGTCTTGTTCCGTGCACACGAACACCATCCCCACCGCATCGCAGTACGCCCGATGCGTGTTCACCAACGGAAACCGTCGTCTCGCGAGCCCGTCTCGACTCGCGCTTCGCGTCTCCAGCCCTCCTCGCCGTTTCGCTCGCTCCCACGCCTCTCGCTCGTCTCGCGTCAGCCGGTACGGCGCCTCGCGCTCGACCACGCCCATGGACTTCGTCTTCTCCCCCCTCGACGCCCGTTCGACGTCGTCGATCGTCGGTCGTCCGCTGACGTACACCTTGTAGCTCTTGTTCGTCCGCTGCGACCGCGTCGTCTTCGAGCTTCCTTTCCCGCCGCGCGCCGTCGCCTCGCCCGCGCCGTTCGCGGACTCGCTCCCCTTACCCACGCGCCAGTGCATCGACCGTCCGGCGTCGCGGTTCTTCGCCTTGGCGACGCGCGCGACGTGCAGCGCGCGCCGCATCGCGTAATCAGCGTCGACGAGTGACGTCGGCAGACGTCGGCACGCCGCGGAACGCGACGCCGCGCGATGGGCGGCGGGCAGAGCAAGCGCGGCGCGCCGCGATCGGTGATCGTCATCTTCGGACCGCCGGGCGCGGGCAAGGGTGCGCGAGAGACGCGAGAGACGCGCGCGTCGGCGACGCGAGACGACGGCGATCGACGCGCGACGCGAACGACGCGCGCGCGGTGACTGACGGACGCGACGGACGCGCGCGACGCAGGAACGCAAGCGCCGAAGATCACGGAGAAGCTCGGCGTGCCGCAGCTCGCGACGGGAGACATGCTGCGCGCGGCGGTGGCGGCGGGGACGGATGTCGGGAGACGCGCGAAGGCGGCGATGGATTCGGGGGGATTGGTGACGGACGACATCGTCGTGGCGATCATTCGCGATCGAATCGCGGCGAAGGATTGCGCGCGTGGGTTCATTTTGGATGGGTTCCCGCGGACGATCGAGCAGGCGAAGAAGCTGGATGAGATGCTGGCGAAGCGCGGCGAGAAGGTGGACGTCGTCGTCTCGCTCGAGGTCCCGGACTCGCTTTTGGAGAAGCGCATCTGCGGCCGATGGGTGCACAAGGCGAGCGGTCGCTCGTATCACGCCACGTTCAACCCGCCGAAGAGCCTGAAGGCGTGCCCGGGTAAGCAAGCCAAGCCGAAGCGCATGTTTGACGACGAGACTGGCGAGCAGCTCGAGCAGCGCAGCGATGACACGAAAGAAGCGCTCGTGACGCGCCTCGAAGCGTACCACTCGCAAACGAAGCCCATTTTGGAGCACTACTCTCCCGTCGTCGCGAAAATCGACGCGGCAAAGGACATGAGCGAGGTGTGGACGGCCATCGAGGCGGTCTTGCCGACGCGCGAAAACTAAGGATGCGCGACGAGCGATCGAGTCGCAGAGTCGTTTCTAGCGTAGAACTCGACGCGTGGTTCGAGGAATGATGCGTGCAATAATAATAATAATACACATCCATCAAGCGCCGCAGGGAATCGCGTAGGGAATTGAATCTGAATCTTTTTACATTTGAGCGTGAATAGTCGAGCACCGAGCAACACGCCGCAACGGCAAGAGCTAAAAGCGGAGGCTATATTGCCTTTCTCGCGCTACGGTGGTGGTTGTTTAGTTGATGTCGACGGGACGATCGTAAATCCAGGAGAAGGTTTCCTTGGCCGGAGGCTTCTTCGCCGCCTTCTTCTCGGCGAAAGCGACGAGCTTGCGGATGCGAGCGGGTTGCTTCATCAAGTACTCTTGCGCGGCGGCCGCCTCGCCGCCCAAACCCGTGATGTTGGCGATGTCCCAACGCTTGTTGAGGTGATCCATGATATCGGCGTAATCGTGGCCGGTGTACACGCCCGTGCGCTCCGCGACGGCGGCGAAATCGACGAAGAGGTCGCGGCCGGTTCGCGCCTTGTGCTGGCCGTCGCACATCATGTGCGCGGGCATGGTGATTTGCTTCTCCATCATGTCCGCGTACGCGAGGACGGCACCGTCGGGATCGCGCGCCAATACTTCATCGATGATGCGCTGGTACGCGATCTCGTGGCGGCCTTCGTCGGCGGCGATGATGCCGCACATCTTCGCGAACTCCGGATCGCCCGCCTCCTTGGCCAAGCGCGCCGTGTTCCCGTGGGAAATTTTCGTCGCGCGCTCTTGGAAAGACGTGTACACGAAACCGAGGTACGGGTTGTTGTCCGTCTTAGGGTTCATGCCGCTGCCGATGAGCTTCTGGATCGTGGTCTCGACCGGCTTCATGTTCACCTTACCCGTCATCCACAAGTACTTGTTCATGAGGTCGCCGTGACGGTTTTCCTCCGCCGTCCACTTGCGCGTCCACACCGCCCACGGGTGAGCATCCGCGCCAGAGTTATCCTTCGTTCCTTCGAGCGTGTTCAACATGTTCATGTACGTCGGCAACGCCTCTTCGGTGATCATATCGCCGACGAGCACGACGAAGAGATCGTCGGGGATGTTCGCCGCGCGTTTACGAATCTCCGCCACCTATCGCGATCGCGACGCGTTCGCGCGCTCGTCAGTCACCGCGTTTTCGCGCGCGCGCGCGCCTCCACCCACCCCCTCGCCCATCTCGCGCGCGCCTCGACCTCGCCTCGCGCGTCCCGCGTCGCGTCTCGTTCGAACGCCCTCGACCGCCCTCGCGCGGATAAACCATCCCTCGCGCGCGTCCCCTCGCGTCCCCTCGCCCTCGCACCTGATCCAAGAAATCCGGCGACTCCGGATTCGGCAGCCAATCTTGCGGTTGCCAATTCGTGTCCGGGTCCTTCAGCAGTCCGCTCAGTTCTCCCGCCGCGAACGACGTCATGTCCTCGATCACCGCGCGTCGTTTCTTCGACAGCCCATTCGTCGTCGTCTCCGGATCTTTGCCATCTTTGACGAGGATCGTCGGCGACGCCACCGCGGGTCGTCGGTGCGTCTTCGCGCGCGTCGCGCGTCGTTCGTCGTCGCGCGCGCCGCGCGCGCGCGAGCGACGCGCGAGGCGTGCAGGCGCGCATGGTGGGCGCGCGATTGATTGTGCGGCGCGCGCGCGTCCACGCGCGGGGGGCGCGGTGTGGTGTGCGTATGCGTACGGGGTTTCGTGTCCTGGGTGGCCGTAGAAAAGCTCGATTTTCTACGTATTTAAGATATGCGGTGAAGTAAATGAAAGAAACGAAACC
>MDSX01007477.1_pt1 | contig 18265 bp, 16 predicted proteins | sample 811141 | NCBI WGS metagenome assembly MDSX01 (sample SAMN05326642, study PRJNA326480) | marine metagenome | isolation source: seawater | place: Atlantic Ocean: South East | collected 2010 | reverse complement strand
AGTTGAAAGAGTTGAAGATGTAGTAAGACAAGGAGATGAAGTAACTGTTAGAGTTCGCGAAATTGATAGCAGGGGGAGAATTAATCTTACCTTAAGAGGAGTTGCTCAAAACGGAGGGATGTCTTATCCAGAACCGACACCAACGCCCGTAGCACCTCTAAACTGAAAATTACAGTGGGTATAAATCGTTTTTTTTAATAATTTCTCTAATCTCTAGACAAATATCCCTATGCATTAAATAATCATTTGAAGCCACTATAATTCCCCTTTGTTCAAAATTAGATTGTCCATAAGATAGGTCTTCATTATCTAAATTTGTGATAGCTCCTCCTGCAGCTTTTAAAATAGTTTCAGGCGCTGAAAAATCCCAATCTTTTGGGGAACTTTCCCCAGGGAGGCTTAAGCATATATATAAATCACTTTCTCCCCTAACAATGGATGTAATCTTACATCCTATGCTCCCCATAATTATTACTTCTTTAAAGTTAATTTTTTGGATTAACTTTTTTAAAGTTTGATTATTATGATTTTTACTTGTTACTAAGGTCATATCATGAAGACTTTTACTTTTAGATGGATTGGGTTTAATAAGTGATCCGTCTCTTTTCTCACCCCAAACCTTTTCTCCGTTGGAAATCCATAATTCATTTTTATGGGGTACCAAAACCACACCTAAGTAAGGTTTGTTTTTATGGTTTAAGGCTAAATGCATCGCAAAATTTCCTGTTCCTTGAATAAAGTCCTTTGTACCATCGAGAGGGTCAAGAATCCATAGCCAATCTGATTTATTGGTTGAATTACCAACATTCATTTTTGTATTTTCCTCGCTTAATATATTCCAATTAGTATCTGAATAAATCTCATTTATCCTATTAATAATTAACTCATTTACTTTTAAATCCGCCTTTGTCACAGGATCGTTATTTTTATTAGATGTAATAATTTCTCTTTTATCATCAGTACTATTGATTAATAGTGAATAATAAAGCAAAATATCACAAGCTTCCCAGCTTATACTCCTCAAATCATCTATAAGATTATTTATATCTACTCCAAATGGTAATTTAACCATAAAATGAATAATTACTCTTCATTATCTCACAGAAGTCAAGAACCAGAAAATGGAATCTTATATCTAGTTGGTAGTCCTATTGGAAACTTATCAGATATATCATCAAGAGCGATAAATATCCTAAAGAATGTTGACTTAATTGCATGCGAAGATACTAGGCAAACAAGGAAGATTATGAATTCCTTAGAAATATCGAACAAACTTATAAGCTTTAATCAACATAATTCTTCTGTTAAAATTCCAATCCTTATAAAATTTCTTAATTCTGGAAATTCTATTGCACTGATTAGTGACGCAGGAATGCCTGGAATATGTGACCCGGGAGAAGATCTTGTGAAAAAGATCTTATCAATTGGAGGTGAGGCTATCTGCATACCAGGTCCATGTGCAGCTTTGACAGCACTTGTTTCAAGTGGCTTCCCTTCCTCAAAATTCATATTTGAAGGTTTTCTACCTAAAAAAAAATCTGATAGAGAGAAATTGCTTATTGAAATAAGTCAAAACGAAAAAACCACCATATTATTTGAAGCACCTCATCGTTTAAAAAAACTGCTAACAGATCTAAAGTTTTACTGTGGAGGAGAGAGAATAATTCATATTTCTAGGGAATTAACAAAAAGATTTGAGGAAAATATTAATACAGATATTAATAATGCAATTAAACTTTTTGAAAATAGAGAGGCTATTGGTGAATTTACATTAATAATAAAAGGTAAATACAAATCGAAGGATATTAAGTTCGATAAAATAAGTTTAAAAAACGATCTTCATGAACTCGTAAATGCAGGATTAAGTTTATCTTCTGCTGCTAAATATCTTGCAAAAAAAAGAAATGTTCCTAAAAATACTATTTATAAACTATATTAAATAATATTTTTCATCATTATATATAGAGTTTGATGCGATTCCAAAAAATATTATTTCCAATAACTTTTAATATTTTTTTATTTTTATTTCTTATCATAGGAATCCAAAACAGCACTAATAAGGAGAAAGTTAATCTCTTAATTAATGAGTCAATTTATTTACCTATCAGTTTTATTATTGGGACAAGTTTTATAAGTGGCTCTTTATTCGGCAGTTTTATATCACTAAATAATTTTTTCAAAAAGAATTAAATTTATAAAGCAATTAATTGATCATTAAAAATTAATCTCGAAATACCGCGAGAACTTAGTAGGGGAGCTACAATTTTGAATACATTTGTATTTGGAACCTTAATTACTTTTTCATCTTTTTTACAAATCCTTTTTGCTGCTTTTAAATCAAGATGAATTTCTATAGTTTTTCTATTTAGATCTTCTTGTGAAAGGAAATCCCATTTTGGATAATCTTTTAAAAGTTTAATTTCCAATTCAATATGTTTATCCACAATCATATAAACAATATTAGGGAAATCTACATTATCCAAAGTAATAGAGGTTAAATCCCTTTGAGGTAAAGAGTCGATTTCATAATTCAATGGGGAAATTTCAACAAATAAATCTTTAGAGAATACCTCTTCATCATCTAATAAATCATTTGAATTATCATCTTTAATAAGAGAATCTTTACTTTTTATTTTAGTGGGCTCATAAATATTTACTCTAGAAATCAATTTATCTGCATCATTTAAAGAATTATTTGCTCTATTAAGACTTTTATATTTTTCTTCTCCAATAATGTTCTTTAAATTACGAGAAATTGTTAATTTCGAAAAATTAAATTTCTCTGATAAGGAATCAACACTTTCACCATTGATAAAACTTTTTGTAATTTGATCTTTTTGCCTTTCAGTAAGTCTTTTAGCCAAAATTTTGAGTTAAATATTGACTTTATTCTATGAAGAATTGCGAATTAAAAATCCTTTTATGTATATAATTTAAAGGAATTACATTCAAAATTATTTGGATAATTGTTTACTTGAATATTCTCAGATATAATATCAAAATGCTTCCTTAGCTCAGCTGGATAGAGCAACTGCCTTCTAAGCAGTGGGCCGCAGGTTCGAATCCTGCAGGAAGCGTACAATTTTTGTTAGTTATTAGTTTAAAAAATTTCTATCTATTATTAAAATACAAAACTAGCTTGATAACTTCACTCAATAATAAAAAAAATTTTGCAGAAAAAACAGGACGGTTTTTATTTTACATAGGCTTATTTTTACTACCATCAGCTTTTTTCATATCAGTTTTAAGCTTATTATTCTCGTCTTTAATAGGATTTTTTATTAATAAAGAAAGTTATTTTAAAGATAAAATTAATACTTGTTTTTTAATAGGTGGCTTACTTTTAATTTTTAGTAGCATATATAACTCTTTAAACATTATTGAATCAAATACTCTAGAAGCCATAAATCCTTTTTTAGAAAATATTGAATTATTTAATTGGATTCCCTTAATTCTTTGCTTTTACGGTTTTCAACCTTATCTAAAATCAGAGAGTTTACGTCGAAATAGTGCTCTGATAATACTATTCGGGACTTTACCTGTCATTTTTTCTGCAATTGGACAGGCTTTTTTTGAGTGGCATGGTCCAATGCAAACATTGAATGGATTAATTATTTGGTATCAAAGACCTATAAATGGAATAACAAGTATTACTGGTTTATTTAATAATCAAAATTATTTAGGATGTTGGTTGAACATTATTTGGCCATTTTGTATGGCACTTTTCTTAAAAAAACAACATTTTGGTTTAAGTAAAATATTTATTTTTTTGTTTCTAACATCTATTGCTCTTGTCATTATTCTTACTGCATCTCGTGCAGCTTGGTTGGGATTGATATTATCGATTCCAATTTATTTTGGTAAAAAAAGTGCTAAATGGTTTATTCCAATTTTAGGCATGATTTTCATTATAATGACACTCATTTTCATACCAATTTTTGGAGAAAATTTTCAGAATATTATGAAAGATTTAATTCCCTCTGGAATTTGGAATAACTTTAGTCAATCTACATATAACTATGAAGGAGGTATCTCTAGAATTGAATTATGGAAACAGTCTATAGAAATAATTTTTGAGAATCCAATATTTGGAACTGGAGCATCCTCTTTTAGTTCTATTCTCGAAGCAAAGGTAGGAATATGGAGAGCACACTCTCACAACCTTCCGCTTGAATTAATGGTTAGTTATGGTATTCCTGCTACATTATTAATCTTAATTCCTTTTACTCTTTTAATTAAATTTTCTATTGAAGAGATTTTTCTTAATAATAGTTTTAGCTTAAAAATATTTCTTTTTGATCGAGCTTGGATCACATCTCTTTTAATTCTTTCAGGATTACATTTGGTCGACATTCAATATTTTGATGGCAGAATTAGTATAGCTGGATGGGTATTGCTAGCAGGTGCAAGAAATATAATTAGGAAAAAGTAAATTTAAAAGGCATAAACATTGATTGCTTTACTCAATCATTTATAATCTTCTAATGAAAAATTCAATTCATAATATTTGTTGTATTGGAGCAGGATATGTAGGAGGACCTACAATGGCAGTCATTGCAGATAGATGCCCTCATATAGAAGTAAATGTAGTTGACATAAATCAAGATCGAATAAATTTATGGAATAGTTTAGACCTAAATGAATTGCCAATATTTGAACCTGGTCTAGACAAAATAATTGAAAGGAGAAGAAACAAAAATCTATTTTTTTCAAATGACATAAAAAAGCAAATATCTAGAGCAGATATGATTTTTATTTCTGTGAATACGCCTACAAAAACAAAAGGTATTGGAGCAGGAAAAGCAAGCAATTTAAAATGGATAGAAGCATCTGCCAGACAAGTTGCTTTATACGCGAAGGGCCATACAATTGTTGTTGAGAAAAGTACTTTGCCTGTAAGAACTGCTGAAGTAATAAAAGAAATTCTTAAATCTAAACAAAATTCAAAAGAAAAGCATCCAAAGACTTCTACTTTCGATGTTTTGTCAAATCCTGAGTTTCTATCAGAAGGTTCTGCAATATACGATCTTGAAAACCCTGATAGAGTTCTTATAGGAGGAGAAAATAATTCTGCAATTGAAAAATTAGCTGAAATTTATAGAAATTGGGTTTCAGAAGAGAAATTACTTCAAACTAATATTTGGAGTAGTGAATTAGCTAAGTTAACTGCTAATGCTTTTTTAGCCCAAAGAATAAGTTCAATAAATTCAATTGGAGCTTTGTGCGAAGCTACTGGAGCAGATGTAAGAGAAGTTTCTAAAGCTATTGGTCACGATAGCAGAATAGGTTCTAAGTTTTTAGATGCAGGTCCAGGTTTTGGAGGAAGTTGTTTTAAAAAAGATATATTGAATCTTGTTTATTTATCAGAATATTTTGGTCTTCCAGAAGTAGCTGCCTTTTGGAATAGCGTAGTTAATTTAAATGCCTGGCATCAAAATAGAATCTCTAAATTAATAACAAAAAATCTTTTTGGTACATTATCAAATAAAAAGATTGTTGTACTAGGTTTTGCTTTTAAAAGCAATACAAACGATACTAGAGAATCAGCTGCAATTCAAATATGCAAAAATCTAATTGAAGAAGGTGCAGCCTTATTAATACATGATCCAAAAGTAAGTTGTGATCAGATAGCAATTGACTTAAATTTACAGCCTTATTCTAAAAAAAATAAAGAATCTAATTTTTCTGAAAGAAATGAAGAAGGAAATTGGGATTCAATTGATTCCTTAGAAAATGCATTTGATGGAGCAGATGCAGTTTTAATTCTTACGGAGTGGATGGAATATAAAAAAATTAATTGGCGAGTAACCTCGAACAAAATGAGAAAACCAGCATGGCTTTTCGATGCAAGATCGATAATTGATCCTAATCAAGTATTAAATACAGACATTAATTTTTGGAGAATAGGAGATGGGGTAAAACTATAGTTTAGTAAATAACTAATTTTTATTTTATAGTTTATTTTTTTTATAATATCCTCTGGGATTATTTAAGTACCATTTCCAACCATCTTTACACATTTCACTAATATTCCTTTTTGGTGAAAACTTTATAAGAGATTTAGCTAGTGAAGTATCAGCAACAACCTTAGCAGAATCACCATCTCTTCTCTCAGAAAAAATTAGTGGAACTTTTACTTTATTTATTCTTTCAAAGGTTTTAATTAATTCTAAAACTGATGTACCCTTACCTGTTCCAAGATTAATATTTAAAAATTTCGGTCCTTGATGAAATAAGTAAGATAATGCACTTAAATGACCTTCAGCTAAATCCATTACATGTATAAAATCCCTTACTCCAGATCCGTCTAAAGTAGGCCAATCATTACCAAAAATAGTAAGATTTTTAATTTCACCAGAAGCAACTTTTATTATTCTTGGAAAAATATTATTTGGGACTCCAAGTGGGTCCTCTCCAATAAGTCCTGAGGTATGAGCGCCAATAGGGTTGAAATATCTTAAACAAGCTATACGCCATTTATTAGGCTCTCTAGTAAAAACATCATATAATATTTTCTCAATTATGATTTTTGTATTTGCATAAGGATGTAAAGCCTTAATATTAGTATTCTCATTAAGAATTCTTGAATTTGAATTGTAAATTGAGGCGCTGCTACTAAATACAATTGTGCAACAATCATTTTCTATCATTACATCAAGAAGATTTCTTGTGGCAATTACGTTATTTTCCCAATAAGTTGAGGGGCAAATAATTGATTCAGCAACAGATTTCAATCCTGCCAAATGAATTACACCTGTAATAGGTCTTCCAATATTTCTTGCATTTAAAAATAATTTTTTAATAGTATTTTTATCACGTAAATCACCATGAACAATCCTTAAATTATTTTGAATATACTCTTTACTTTTATTACTTAAAACTTTTACTCTCTCTAAAGATTCAGGAGAACTATTAATATATGAGTCAACAACAAATAAAGAATAATTACTTTTTAAAAGTATTAAACATAAATGACTACCAATAAAACCTGCTCCTCCAGTAATCAATAATGTTTTCATTTAAGTAAAAATACTACATTTATTTTATAAAAAAGTTTTATCAAAATCATCAAATCAAATATTACTTTATCAAAAATAATAGTTCCTCTTTTTATAAATAATAAGAAATCACTTTAAAAGAAAATTTTTTAGATAGAAGAGTTTTTTTTAAAAAAGTGACTATGAATTATATAATAGATTACAGCTATAGATGACATAAATAATGGGACTGAAAACCTTAAATTAAACGTAATAAAACTTATTGACAGACTAAATATAACTAAAAAATAAATTAGTAATATAACTTTTTTCTCGCTTAAATTACTTCTAAGTAATTGAAAATGCAAATGATTTCTATCTGGATGGAAAGGTGAAAGTCCATCCTTAATTCTTAAAAAAATTACCTTCAGCATATCAAAAATCGGGACGAAAAATATTATGAAGGAAAAAGGTAATATTCCAACTGTATTTTGATCCCTTAATAAAATAATACTCGTTAATGCAAGATTAAACCCCAATAAATTAGAGCCTGCATCACCCATTATTATTTTTGCGGGAGTAAAGTTATAAGCTAAGAAACCTATACAAGAACCAATAATAGAAGATGAAAAAATGATTGCCGAATTGTTTCCAATATTAAATGCTATAACCATCATCCCAAGGGATATTAATAAACAGACTCCTGCCGCCAAGCCATCCATACCATCTAACCAATTTATTGCATTTACTATTCCTGCGATCCAGATAACAGTAATTACATAACTTAATATTGATGGCAGCTGTATTAGTGGATAATTGGAATTAATAAAAGTAAAATCAATCAAATCTATCCTTAAACCCATAATCCACATTAAAGACGCAGAAGATAGTTGAATAACTAATCTTAAAGTAGGAGATAATGAATATTTATCATCATAAAAACCAGTAGTAAATATAATTAGATTTGTAAAAAAGATAAAAGGAGTGATCAAATAAAGATCATCAAATATAATTAATTTTTTTAACTTAATTAAAATATATACTATATTTACTACTGAAAAAATTCCAACTAAAATTGATACACCCCCGATATTTACGACCTCTTTTTTGTGTTTTTTTCTATCATTTGGATAATCTAAAAAATTAAATTTTTTACCAAATCTTATTAAAAAAGGAGTTAACAATAAACTAAAAATTGTTGATAAAAATAAGCAACACAAGGATGTATTAATATTATATTTTAGTAATTCCACTTTAAAAACATAATATAAACCTTGTATTTAATTTAGAAAAAATTTAGAGCCAAAATTCCCATAATTCTTGTGAATAATTAAATTAATAAAATCAAATAAAAACCTTAATAGATCAACAAGAGACTAAACTTAAAAATATCACATAATCTTGAAATAATTAGGAAAATGACAATTCTAGTAACAGGTTCTTCTGGATTTATTGGATATCATCTCAGTAAAAAGCTTATTCTTAATGGAGAGAAAGTGATAGGAATAGACAATATGAATAATTATTATGATAAAAGACTAAAGGAAAATAGATTAAATGAATTGATCAAAATATCAGATGAAAGTAACTTCAAATTTATAAATGCTAGTCTTGAAGAAAACTTAAAAATCAAAGATATTTTTGAAGAATATAAACCTAAAAGAGTTGTTAATTTAGCTGCTCAGGCTGGTGTTAGATATTCTATTGAAAATCCTTCCGCATACATTCAATCAAATATTGTTGGTTTCAATAACATACTTGAGCAATGTAGATATAATGAAGTTGAACATCTTATTTACGCATCAAGTAGTTCTGTATATGGTGGAAACGAGAAGATGCCATTCTCTGAGAGTGATAGTGTAGATCATCCTGTAAGTCTTTATGCTTCAAGTAAAAAATCAAATGAACTAATGGCTCATACATATAGTCATCTTTATGGTTTGCCATCAACAGGTTTAAGATTTTTTACTGTTTATGGTCCTTGGGGAAGACCTGATATGGCGCTTTTCTTATTTACCGACGCTATCATTAATGACCGACCTATAAAAGTTTTTAATAAAGGGAATATGATAAGAGATTTTACATTTATAGATGACATTATTGAGGGTGTTTTTCGAGTAATTTTTAAAACTGCCACCCCAGATATTAATTTCAATAAATCAAAACCCAATTCATCCAGTAGTTGGGCTCCTTATAGAATATTTAATATAGGTAATTCCAATCCTGTGAGTTTAAAAAAATATATTGAAACTATAGAAAAAAACTTAGGGAAAAAAGCTCTAAAGAAACTTCTTCCAATGCAACCAGGAGATGTAGAAGCAACAGCCGCTGATACAAAATTACTAGAAGATTGGATTGGATTCAAACCAAATACATCAATAGATGATGGAATTAATAAATTTGTTGATTGGTATAAAATATACTATAAGATTTAAAGGGCTTAAATAACCTTAAAAATAAGATTCACTGGATAGTAGTTTAATAATGCTTTTAAAGAAAAAAGATTTATTTTTTATATTTAAAAATTTAGATAAGAAGACTAAATTTAAATTAATATTATTTCTATTCTTAGTAATTTTTGTTGCCATACTTGAATATATCACAATTAATGAATCAGTTATTTTTGCAAAAGAATTATTAGGAGAAAACATATTAAATGAATCAGATTCATTTTTTGGAATCAATAATTCAATTATTTTTCTCGTATTAGTAATTTTTACTAACTTAGGCAGAGCACTAGTGACATACCTAGGTATTAGATTGGCATATATAAGTTCATCTCAAATTTGTCAAAAAGCATATAAAAATTTTCTAGAGCAAACCTACCTTAATTATCTAAGTAGAAATAGTTCTGAATTAATTTCAATCGTCAGTACAAAAACAAAAATTCTGTCTACTGATTTACTCCTTCCATTAATTAGAATTTTTTCATCATCATTGATGGTTTTTTTTATTGGAATTTCAATACTAAAAAAAGCTCCTGAATATACAATTTTTTCAATTTTTGCCTTAATAATTGGATATTTAATAATTTCAATAATTACAAGTAAATCAATGAGAAGAGATTCTAAAGTTATAAGTACAAATAGTTCTGAGGTCGTAAAAATAGTTCAAGAATCAGTATCCAGTTTTAGAGAAATAAAGCTTTCTGGTTTTGAGAATAAATTTTTCAATTTATTCTCTAATACAGAATTTAAATTGAGGATATCAGATTCAAATATAAGAATTTTTAGTGATTTACCTAGATTTATAATTGAGGGTATTTTTTTATCTATAATAATAATATTAAGTGTAATATTTCTCTCATCTCAAAATGGTTTAAATAATTCATCAATAGTTGCTTCATTAGGTGCATTTTTATATGGAAGTCAAAGATTATTACCCCTTGCTCAAACAACTTATAGATCTTTATCTACAGTTCGATCTTCAACTTTTAGTATAATAGATATACTTAAATACGTTGAACTAAAAAAGGTATCAAAGAAAAAATTTTTTAGAGAAATTCATTTCTCCAAAAATATAATTTTAAAATCTGTAGGTTTTAAATATCCCAAGTCAAGAAAACAAATTCTCAAGGATTGTGATTTAGAAATAAATAAAGGAGATTTAATCTGTATCTCAGGAAATTCAGGGAGCGGAAAGTCAACACTAATGGATATACTAATGGGATTAATAAAACCTACTAAGGGTGATTTGTATATTGATGATATTAAAATTAATTCAGGTAGTGTTATTTCTTGGCAAAAAAAACTAGCTCATGTTCCTCAAGAAATTCTATTAATAGATGATACAATTAGGAGAAATATTGCCTTTGGTATATCAGATGAAAATATAGATGATGAAAAGATATCATACGCTTTAGAAATTAGTAGTTTAGATAAAGTAATAAAAACATTTAATAATGGAATAGATACAAAAGTAGGAGAAAGAGGCTCTTTATTATCAGGCGGTCAAAAACAAAGGATTGGAATAGCAAGAGCAATTTACCAATCAAAAGAGATTCTTTTTCTTGATGAAGCAACTAGTGCATTAGACCAAAAAACTGAAGGTGAAATTCTTAAAAAACTAACTAATAATAGAACGAATGCTTTTACAGTTATTATGATTACTCACAGACCAAGGAATGATATAAAATACGATAAAGTTATAGAAGTTAAGAACTGCACTATTACAACTAACATTATTTAAATCTGAAACTCTTACTTTTTATTAAGTTATGAAAATGATAAAATTAAAATTAATAAAGTTTTTCTAAAGTTTTAATTTTCCAATTCAAGAATTATATTTTTTATCAATCTGATACGACATGTCCATAAAAATATTACATATAATTAGTGGCTTAAATGATGGCGGAGCAGAGTCTGCATTATATAATTTTTTGTGTTGCTCCAAAAATCAAATACATTATGTAATTTCTTTAAAAGGTCCAGGTAAATACGGAAAACTAATTGAAGAGAGGGGAATTAAAGCTTTTTATCTTAATTTTTCTCTAAATTTATCAATAGTATATGATTTTATTTATTTAATAAAACTTATAAAGAGTATTAAACCTGATATAGTTCAAACTTGGCTTTATCATGCTGATTTATTAGGTGGATGTGCTGCTTATTTAGCTAATTCAAGAAATATTTTCTGGGGAATACATCATACAAATTTAGATAAAGACTTTAATAAATTATCAACTATTTTAGTAGCAAAAATAAACAGCTTTTTATCTTACTTGATCCCAAGAAAAATAATTGTTTGTGCCGAAAGTTCAAAAGTTATTCATATGAAAAAAGGTTACTCTAAAAAAAAGTTAATTACTATACCAAATGGAATTAATACAAACAAATTTAAAAAATCAAAAAAAGAACGATCTGAGTTTAGAAAAAAAATAAATGTTAAACCTCATGAATTCCTTTATGGAACAGTAGCAAGATTTCATCCTATTAAGGATCATGTTACTTTAATTAAATCTATTTATAAGCTAAAGGAATCAGGTTTTAAATTTAAATTTTTACTAATTGGGAAAGATATCAATTATAAAAATAAAACTCTAAATTCATTAATAAATAAATATAGACTTAAAAAATTTTTGATTTTGTTAGAAGAAGAAAAAAATATTAATTTAGTGATGAATGCTCTTGATTTACATGTTCTATCCTCAAAAAGTGAAGCTTTACCTATGGTTATAATGGAAGCGATGGCATGCGGTACACCTTGCATTGCCACTAATGTAGGAGATATAAAAAATATAATTTTTGAAAAAAATTTAATTGTTGAGACTTCCAATCATTTGAAATTATTTTCAGCTATAAAAAACTTCTCGAACTTAAAACTAGATCAAAAAAATGAACTATCAAATTTTTGTGAAGAGCATATAAAAAGAAAATATTCTCTTAAAAAAATGATCAAAGATTATTTTCAAGTTTATTATAAATATTCAAAGTTATATTAATAAGAGGTAAATTATTATTATGTCTACAAAAATAATAGTTAGATTTGATGATATTTGTCCAAATATAAACTGGGAAGTATTTCTCTATATTAAAAATAAACTACAAGATTTAGGAATTAGAAGTTTACTAGGTGTTATTCCAGATAATAAAGATAAATCTTTATTAAATTACGAATATAAAGAAAACTTCTTTGATTTAGTAAATAACTTTAAAAACTATGGAGACACCATAGCGCAACATGGAACACATCATGAGTACACTACAAATTCAGCAGGCATTCTTAATATCAATAAAAGGTCTGAATTCGCAGGACATGAATTTAATTATCAATACGATTTAATAAAAAAAGGAATGGAAATCCTTGAAAAGAATAATTGTTCACAAAAAGTATTCATGGCTCCATCACATTCGTTTGATGAAAATACATTAATAGTATTAAGAAAACTTGGATTTAAATCTATCTCTGATGGATATGGATTTTATCCCTATAAAAAAATGGGAATTGATTTTGTACCTCAAATAACTTCAAGGCCATTTAATACTGGCTTTGGTCTGGCCACATTATGCATACATAGCAATAATATAAGTGATAAAAAGATAAAAAATCTAATAGAATTTTTATCTTTCTATCGTTCAAGAATTATTAGTTATGAAGAATATATCAATATCAAATCCCCATCAAAGTATATTGTTAATAGTCTTAATTTTATGAGTAGAAAAATTATTAGTTCTATAAGACTTTTCAAAAAATATAAATGAAAAATATCAAAAGAAATTTATTTATGAGAATTAGGATTTATTTATTTATTTAAATTTTAAAAAATATGAAAAAAGATTTGAAGCTTAGAACAATTTTTATAATTGCTAATAGCAGTTGGTATCTCAACCATTATAGAAAATATTTATTAAGTGAATTAAAAAATCAAGATTTATATAGTGTTGTGACTATTTCACCATTAGATAATAATACAAGAGAGCTTTCAAAACTATCTTTAAATATCCCTTGGAGAATAAGTCGTTCGGGAAACAAAAACATAATTCTTTTATTAATAAGTTTATTAAGATTAATATTTATTTTCCGATCACTAAAACCAAGATTAGTTCACTCACACACTTTGAAAACTAATTTCTTAACAGCCATAGTATCATTTATTTTTGGTACCCCTTTTATAATTTCATTTGCCGGATTAGGACAAATTTCTAATTCAAAAGGAATAAAAAAGAATATTTTTATATTAATAATCAAAATTATAGGTTTCCTATCCTATAGAGATTTATCAGGTATTTCATTTCTAAAAAACGAAAAAAGGACTGCATTTATTTTCCAAAATAAAAATGATATGAACTTTATAAATCAGTTAATAAAAATTCCTAATTCAAATAAACACTTGATTTTCGGTTCAGGAGTTCCTGATTACTTTTTAAAAAAAGGTAACAAAAATAATTGGATCCATAAAAATAATAATTCATTTAAAACAATTAATATAAAATTACATCTTATTTTTGTTGGAAGATTATTGAAATCTAAAGGTATTTTAACTTTTATAAATATTGTTAATTTTCTTGAACAAACAAATGCTTCTGTTTACGGAAGTATAGACCCATCCTCGAGTGACAGTCTTACGAAAAAAGATATTATGAATTTTACTTTAAATAACAAAAATATAAATTTCTGCGGATTTAAAACAGAGCCATTAATAAAGCAAAATTATACTTTTCCTATTTTAATAGTTCCCTCAAATTATGGGGAGGGATTACCAAGAGGAATTATAGAAGCACTTTCATTAAAAATTCCTGTCATAAGTAGTAGAAAAGCGACTTGTGATCTTTTTGATGAATCAATAATATACATTTCCAAAGAAAATAAAATAATTGCTTATAAAAATTGTATAAATAGAATAAAAAGAGACTTTGAAAGTGGAATTCTGCAACATAAATTAGAAAAAGGAAAAGATTTTGTAAAAAGAAATTTACTTGAAAGTCAAGTTGCTGAAAAAACAATTTCAATTTATAAAAAGATGGAAGAAATGAATTATTAGAATAATTAAAATTTTAAATTTTTAAACTTTCTTAGTGTTTAAAACTTTTTTTATTACATTGAATACTCTTATTGGATAGTCACTCGGGGGGAGTGGTCCAGCAAATTTATCTATCCAATTACTTATTTCTAAATTTTGTGATTTATCCTTTCCAAACTTTAATATATTTTCAAGCTCCTGATAATCAGAAAAATCATATCTATTTGGATATTGTTCCATAATTATTCCATATCTTTTTTTATTAAATGGCTTTAGTACAGGAGTTAGGATAGGAGTGCCCGTTAAGCAAACCATCACATTTATGCTTGATGGTTCGCCAATCACGTATTTAGACACTTTCAACGTAGGTATAAATTGTTCATTACTAATATTATTTATATTTAAATTTGACAGTTTATAATCTATCTTCTTTTTTAAAGAATTAGGATGCAATTTTATTAATAGTTTAAATCCATTATCATTAACTATATTTCTTACCTTAACTATATAGTCTAAGTAAACATTTTCATTATGATAAAATGTTCTTTCTACACAATCTGAATCAATATATAATATTGAATTACTTTTGTTTTCTCTTTTATAGGAGTTAAAACTTTCATAATCAATATTAAATAGGTTTAAATCATAATTCCCAACTACATGTATTTTATTTTTATCAATTGAATTTTTAAGCTGTGATAAAAGTTTCTTTTTATCTGACTCTAAGTAAACACAATAAGCAGAATACTTCCAATCCTCTGTAGCAAAATCTTTTCCAATTAACTTTAAAAAAACCTCCAAAAATAAAAAAAACCAACTTTTAAGTGATGCTTTCGTATAAATAAGATAACTTATATATGAAAAGAAGTATGAAATTAATTCACCTTTTAATATTCGAATATATCTTTTTTTGAGAGCCTTTCCAGCATCAAAACGTTTTGAATTTGTTAAACCTCCCGCTGAAACAACTCCGTGTTCTAAAAGTATTATCGGTATACCAAGAAACTTACAACATCTATTTAGAGACCTTATCTTTAGTAAATTCATATTTAAAACAATAATCAAATCTGGATTTTCTATTTTTAAGATATTTAAAAAATTACGAGAAGGATAGCTAGTTATGTTTTTTATCAATAGTCCATCAAAAATTTTTTCTTTTTCTAGAAAAGATTTATCATCACATATAAGCTTCATTTGAAAATTATTTTTTCTAAGGACAGGAAGTAGTGCTGAAAATCTATGTGCTGAACTATAGTCAAAATCTAATGCTAGAATCTTTTTATTATCAATCATCAAATATTATCTGAATAAAATATATTATAATTCTAGGATAACAATTGATATTTTTTGATTGTTTAGATGTGCTAAAGTTCAAAAAATTTTAATATCATGAAACCTACTTTAATCGCCGAAATAGGATGGAATCATATGGGTGATATGGATATCGCGGAAAAAATGATCATAAAGGCAAAAGAAGCAGGTTGCGATATTGCCAAATTCCAAACATGGAAGGTAGATAGATTAAAAAGTGGAGAATGGGATAGCGATGGCCGCAGAGAAATTTACAACAACGCAGAACTATCTAAGGAAAAACATTTTTATCTTAAAGATAAATGTAAACAAAATTCAATCGATTTTTTAAGTTCAGCCTTTTCAATAGAAGATGCTAAACTCCTACTTGATATTGGCTCTAATTCAATAAAAATTCCGAGTTTTGAAGTTTCAAATATTGATTTACTTAAATTTTGTAAAGCAAATTTTCAAAAGATATATTTATCTACTGGGACTGCTAACAAAAAAGAAATAAAAAATGTTCACGAAATATTTAATGATTGGGATAAACAACTAATAGTTATGCACTGCGTTTCATCTTACCCATGTACAGCAGATAACATAAATCTACCAAGAATATTACATCTAAGGAAATTTTTTAAAAATGTTGGATTTAGTGATCACACTCAAGGAATAAAATCTACAATTTCCTCAATCAATTTAAATCCTGTTGCTATTGAAAAGCACTTCACAATTGATCAAGATTTACCAGGAAGGGATAATAAATTTGCAATTTTACCTGACGAAATGAAATTTATATCTGAATATATACAAGTATTTAATAAATCTATGATTGACCATGGTATTGATTTTCAAGAAATTGAATCTTCATCTAGAAATTCTTATAGAGGTCGTTTTGATGGTTAAAGTTTTAAAATAATAAAACTTATTAATAATAAATTAAAAAATATTTTATAACTTAAATGATTTATAATGGGCAAATAGAATAATAAAATGCGGGTAATCGGAGTTACATTAGCTAGAGGGGGATCAAAAGGTATTCCAAGAAAAAATATGGCCCTAGTGGCAGGAAAACCCTTGATCGACTACACTTTTGATCCAGCTTTAAGATCAAAGAAAATTGATAGATACATCTTATCAACTGATGACGAGCAAATAGCAAGCTATGCAAGAGGAAGAGGTGTAGATGTTCCATTTCTAAGGCCATCTCATCTTGCAACTGATATAGCTACTTCTGCTGATGCTTTAAAACATGCAGTCGAATTTTGTGAAGCTGAAGAAAATTCTAAATATGATTTAGTTGTTGAATTAATGTGCACTAATCCTTTCAAAACAACCTTAGATATAGATAATTGTATAAGTTTATTTTCAACCAATAGTGTTGATTCTGTTATTGGTGTTTCAAAACTTGAGGATCACCACCCCGCTAGAATAAAAAAAATAGTTGATGGATATATAACAGACTTTGTAATTCCTGAGACTTCATCTAGGAGACAAGATTTAAAACCAAATGCTTATATTAGAAATGGCTCAATTTATGCAATAGATAGAAATAGACTTATCAAAGATAAATATAGATTTGGAGGACAGAAAAGTTTACCCTACATTATGAAAGAGCCAGCAAATATTAATATTGACACAAAATGGGATCTATTATTAGCTGAAATAATCTTAAAGGATAAAGATATTTAATGAATAAGAAACTCACCGTCATTACTCCAATAAAACATCTCACAAATGTTGAAATTATTCTAAAAACTATTCCAAAAATCAATCTTGTTTACTTGCCAAATTGTGACATGGAAGATTTCAAATTAAATAATGATAGCTATGCATTGTTTACAAATCCTAATAAGTCAAATATCTTTCTTGGCAAAGAAAATCTAAAGACTTTTAAAAATTTGAAATATATTTGCACTGCCTCTACAGGAACATTACATATTGATAAATCTTACTGTAAACAAAAAGGTATAAATATAATTTCTCTAACTGAGGAAAGGCATGTTATTAACAAAATACCAAGTACCGCTGAACATGCTTTTGCTTTAATGCTCTCCAGTGTAAGGAATATAAATATTGCGAATAAAAGCGTTCTAAAAAACGAATGGGACTATGAGCCATTTTTAGGAAGACAAATTAAATCCCTAATAATTGGGGTAATAGGTTATGGAAGATTAGGAAATTTTTTCTCAAATTATTGTGATAATTTTGGGGCCAAAGTATTAGTATATGATCCTTATAAATCAGTTAATCATCCAAGAATAGAACAAGTAAAAAGTTTAGATGAAATTGCAGAATTTTCTGATATTATTTCTCTTCACGTACATGTTAATGAAGAGACAAATAAAATGATCAATAGTAATTTCTTGAAAATATGCAAAAATTCTGTCCTAATTGTTAACACCTCTAGAGGAGAGATAATAAATGAAAATGACCTTACTGAATTTTTATCAATAAATAAATCCGCTAAATATGCAACAGATGTTTTATCCGGAGAAATAGATGGCATTTATAACAATCCAATAAAAAAATATTT